>Ga0326513_10003627_pt1 | contig 11172 bp, 16 predicted proteins | sample 2_2465_0518_D_FD_203654 | JGI IMG/M metagenome (GOLD analysis project Ga0326513, IMG submission 203654) | Bovine rumen microbial communities from UC Davis, California, United States - 2_2465_0518 | ecosystem: Host-associated > Mammals > Digestive system > Stomach > Rumen | place: USA... | reverse complement strand
GTTGTATAAACAGCATTTGCACCAGTTCCAGTAACAGGCATTCCATCATCTACTATTATATTATAACCTAAATATGTAGGTAATGTAATTGCTGATTTATCTGGACCAACGGTTGAAACATATTCAATTAAATTATCTTTTTGTAGTTTAGTGAAGACTGCTGAATGCATTAACATTGCTTGTAATTGGTCTGCTGCATCTCCCAATAATTGTTTTCCATCCAATACCATGCTACCATTTATTTTAGCAGCATCTCCTTGTTCACTAGATTTGTCTAAAATATGATTTGACATTGATGCAGATGCAAATACACCAGTTAACATTGCAACCAATGTTTTTTGCTCCCTTCTTGCCCAATAATCTGCTACTCTATTAGCAATAGCATCCATTGGGTCATCTCCAGCCAAGGCTCCAGCTAAATCGTTAGCACCCCATGCTCTACCTCTCATTAATAATACAGCAACATCTTTTGATGCTCCAATTTTTCCAGGTGTTAAAGCTCTATTATCATTAAGAACTTCATCCTCACCTGTTAAATCTTGCCAAAAAGGCATATTCATTGTTGCTCCACCTTGAGTAACTAATTGATTAATTTTTTCATTTTGTGTTGCAATTCCTGATGCTAATATCTTTGATTTTTCAGCTGTTTTTTCAATAGTATATGGTGTAAAAATCTCTGGTACTATAACATCAGCTATTTTTGTACTTGTAGTTATAACTGCCATTTTTAAATCCTCCTCTTATTATAATGGTAATTTTACTCCTGCTTCTCCAGCTAATCGTTTAGCTAGTTCAGGATTACTTCTAATCAATTGACCTTGTTTTGTCAAATTGAATGTTGAACCTGCTTTAAAAGGATTATCTTGAACATCAATACTAATAGTAGATGGTTGTTGAATTTCTGTGCTTACAGGCATATTTGGATTAGTAGCTACTTGTTGAACTGCAGGAGTTTCTTCCTTGACATTTATCATTGAAATAACTTCCTTAATAGCATCTTCTATACTATTATCATCAGTTTTTAATCCTTTTGCCATCTTAACAATCTTATCAACATCACTTTCGTTCTTACCTGTTAATTCGATTAATGCCTTGATAACATATTCCTTTTCTTCTAGGTCTTGTTCTAATTGTAGATTATCAGCTTGAAGGTCTTCCATTATTTTGTTTTTCTTCTCTTCGTCTGATAAACTATTTTGATAAGCTTCTTTAATTACATTAAGCTTATCCATCTCATCATCTTTTAGACCAAGTTCAGCTAAAATTTTTCTTTTCATTTCTCTTTCAGCTGTTCCTCTAGCTTTTGCTGCTACATTGTCTAAATCTTGTTGAGTAAATGTTTTGCCCTCTTCCTTTTTTACTTCTATTTGAGGTTTAGAAGAATTGCCCTCTGTTTGAGGTGTGTTTTCTGCCCCTTGTACTGGGTCTGCCTCAAGATTGCCTTGAGTTTCTGTATTCATAACCATAAATAGCCTCCTTATATATCTATACAATAATATTATATAATAAACTTTAAAAAATATTACATCTTTTATTTTATATACAATTCTTTCCATTGCTTATAAGTAATATTAGCAGGTACTTCATAATAAGCACCGTTTTCATCTTTTGCTAATCTAGTTCCAATTCCAAATTCTTCATCTATTTCATCTGGTTCAAAATATGGAATAGTAGTTGTTCTGCAATTTGGGTGAAATGGGGGATAATTTACTCCTACTTCTTTATCCTTTGCGTTAAAAATCTGTCCATCCATATCTTGACAAATTTCACTCGTTCTATTATCTAATGTTGCTAATATCTGATATTGTTCTATACCACAAGCTTTATATCCATCAGAAGTAGCTTCATTTAATAACAAATTATATTCTGTACGCATTAATCTTACAGTTGCATTATAATTTGTTTTTAATTTTTTGCTTACAATTTCAGCTAATTTTTTTGGATTATAACCTAATGTTAACCCTTGTGGAATTGATTGATTTAATATCAACATTAAATTATCTTTATTCTCCCATACTTTATTAATACCAACACTATAATTTGCTATATTATATGTTTTTGACACAGCTTTTTCAACTAACTTTGTATTTAATTGTGCAAAATCTATTTTAAAACCTAATTCTTTTTCTACATTAAAAATAGTCTTATAATATCCATCTTGATAGATACTTTCTAAATAATCAGTTAAATTTACTTCTGTTTCATTTGCTAATTTTGATAATTCAAATTCTATCTGCGCTTTTAATGCTTCTAATCTTGATACTCTAACTTTTAATTTTAATAATTTGATATCTGTTAGTTTATCATTGAATTGATTTTCTTTTGCATAATCTGTGTATTCTTTTAATTGTTTATGAAAAAGTTTTAATTCTTGTTTTGATAATCGTTTTTTAGCTTCTTCTAATGTTAGTTTACCTTCTTTCGCATATTCATTATAAAATATATATAACTCACTCGTTAATCTTTTTAAACTTTGTTCATAAATGGTTTTTAAATCAGTTGCTAAATCTAATCCTTTTTCTTCTCCTGCTAAAAATAAACTCTCATTTCTATTTTTCCAATATTGCATTTGCTTTTCTTTATCAGTCATAAAAATCACCTCATTTTCAGTAATGTAATATTATTAATTTAAAATAAAAACCGTTTAAATCGCATTTTAAAAGGTCGAATTTTTTGCCTTTTCTACAATTTAAACAGTTTTTTATCTATTCTTCTTCATCTTCTAAATTATTTTCATCTTCTACATCTTTTTCTTCATTATCTGTTTCGCCTAACTGTTTTTTCATTGTTAATAACTCATCTTGTTCACGTTCTTTATCTTCTGCTCTTCTTTCTTCTTCTTTCTCGTGACTTTCTACATAAGGATTTAATTCATCTCTTGTTTCTTGTGATAATTCATCTTTCATTTTCATAATATTATCTATAATATCACTTTCATCAACTACTAAATCTCTATCTAAATCAAAAGATATTTCTTTTTTCTGTAATTCTTCAAAACTTCCAAATCCACCTTTCCAACTTAACCACATATCGAAAAAGTATTTTAAATTTTCCATAAACACTTTAAACTCTTCTTCAAAACCATTACACCAAATATTTAATGGTTCAAAAAACATACGCATTGCTTTTGCTGATGGATTGCTTCCAAATTCTATGGTTGTTACATCAACGGTATTTGTATCATTTATCATATCTTTTTTGATTAAGTCTAACTCATCTCTTATAGCTTGTATATCTACATCTACTTTTTCAAAATGTGCATCGCCTGTACTATCTACCGATATAATTCTACTTTCTTGTACCATTTTTCTAGCTAATGTTAATTCACTTAATTCTGCTGATATATCTTTAACAACTAAAACAGCATCAATATCATCTAATATACTATCTATTCCCTTTGATTTAACTAAATCGTAATTATCAACATCACTTCTACATTCATTTAATGCAGGTAACTCATCATCGTTTCCTTTAAATGATATAAATGGAACCCTATTCCAACTAATACCTTTGCCATTTTTTGTTTGTAAATGAGTATAAATATAAGATGTTCTTTCTGATAATTCACTATTTTCTTCTACATTATCATCAACTAAATCTCCATTACCTTCACCCATTCCATAATCTATAAATTTTTGAAAAATTTTATTGTCCCAAAATTCTACCTTATGAATTTCTTGTGGTGTTTGATTGATATATTCTTTTGTTATATAATCTCTAACAACAGCGTCTAGTTTTGTATGTGCTATATCTGACCATGCTGGGTATATTGTTTCTGATGGAGTATCTATAATTTGTAAATTTCCTTGCTCATCTATCCATGGATATACCCAACCTATTCCTTTATTAATAGCATTTCTTCCTGTTCTACTTATAACTTTTCTAATATTTGTATTTAGAAACCTATCCCATTCTTCTTTATATTTATTATCATCACAACTAATAACAAATGGTTTATTTAATGCAAAATTTACTTTTTCTTTTATGGCTTTTCTGTATTTACTTGTCTTTGTTTTTGTATTTGTTAAGGTATTATTTACAACTAACTTTCCATTGTTATCTGTATAACTTCTTGTCTTTTTATCTATTTCAGTGTTTTGGACTAAAAAATAGTTTTCTGCGTCTTGCATATCTAATATTTTTTGACTTCCTCGCCATTCTTGTAAAATATTCTTCGTTATATCCTTATTCGTAGTTCCTTTTGCACCGTATTCAATATTGGCTTTAATTAAATCAGTTTGTGTTATTTCTGACATTTCTATGCTCCTCTCATTCCTTTATTTATATCAAGCTCTTCAGCAATTGATGTTATATTATCTTCAATATCATCATGTTCATTTTTACCTTGTCGTTGATATTCATTCATACTATTATAAGCTTCTCTATATCTTGTGTTCCAATCCATTGGAAAATATATATTATCTTGGATAAAGGTTGCCTCACTTAATATTCTAGCTTCTTTATTCAATGTTTGTGTATATGGTTTAAAAACAGTTCTTGTTCCTCCCATTTCTTTATAATGTCTTTCAACAGCTCTACTCCAACCTCTACCCCCATTATTACTTTCCGCTCTAAATATTAATGGGTTCCATTTAAGCAATCTTTTCGCTGCTTCTATTTCTGTGGTTTCCATATCATCTTGCGTATAATATATATCTAATATATATGCTTTATTGCTTTGAGTTACTCCATAGATGGTCATTGCTAGATAATCTTCACCTTTATCTGCGGTATCTGCTCTAGCTCTTACTTCTTTAAATCTAATACGTCCATCTGGATTATTTATACTTTGAATATCATCAATATTATAAGTTAAAAATCTTTTATACAACTTACCTTTGATATCAATCGGTTCTTGATTATAGTTAGCTGCAACTATATCTTCTCCAATTGTATTTATAACATTCTGGTATTGTTGATAATTTAATATATTATCATTTAGCATTTTAGTTCCATCATAAGCTTTTTTACTTATCAGTCTATATTTTCTTCCCTGTTCATCTAACATTTGCATCAATCTTCCAGCCATATCTCCTGTTGCCCATCTTGTCATAACTACTATTATTTTTCTTTTTCCTTCTAGTCTGGAATATAACGTATCTTGAAACCAATCTTCAAATATAGCCCTCAACAATTCTTTATGATATGCTTCGTATTTGTTCTTAATTGTATCATCTAATATTAGAAAATCACAACCAATACCTGTTGAACCTGCACTTGGTGAAGTAGCTAGATAATTATCCTCATCACTACCTGTTACTCCCCAATTATCTATACTTCCACTTCCATCTTTTATTGCTACTTTTGGAAACACTTGTCTAAATACTATCTTTCCTTTTTCCGGATTTTGTAATATTCTATTCCTTACTGCTTTACTACTTCTTCTTGATAATTGTGCGTTGTAACAACCTTCCATTATCTTATATCTTGGATTTCTACCTAATAACCAATCCACTGCATTATTTATTGTTCGTGTCTTACCATGTCTTGGTGGCATGTGTATTAATAATGCTTCATTATCATCATTTTCAAATTCTTGTATAGCATCACATATTTCTTTTAAATAAGGAGCAGTTTCTTCATTATAAAATTCTGCACTATCTACTATTTGACAATAACTAAATAAATCTTTTGATGCTAATACCATTTTTAATTTATTTATTTGATTTTCTGTTAGAGTTTTTACCATCTAATTCCTACCTTTTAAAATATTTATCAATAACATCTACAACTTGTTTAGCATAATTGGATTTACTTTTACCTGTTTTATAAAATTCAAAACTAACTGCCATAAATTCATCTAAATTTGTTGTAGCATAATGATTCATATTCATATCTTTTCCAGCTATATAAATTTTTGATTTTAACTCATTTGCTTTTTGTAATGTAATAGATTTTTCAACTATTTCTTTTTTATCTATACTTGTTAATTCTCTGCTATATTTTCTTTTTATACCATCTATTTCTTTCCAAAATTCTTTATTTTGACCTTGTATTTTATCATATTTATTTCCAGCTATTGTATGAGCAAATTCGTGGTCTATTGCAGAATAATCTTTTGAAATACCTTTAGATAATTTCATATTTTGTCCAGATATATCAACATGACCAGCTTCAATAGTTTTTCCTTGTAAAGCACCTTGACCTTCAACAGTTTTTAAATTTGTTTTGTATTCACTAACATACTTTTCTAATCGTTTACTTATCTCTTTCTGTTCTTCTGGTTTAAATTTTTCTAAATCTACTTTTTCAATTCCAAATTTTTGTAGTTTTTTTGTTGTTTGTTCGATTATTGAGTTATTATTACTTTTTGAAGATAATTCGGCAACTGTTTTTCCATGTTTACTAGCATAATACTTTTTAGCAGCTTCTGCTTTTGACTGTCCTTTTAATATAGGTATATGTGCTCCACCTTTTAAAGAAAACCAACCCACTATTTCAGCCATAAGTTATTCTCCTTTTTTACTAATATTTATCAATTCTCTTAATTCATCTACACTTAATTTTTCCATTTCATCTCTTTCTGTATCTTCTGTCGATACTTCTACTTTTGTTATATCATAACCAAACATTCTATTTAATATCTTGGCTCCTTCATAAATTCCTCTTGCATTTGTACTATTTGTTCTTCTTTGCTTATTTCTTAAAGCTATCTCTCCTGTTAATTCTTGCATTGTTTTTGCTATTGAATATATCTTTCTTGGGTCTGTTTCTTGTGCCATTTGTTGACTTAATTCCATTATTTGTGCATTTAATAACTGTATTTCATCTTCATATGCTCTATCTATTCTTTCCATATCTTTTTTATTCATATCCATTACATAATTTATAGTTTCTAATGCTTTTTGTCTTGTCCAAACTATCTTTGTTTTATCTTTGTATCCAAATTCTAATAATCTTTGTTTGATTTTTGGGTCATTCATTAATTGACTTGCATTACAATCTACTGCATTTCTTTGCCAATTTTTTGCTCTTGGATATGCTATTATATAAGCTTCGTATTGTGTTTTTCCTTTTAGTATTTCTTCTACAAATTTTTCTTGCTTTGGAGTTAATCTTTGATTTTCATAATTGTTTTTATTATACGCCATTTTTAACTCCTTTCACTTTAATTTTAAATCCATAACATTATTTATATATTCAGCTATTCTATCTAGGTTTGGTTTTACTTGTGAATATATATCTACTTTTTCTGCATTTTCTAAATTTTTATCATATAAATTGGTTACTGCTAATTCGAATTCACTTTTTGTCCAGTAATAATACAGCATCCAATTATTTATACAACTTTTTAAGTCTTCTAAATTATGTATTTCTTTTTTTTGCATTTGTTTTATTATACTTTTTGCCAATTCATCACTTAATATATTATAATTTACTATCCTTTTTTTATTCGTATCATATTTTAAAGCATACCATTCTAACTCTACTTTATGCTTCATTTATCTATCATCTCCATTTGCTTTTTTAAATCATATAATTTAGTTATCATTATATTTATATCTTCTAGCTTATCAAATTGAAGTTGTATAATATTTTCATAATTATCATTTTCACCACTTAATATCAGTATTCCCGGTTTTGGTTCTTCTGATATTACTCCTGTTACTATATTCGTATTATGTTTTTGTATTTTTATTAATAACCTATTTTCAATTTCTTTAATTATCATAAAATTAAACCCTCTCCAATCTTAATACATAAAATGGTATAGATAGTATCCAAGTAACTGCCAATAAACCACAAATTAAAACTACATATTTACTATTATAAGCAGTAAACTGTACTCCATCATCGTTTCTTGTTAATATTATACGCTGAACTAAAAATTTAAACCAAACTATGGCTAAAAGATAATATGTAATTATATTAAGCATTTTTTATTTCTCCTTGTATTTATTAATCCAATTTTCAAAAGATTTATAACATCTTTTACAAAAATTCCAATGTTTTGTTTCACTGTATTGATTATAATTTCCTGCACCGTACTCAAATTTATATAAACGAGTTGGTTTATAATCAATTATCTCTTTATGACAAATACAGCAAAAAATTTTTTTATTCATCTAACATATATCCTTAAACACAAAATTATAATTATCTTTATTATCAAGATATTTTTCTTTTAAATTGCTTTTCCAATTTTCGCAAGTACCGTGTAGGCTTTTCAATTTTATTACATAACGGATATTTAGCACAATCTGTACAATATCTATTCATAGTCATATCCCATTATTCGCCTCCAATCCCTTTTATCCTTTGCCAATTTTCTTTTTTGAGGTAAATCTCCAAAAATTGAAATGAAAAATATAAATAGAAAACTAATCCCAATCAATATGAACAACATATCTATTCCTTATTTTCCATTTCATTTATAAAATTATCAATTAATTTATCTAAAAACACATCATCTTTCATAAGTTACCTACCTTATAATAATTCATTCTATAATATTATTATATACAAAATAGAATTAATTATTACAATTAAAAACCGAGAAATTAATCCCGGTTTTTAATCTTGAAAATTCTTAATCAAGTTTCTTTACAATATTATTCTCATTAACCCAGAACTGTCTGTTAAATACTTGAACCATATAACTTTTATCTTGAACAAAACAAATTAAAGCTCTTGCATGAATATGATTTCTATCATCCACAACACTTTCGTGAATCCAATATTGAGAATTTGGAGTTCCTTGTAAATCATCAACCAATATATCATTTCCACCAATTGCTGATGCTTCCATTGCACCTGTCTTTGCAATTGGTACATCTATTTCTACCCATTGTCCTATCTCATATTTTGATTTTTCTTGTGGTTTATAGTTATCTGGATACTCGTAACAATACAAATTATAATTATCATATCGCTTAAAATTATTTATACTGACAATACATTCAATTCCATTAACCTTAACACATTTTCTTTTACCATTTTTAAATTTTCCTGCATATAAATAAGGGTCATAAACAACTAAATTATTCCCTCTTATATCAGCTAAAACTACATAATGACCACCTGTCGAGAATAAAGAATTATTTGGGTCATATAAATGAGCTATGCACATCCCACCACGCTTTAAACAATCAACTGCATCGTTTATATATATTGTTCTTTTTACTTTTAAGTTATACTTTTTAGCTAGCCATGGAAATGCAGAAGCCGAAGTTCCTTGTGCAGCTCTAAATCCATTTGCTATAAACATATCACCCATTTGATTTGGGTATATAGTTTGTCTAAAACTTGAAACAATCATTGCTCCAGATGTTGCTCCACAGCCGCCACTTTTTATTGTTGCATTTGGATGAGCAGAACTAGGATAAGGATGATTTGCCCATCTTTTATCTGCTTGATTAAAATAAATTTTACTCATTAGCAAGTACCTCACTTTCCAATTCGTTCTCATCGATATTGTCAGGAATTTCTATGCTAGATATTTGATATTTATCTTCCATAATAACACCTCCTAATATTATTATATATAAAAAGAATAATTATATTAATTTTTTATTTCTAGGTCTCAAAAATCCCTCTACACCAAAATAATCGCTACATCGTTTAACTAATTCTTTAACATCACCATTTTGTTCGTAAAAGCAAAACTTATTCCAATCGCCTTCTCCAGTACAAATAGCAATATGTCCATACTTTCCAAAAGTAGTATTCCATACAGCAACATCACCTTTTTCTGGTGTAAAAGGAAAATTGTAAGGTATATATTCAAAATTTTCATACAAATATGGTAATTCATAATATCTATCTGCATATTCATTAGCATTACCTATTATTTGAGGCTTAATACCTAGCACATAATAAAAATACATTTTAGCAGTATCAACACATTGAACACCGCTAATATAATCAAAATCAACTGCTTTATCTTTAAAAACAGATATAAATGTATCTAAATTCATTGCTATTTCCTCCTATATATAATGACTAAATTTATAATCTGAATTTATAATTTCATCAACGGATTCCAAAACGATATACTTAACTAAAAAATCTTCTTTAACTACTATAATTGCTTTTGTTTCAGCATTAGCAATTTTTGTATATGTTTTATCATATTTTTTTTCTAAATATTCAACTGAAGAATAAAAATCTTTTGTGATTATACCGATAATTCCACTTATTGGATTTAATTTATTTAATAAAATATAAAAAAGACTCAAATCTTCTTTAGTTAACTTTTTTTGCACAGACATATTTTTTATTAACTTTTTTTTCTTAAATTTAAACATTTTTACTTCCTCCAATTTCAAATAAATAATTTATATTAACATTTTTTATTTTTGAAAAACAAATTTTTCCATAACCACATTCTTTAGATTTTTCATCTTTAAGAGGTCTATGACATCTTCTACAATACTTAATACTTGAATTTACTTCTTCCCTTTGTTGAAAAGTTATCACCATTATCACCACCCATTTTTCTATAACAACCATAACTGCAAAAATATAAAGTTTTTTTACCTGATTTTTTGATTTTATATAACCAGTGAAAAGTAGGAATAAAATTTTTTCCGCATAAATCACATTTCTTCTCTGTTAAACTCTCATATTTAGTTTTCATATGCAACTCTCCTTCTTATAGTATATTAGATAAAACATAATCAATAGCTATTTGCTCATCTATTTTTCCTGTTTTTATTCCTTCTTCTGTTTTTTGTATTATTCTTAAAGCATTTACTAATTCACCTATTGAATAATATCCTGTTTTATCTTTATTAAAATATACTTCATTACTTTTTAATCCTGTCGTCTTACATATATCATTTGATTTACAACTCTGTATCAATAAAATGATTTTAAAATTATTATATAACAAACTCAATAGCTTTATATTGCTTTCCCCAATTTGTTTTAATTGTTTTTGTAATTCATATACTTGTTTTATATCTCGTGTTATTACTTTTTCTATAAATGTAAATGTAATATCTGATATTTCTTTATGAAAGGCTCCTTGTTTTTCTAATTCTTTAAAGAAATAATCTGCATTGTTTTCATTATCCCAACTATCTGGAAAATAATGATTTAACTTATCTAATTCCATTAATATTCTGTTATAGTCACTATTGCAGATATCTATAAGTTTCTTACAATTATAATTACCTAATCCATTATTCTTCTGAATATACTTTGTTAATACTTCATCTGATAATTTAT
>Ga0326513_10003625_pt1 | contig 11177 bp, 28 predicted proteins | sample 2_2465_0518_D_FD_203654 | JGI IMG/M metagenome (GOLD analysis project Ga0326513, IMG submission 203654) | Bovine rumen microbial communities from UC Davis, California, United States - 2_2465_0518 | ecosystem: Host-associated > Mammals > Digestive system > Stomach > Rumen | place: USA... | reverse complement strand
ACCTAATTGAAAATACCCAAAACAAAAAGCAAGGATAGAGATGTAAAACCAGACTTATGTCCAGTTACATTCTATCCTTGCTTATAATTATCGAAACGAAGCTCGGATATTATTCAATTTTATGTAGGCGACTATTTTACGCTGACCCTCAAGCCAGACCCCGTGGGCAAAGCGTCCACGGGCCAAACCAAGTCCCGATTGTTCACGTTAGTTAGCGCGTTGGGAGGATTTGGGTAGTTGCCTACAATGATATTATATCAAAAACCCACCCTTTTGTCAATTGCGTTTTCACAGTTTGGCATTTTTTTCTTTCATTCTTCTTTGTATTCTCTCTTTATTCCCTCCCAGTCTATTCTCTTGCCACAGTCAGGGCAATATTCGAACCTTCTCAAATTTACACTTTTCCTCTTATCAAAATAATCAGGGAGTTTATATCTTGTGTATCCATACCTGGCATCTGTTCCAACACAATCTACTATACCCTTTTGAGTAATAAGAAATGAATTATCAAAATCAATCCAGATGCCAAGCAGACAATTGTGATCCTTTTTAATATTGTTTTCCGTTTCCAACTTATTACTCCTCCATTTTTGTCAGGATCTCATGAATATTCCTCATTAATTTCTTTATCTCTTCAGACTCTTCGTAAGTTTTACACTTATTGAACTGTTGTCTGCCATCCCAATATGTCATAACACTATTAAAAGAAAGGGAGATCTCTTTTGCTGTGCATACATCGTCCCTATTAAACTTGCACCCAATATCAGCGCAATATACTTTTGTTGCCATTATATATCTTTATACCCTCCTGCAATTATGTGCTCGTATATATACTCGTAGATGTATCTCTATAAGATTCCCACGGTTCAATACTAATATTCAGTTCTCCATTCATAGCATCCCACGAAATCGAAGTTTGTAATTTGTATTCGTTCGCAAAACGCGCTAAATCACGTACAACCTCTTTAATATCTTCAAATTCCATTATTCAGCCTCCTCCCGTTCGCCGTTCTTGCAGTAGAAGTCCAGCGCAACATCATGTCCGAATATGCCACATACATAAGCCCTTTCTGCTGGTGGTCGGTTTGATGCAAAGTAGCAATGAGTACAGTTCTCACACATCACCAGCTCCCGCTCGTCTACGCTTACTGTTACAACCAGTTCCCCGTCCTCCAGTTTGTGGCCGCACACCTTGGGGATGAACACCCATCCGTCAGGAAATCTTGCCATCGTCCTCCCTCCGTTTGCCGTCCGCGCAGAACCACCAGCCATCGACTGTCATTCCGTTCATCGGCACATACACATTTGTGCAACGCCCAGACCAGTCTCCTTCTTCTGCGTTGTTCGCTTGAAAATATCCACAGTCCTTGCACCGCACCACCGGCGCAGCGGCTACGGCGGGCAATTCTTCCACAATGTTCATAGCGTCATCCCAACTACAAGCACGGCATCTGACATAATTGTAATTGTCACACTTTGCGCAACCAGCCATTGCTTTCATGTGGTCAATCGCCGCCGCCCTTGAAATCAGGTCATCCACGGTATCACCTCCCGTTGCTCGTCTGTCGATATTGTTCTATCCGACCAAATCAAAACCTGCTTATCTCTGCATTTTTTGCAACCCCAGACAGGGATTCCAGCGTTATAAAACATCTCACATAGCTCGCCGCATTTAGGACAATACATTGTCATTCCCACTTCACCGCCTCCCGTTCTGCCTCTGTCGGACGGGATGCCCAGAGTCGGAATTTCTTTCCATAGGCGTCCGCATTAAATTGCCAATGCCAACCATCAGTAAATATGATCCCACTATCGTATACTTGGTCTACTATACGCGGGCGTTGTTTATTTACTCCAGTGTGTTCATACCAAACAACAGTATCACGTTCAAGCGACTTCACTTCCTCCAGCGTCATCACCCTCGGCTCCTGCGCTTTCAGCAGCGCGAGGGCGTCACTCGCTAATTCTGCAAATGCACCAAACTCCGTACTGCATCCACTAAAATACGGGCATTTGTTACAATAATCTACATCTGTGTCCTTGCGCCTTGCGCAACATTCCAGCCCTTCCAAAACCTTATTTCTCAATCCCATATGAAATCCTCCGGGACTTTTTGTCCATTTTCAATGCCTAACACCTTAAAAGCAGTCTCGCCAGCGCTCATGTATCTATGAAAAAATTCTTTCTCCCCATGATCTTTTATACAATACTGATAAACCATCATCCGCAAGGCAATATCATACTCTTTGAGCAATTCAATGGCATCCTTTAGCAACATAGCTCCGCAATCATTTTCGTCATAATAGGGACAAAATTCCTTTGGAGGATTCTCTTCATCAAATTCCTCACGGTTGTCTTGCCAACAACCCCACTCAGCAAGACCAGCATGATGCTCTAATCCATCAATCACTTTTTGAAACTGTAGATTCATTTATGCACTTGCCTCCCCTATAAGCTCGGCTATTGTCAAACTTTTTATATCTTTACAAGGACACCATTCTGGTTTTCTCTCTAATTCACTATATGCTGTGTGCCCACAAAAATTAATTGGCATCGCTGCGCACGATCCATCTGGCATATCAAATTGACAAACTACGCAATGCTCTGGCATCTCCATATCAATAGCAATCATTTATCTATCTCCTCTGGTTCATACCTTCTCAATCTATCCCTACACCCAATCTCTTCCATCCAAATCTCTCTGGCTCTTCTACAGATCGGCTCCCAAATGGGGCAATCAATATTCTTTAGTCTAAGCATCTTGTCAATTCTCTCATCTTCAAGAGGGAAAACCGCAGGCCAGATGCTTTTCACTTCGCCATTCTCGGCAGCATAACCATAAGCTCTGGGATCACCGTCATGACGAATGTCAATAATCTCAAGCCTGTTGCCTACGATATAAATCGTCACCTTATGATTAAACGATACATCTGCATGAGCAACTCTGCCGTCAGGCCAAATAAGCGCACTACCAAACCAAGTCCTATACTCTGCACACCCAGTCTCTTCAATTATATGATGTGGCTTACGACCTTCCCAGATGTCATTGTTTGGGTCTTTGCCTGTCAGGTTGTAAGGATTCCAAAAATCAGGGTTAGGATGCTGATTATCTAAATAAGTAACGACCGCTTTCTTCTTTATATCCTTCTTGGCAATTCTTGGCAATTAGCAATCCTCCCACTTTTCGTAATACTCAAACAGCCCAGTCTCAAATAGTTTTTGAACATATTCTTCTACTTCATCTATATCCCATCCAGCGTAGAGCAATATCTTAATTGCTTTGGTATTGCCTTCGCCATCGTCTTTATGAAAATATACTTCGTATTCATAAGTTGAAGGCCAAACACCATTTTGTAACCGTGAATCTTCAATAGACTTCCACTTATTCACAGTTATAAAATATCGCTTACCAATTTCATCGTCGTATCGTTTTTGAAAACGAGTCTCTATCCCGTCTGGATCAATGTAAGGTGTTGGGCAGAATTGCTTAAATCCTCTTGAGATGAAATCTTGGTCTGTCATTAATTCTCCTCCTTCGGCGGTTCGGGCAGAGGCTCCCAGTGAGTAACCTCTGTGTCCCAAAATGTATACTTGTTTCGACTTGATTTCCACACATGATGTGCGCCATCATACCCTTCATAATAACCAGTAAACACATATCCGTTCCACACAAACAGTATCTCAATATCTTCTTCTGGATAAGTATCTGGACTTATTGTTGATCTCCACATATTACTCCTCCTTTGGCAATTCCTAAAGTTTCAGATATTTTATCAGTACAACAATACCTTGGAACAAGTGTTTTCCACACACTTGCTATTATATTTTCTACGTCTTCACTTGAGTGTGATATTTCATTCACGCCAAACCCTTCAAGTTCATCATATGACACCTGAATTTCCTCGTTACAATAAGGACACTTCACAATTCCATGTTTTGTATATTCACTCATTAATATACCTCCAACCGTTAGGCATTAGCGCACGACATCCTTTCATAAACTTCATTCCATAATTGAATTGCCTCGTATCGCGGAGAATTCCCAGCATAAAATTTTCCTATCAAATTACCACACTCACTACATCTCACAATCACATACGGCTTATATTCTTCTAAAATTGTCAAAGAAGGGCCTCTGTCCCCATTACAATATGGACACGGTTTAACGCTTATCATATTACTCTCTCTCTTCTAATTCAGGAATACTCATCCAATATTTCCCAACAACTCTACACTTACCATCAATATGCCAGTGTCCACCTACTTGCCAGCCTACCTTAACTCCTTCACCTTTTGATATACCACTTATGCCAGCACTTTCCCACTCGGCATAGATTAATACGTCTTCACATTCTTCTGGGAGAGAGTTGTTGACATTAATCCATTTATATTTTGCACTACCGTCTCGCACACCTCTTTCATAAGCGGCTTTCTCATCCTCAACAGCCCTTTCGAGTTGCCTTTCACTCAAAGAATATTCATCTTCAAACCAATGTCCTTCAGTAAGTCCCATATTATACCTCCTTCGGCTCAATCCCCAGCTTCTGCGCGATGTCGGCAGGAATGTGCGCGTACATTTCGCCACTTGGTTCTATCTGCGTAATAATGCCACCATAGTCATCTACGGGCAAACGCTTAATATTAACAAGTCGCTGTTCAGCAAGCCATTCGACCCACATCGGATATACCACCGGGTGTACCGGGTGTTCTGCGGCCCATTTAAGCATTATCTTCTCTGCTTCTTTATAATCTTCAGTGGTCAATGATTCGTCTGATAGAGAACGGAAATTATTCATATACAAAGGGCAACCAGCAGAACAATACTCATAGTAGTTATCCATTCGGTGTTTAATATTCATGACCTCTACAAATTCAGCCATTATTCTCCTCCTTAATATTCCCGTTCCCACTTAACCTTTCCGCAGCGCCGACACTTATATTTATAATTAATCTCATCATCACCATAAAGATCATAAAACCACTCTGCCTTAATTTTCACATAATCATGGCTTTCACATGGGCAAATCATTTCTTCAAGTTCTTCCACACGGCGAGTCAGACAATCAATTCTCTTTTGCTTTTTGAAAAACATTATTTTCCTTCTTCCTTTTAAACTCTCCACACATATCATCTTCAAGTGTATGGCATCCAAACTTTAAACAGTATAGTTGATTAATCTCATAATACCTACAATTTTGGCAATATGCTCCGCGATCTGCTCCAAACTCATATTTCTGGCAAGCCAGTGTATGCTCATAACACAAATCATATTTCAAATCGCAACACAAGTTCCAATCGCCACCGCCGATGAAGTGCTTGCAGGACACACACGTTTTGTTAGGCATCTTTACATCTCCTATTCCATTCTTCTAACGCTTCTTTTTTTGTGGGTTTCCTTCCTGCTCGTGCGTCGCAATCTTCACATACAGCGGCATATTTCAGCCTATCCAAACCTTTCATAAATACTTTGATATTCGTGCCACCACAAAAAGGACAATGTTGTAAATCAGCCATCTTGCACCTCCTGTTCTTTCTGCCACCTCCAAAGCGACAATATACATTCGACATGGTTTCGAGCATCTGGCTCAGTCAACCACTCTTCCAACCACTCCACCGGGATAGCGGCGATGGTGGGGGCATCTTCCAAGTCTTTCATGGCGTCCCGCACACCTTTGCCGTATGCCTTATTGTGCCCGTTCATAACCTCATACGTCCTACGCTTATCAAGGTATTCGAGCAGCGCGTCTGCATCAATTATTCTCATCCTCGCACCTCACAATACCAACTTCGGTTCATCTTCACTACTCAGCACAATCGATTCATAAACTACATCATTCTCAGGATAATACTTCACACTCCGAAGCGGCGCTTGTACATCTCCAATCTGAATGTAAATTTCAGGGCAGTCGCTCTCATTATTTATATCTTCCAACTTTTCCAACAGATCAAAAATATCCATTAAAACATTACCTCCAAATCGTCTCCGTACTTCTCCTTCATCTCTTCCAAATGAGATTTCCTAAAGAAGATCAATTCCTTATACTTTCCTAATACCTTCCCTGAATCGTCTTTGACAATATATGGGACGGTAGCCATCATCTGTGGATCCACTTTGTTCTTCAGCCGCCAGCGGTCATTCATCCCACTTCACCTTTCTTCCGCAATTTGGACAATACTTATATTTAAACCGCCAACTGTCATCTTTGCGAATCTGAAAACCTACCTTTGCAGAACATGCCCCGCAAAAATACAATGAATCAAATATCTCTGGTTTCCGCGTCGGTTCTACTGCTTCATTCTCTTCCATCAATTCACTTATCAGCATCCCAGCATCATGAGCCAATTCATGTACGCACCATCCTTTGTTGCCTCTGTATGGGCATTCTGTGACTTCACAAATATTAGGAACACCATCACAGAATCCACAACTATCAAGACCGTGAAGCACTTTTTCTTTTTCCTGTTCAGTCATTATTTTCTCCTCCAATAACAAACTTCTTCAATCCCAGTGCTTCAGCCCAGCCTTCTACAGTTGAGAAAAATCTAAGAAAATCCATCACATCCTCTTTTAATCTTTCTCCACAACCAAATCCGCAATATGGACATTCGCTACAACAAACATCTTCTTCGTAACCAAATTGGCAACACTCAACACCTTTGACGATTCTTGAATATACATTTTCACCCACACACACTGTATTATTCTCCTTTTACAAGATAAATAGAAGAGAGGTAATTGGCCTCTCTCCATTAATAAACTTAGGTCAAAAACTTATCCACGTCAAGTTTGAACACCCAATCATTATTATTCTTACCATCTAACTCGCTCCGAATATATTTCTCAATAAATACCTCTCCGTCGAATAAATACTGCGGAGATGATTTTATATCATCCCTGCTTCCTTCTTCTATATAATTCTTAGGCCACCCATCGTCACCCATATCATTTAGAAGTTTTGCTGCCCTCTTGTTTGATCGCTTAACCATCTTATAGAAAGCGTCTACCACCGATTCGTTTAGCTGTTTTCTACTATCATAGTATTCAGCAGCCATCTTTATGTACTGAGCTTTAACCTTCTCCACAACTTCGTCCATATAATACGGCCTTCGATAAACCACCTTGATCCAAGGGAACGTACCGTATATATCGAAGTTTTCTCGAAGATAAGTATTCACACATCTATAAAAGTTACTACTCTCTTTTGAGTTAATAGCAGCGGGGATTATCTCATAACCCAATTCTTTAAGAGCAGCTTGTTGTGCCTCCAGTATCAATTTATCTTCTTCGTCAGTTGCTGACACAGGCTCTTCACCTTTTGACCGCACAATAGCGTTCTCTCTCTTATACACGATTAAACTTCTCTTCTTCATACTCTCAAGAGCGTTGTCCAAGATCCTCCTCAACTTCGCTTTTGCTTGAGAACGCAGCAGCCACATGCAATACCAAGAGACTTCATTGTCAGCCTTTTCAAGTTCACGTACAGTGGATTCATATGTCTTTAGTAAATCATAACTACTTCCTACCATATTCAAAGCTTTGTATATTGTGCCGTCTGTAAAACAGAATATTCCGTCAGACCGTTGAGCCAAAGCTAACGTCAGTTGCTTTTCAATATACTTCGAAAATACAGAATCATCTCTCACGTCATCTGGCAAAGGGATGTCGTATATCTCTGTAATAACAAGTCTATTTGTGTGCTCCACCCTCTCCCAGTCGAAGTATCTCTTCCACAGATTAATCTGTGCTGTCTTGGCGTTTCCAGTTGTAGGCTGGCTCCCAACCAGCAAGCACATCGCCTTATAGCTCTTTATAATCATTCCGACATATAACTTTGATACATCGACCTCGTCTTCGTCTGTTTCGATCACTTCTAAATCTACATTTTCCGTTATCATACACATTACTACCTCCAAAGATCATCGCTGACGCTTTATCACATTAAAGTGCTGATAAAAAGTTGTCCATTATCATGTTCTATATTATTATGGAGTATATATAACACCTTAATGGACAACTTTTTGGGGAATATCAAAATTTGTACAAACCATGTGTATAGAATAACTGGTACTTTTATCTATACATCTCATTTGTACAAATTTTGCTTTAGCACGCTAAAGTGTTTCCCGTTTTCAAATAAATCTTCCAAATTCATCTCTCGTACCATCTCGCTTGCGAGTGGTACGAGGAGTTGAGGTTCGCTTGCGAACCGAAACTTAGCTGTCCGCAGGACTAACTTCCTAATCCATTCTTTTCCTATTTTACCACCTTCCATCTCTCATACACTGAAACCTAACCGTATCATCAATTATCTCATAACTCATTGGAGGATAATTCCTCTCACCAGTTCTGTGTTCACTATAAAACTCAAACTTATCTTTATTCTCATTAATATAGTTAATTACCTCATTGAGCCAGTCATCGTACTCTTCAATTGTATACTGAAGACACTGCTTGAGATTACTGATTCTCTTTTGAGCATCTTCCTTCTCTATGCCGTCTGGATAGATTGGGAGTGACTTCAATTTGAAGTAAATACGAGACGTATAGGATTTGAGGTCTTTAATTGTTGATTGGTGGTATGCATTTTCTAAAAGGTTCTTGAGATGAATATCGTAGTCATTGAGAATGGGCTGGTTCTTATTCTTCTTGAAGTTGAAAATACAGATTCACTCCTTTTAGGTATCCCATTGAGTTTCATCAATAGGATAACCGCATTCAGGGCAGTAAACTACTTTGTAGACATCACTACGACAGCTTAGTTTGTATGTATCATTCTGATTGAATGTGAATTGACAACCGCACTCTGGACAAGTACAGCGCCAGAAGGGGTATCTGTTGCCATGCTTTTCTACTTGAATCATATTATTCCTCCATATCCTCTCCATATTCTTCTTTTAATATCTTCAGGGCCATCTGTTTGAGTTCTTTGTCTTTTTTCTCTTCAGCCAATTTGACAAGCCCATGCAGTTTGATTTTGAATTTCAGTTCATGAATCTCGTTGTTGCGGTAACTATTGTTGTCATCATACTTATCTGCAATAGGATCAAGAAGATACCAAATACTCTCGTAGTTTATTAAACCACATCTTGGATTAGGACATTCGATACAAGATTGATTGCTGCTGTGGTCAAAGTGCGTATCTGACTTGTTGAAAGTGAATTGGCATCCGCATGAGCAAGTAGATACATACTTGGGATCAGGGTAAGCATTATAGGATAGGATCTTGATGGCCATGAATTATCACTTCTTTCTGCTATTTACAATTTCCAAATCCAATATATATCCATTTGTCTTCTTTAACTTCTGACTGACAATTTGGACAAATAACAAAACAATATGGACCACCATAACATCCATTGACAATTTCAGATTTAATATCTGCATAGCTAAATCTAAAATGTGTATTACAAACTGGGCAGTTGCATTCATGTGACGGATAGTGTGCCGCACAGTAATCAGAATTGTGTTTACTATTTGTAGTCATAATACTTTTCCCTCTAACTATCCTTGTGTCTCCGACAGCAGTTTCACTCCGCTTCGCTCCGTTCAACTTTCGATACCCAGACAAGCTGGGTATCGAGGCTGAATTGACTTTTGATTCTTGAACGAGGCTGAGACGCTTTCTTCCATTATTAAACTTTAAATTATTCCTATCTCAAACTTTGATTCTATGCATATTTCTCTTTTTCGATACCTTAAAAATCATATTGCTCTGCAATATCGTTTGCCAACTCAGGTGCAACTGTATCGTATGCTCCTATGTATCTGAGGGTAGTCATCGAAGAGTTATGATTGAATACCGACTGTACATATTGAAGAGCATTGATGTCAGTGCCAGGAACAAGTCCGTTGTGTTTCTTAGTGCATTCAGTATAGATGTTGTAGCCGTATGTCTTACGTGCTGCGTAGGTAGAGATATGAGTTAGTGAATCTTCCTCTGAGAAGCATTGCGCTGTATAGGTCTGGTAGATATAATCAAGAGATGCTGTGTTGAGAGGACGCTGAGATCCATTTTTATTTCTCTTCTGAGAAGGGAAGAGAAGTGAATCAGGATTTTTTTCTCTAAGAGAACCTATATATTCGTACAGCCTTACCTTTATCTTGTCATCTAGAGGCAGATCACGAGCAGTCTTACCTGTTTTGTGTTCGTCTACAGTGATTATCTCCTTTACCCTATTCAATTTGAAATCGTAGACATCTTTGATACACATACGAGCAATATCGTTTGTACGTCTGCCGATTTTAAGTTGGAGGGCAAAGATGGTAGCGTTGCGTAGGCCATAGCGTCCTGAGTTAAGAAGGGATTGATAGATAGCATTGACTTTTTCAGGATCACGGATAGGAGACACACGCTGTTGAGGATACTTGGGATGTGACGGAGAAATATCTTTAGAATTGAGTTGGTTAGGGAATTGGAGTATCTTGGCGGGAGTGAAGTTTGGATTAGAACTATCTTGTGTAGCTTGTATATCGTAAATTGAAACTTGAGAGATCTGAGCAGTGTTGCCCATGTTATTCATATAGACACATCCTTTCTATATATAGGTATAGTGGGCATATAGGAGGGTATAATTTTTTAGTGTAAAACTATCCCCCCCTCCTGCCCTACTGTGTTAATAGAATATGTTAATAGACAAGGGAAGGTATATCAATATATAGTTGTCAAGGTACATGAGTGCTAGTATCCACCTGGATACCGTCGAGGAAGTGAGTCGAGGAGTAAGTCGAGTATCGGGTAGATAGTAAATCAATTATCCACCCAAAGATATTATACCATAGACAGTTTTATCTGTCGAGGGTTTATCCATTTTTAGAGTTATAATTTGTTATGATTTATTGTTTCGATTTGTTAGTATTGTTAGATTTTTAATAGGTTTTTGGATTTATTTTTGTGCGTTTTTAATTAGTTTTTTGCGGTTAATGTTATTTTTTTTGTTGGATAGGGTTTGTTGTCGAGAGATTAGGAGATTGGAAGAGATTTGGAGAGATTGAGGGTGATTGATCTGTAGAAATTAAAATAAGATGGAATATGGGGTCTAAGGTAGGATCAGGAAATAGGTGTGAGAACGGGATGTTTGTATTGAGTTGGTAGGAGTTGGTAGTTTGTTTCAGATAATAATTTTCTTATATTTTTAATAGAAGAAATAGAGTAAATTCTGGAGATTGGGAATGGAGT
>Ga0326513_10003624_pt1 | contig 11177 bp, 23 predicted proteins | sample 2_2465_0518_D_FD_203654 | JGI IMG/M metagenome (GOLD analysis project Ga0326513, IMG submission 203654) | Bovine rumen microbial communities from UC Davis, California, United States - 2_2465_0518 | ecosystem: Host-associated > Mammals > Digestive system > Stomach > Rumen | place: USA... | reverse complement strand
CAATGTTGGTTTCCATCCGTCTGGCGAGAACTTTGATATTTTCGTAAACGGTAGTATCGAGGAGCTCTACCCCATATCAAACAATATACCATTTTAAGAAAAAACACCTCTTATATAGGAGGTGATGTTATGAATCCAGAATGGAAAGTCGTAACATATGAATTCGGAGAGCATATTCCGACAATATTATACAAATTATGGTTATGTATTACGTTCCCAATCTATATTCTGGTACTTATACCGGTTGTATATTACAATATATGTATCGGTTATAATTATTGGTTTAAAGATACCGGGAACACTTTAACTCATTATTGTGTAAACCAGAAGGATGCTCAACGAATCTTATGGTTCGAATGGCTAACATTTAATAAGGCATTCATTACGGATGATTACCGAGCATAAAAACTCAAGGAGTCTGAAACATGGCTCCTTAGTTCTTTTAAACTAATTTATATTTTTTAAAGGAGGACATTATTATGTCAAACACTATGAACAAAATTGAAATCAGAGGAGCAAGAATTGCAAGGAGAAACTTCAGAGGTGAAGAAAGACGATTCGGTGGCAAGATAATGAATGCTGCCGGCTCTAAGAACTTCCTGCTTATTTTGCCGGAAGATATTGTCGACGATGTTATCGCAGACGGATGGAACGTTAAGCAGTTCAAGCGTGCTGAGGACGGAACACCCGGTGACCACTTCATCAACGTCAAAGTCAACTTCTCGTATAAGCCTCCTGTATGCTGGCTTGTAACTAAGAAGGACGGTGGCAAGACCAGAACAAGACTCGACGAGGATACAATCGGTGAGCTCGACTATGCTGATATCATCGACCTCAAGGTTGTTGTTAAGCCTGTATGCAGAACAGACGAATACACTGGCAAGGAGACAGTTACTGCTTACCTCGAAACACTCTACGCTGAGGTTGATAACGCAGACCCGTTCGGTGACGACGAAGATTGGCTGTAAGATATTCCAAATAAAACATCTCCTATATAGGAGGTGAGATTATGAAAAAGATTTTCTATTGGAAGGAAAACCTTGTAGCCTGTGGTAAAGCCGCGGGAGTATGCTTTATAGGTTGTATCTTGATTGATATAATATTCTATTTCATAAACAAAAACCGCACATAAGCAAAAGAGGGCTTGAAAAGAGGTTTCCATTGAGAAACATTATTAGCAAGCCCTCTGCTTTTCTGTTTTCTCGTAATTTAAGGAGGATATTTTATGAAACATTCTTTAGCTTACTGGTTTATTAGGTTTCCCGTTGGAGAAATAATCTATTGTATGACTTACTTCTGTTTTATATTTCCCGTAGTATGTATGTACAACTTTATTTATGAAGAAAGAATCTCAATAAAGTTTTGTATATTTGCAGCTATAGTCATTGGTAGTGTAAACAACTGTTATGGATATTTCAAACGACTTTACGAAGAGACTAAGGAGGAGTAATGTATGATAAGATATTTTTGTGACTTCTGCAATAAGGAGATACCAGCGTACAGAACAAACGACACATCTATAACAGTTAAGTTTGACGTGTATCATCGCACATACCAATGCTGTGATATTTGTTTTGAAGAATTGTCAAACCTTCTGCATAACGACACTGTAGAAGAATTTAATATTGAAACAGGCACTAAGACTAAGAAGAAATCTAAAGCATTCTTTAAGACGGTAAAGGAGAAACTATGGAAGAAAAAAGACGAATCAAAGACTACCAGCTCGAAGCAGTAAACAAGCTTAAGAACGGTAACATTCTCAAAGGAGGAACTGGTTCTGGTAAATCATTTACTTCTTTATATTATTACTATGTAAAAGTTTGTGGCGGTGAGTTCGAGCCAGACCTTAAACCAATGACTAACCCGAGGCCTCTTTATATTATCACAACACCGAAGAAAAGAGATGATTTGGAATGGGAGTCAGACATGGCTCCATTCCTTCTCTCTTCCAAAATGGAATGCCAGGTACCAGTAACTGTCGATAGCTGGAATAACATAAAGAAATACACCAATGTTTCTGGTGCCTTCTTCGTGCTGGACGAGCAGCGCATTATAGGCTCTGGCACTTGGGTTAAAGCGTTTTACAAAATAGCCAGACGTAACCAATGGATATTACTCACAGCAACACCTGGTGACACTTGGTCTGATTACATTCCGGTGTTTGTTGCAAATGGGTTCTATCGAAACAAGACTGACTTCAAGGAGCAGCACATCATAATGAACCCGTTTACTCGTTACCCAAGCATCAAAGGATATTTCAATCAGGGTAAGCTTCAGAAGTATCGCAAACAGATAACGGTTGAAATGAAAGCGCCGGAGATTGCGGTATTACTTCACCAAGATATTCGTTGTGATTACGATAAGGAAACAGAACGAGAGGTGTTACGTCATCGTTGGCATCCGTTTGAGGACAGACCGCTACGCGACGCGACTGAAATGGCAGTTGTTATGAGACGAATAGCGTTCGGAGATATTTCACGTATTGAGAAAGTAAAAGAGTTGCATGGAGTTAATCCTAAAATAATTATTTTCTATGATTATAACTTCGAACTTGACATGCTTATCAATATGTGTGAAACGGAAGGATATTTGTATGCTCAATGGAATGGTCATAAACACGAGCCTATTCCAGACACTGATGAATGGTTATATTTATGTCAGTACACATCAGCATCGGAATCTTGGAACTGTATAATAACAGACTGTATGATATTCTTCAATAACAGTTACAGTTGGAAAAAGATGGAGCAAGCTGTTGGTCGTATAAAGCGTCTCAACACTCCGTTTAAAGAATTGCATTACTATCATTTAACAAGCGGCTCGTATATTGACAAACGTATAAACCAGTCGCTGAACATAAAAGGGGAGTTCAATGACACACGTGAATTTAGGAGGTATTTTGAATGAAAATTATGGTAATACTTTTAGTCATAAGCATAATCTGTCTTATTGTTAGTTTGTATCTGTTCATAAAGAACTGCATCGAGACACGACACAATAAGAAAGATATTCTGGACTGGGATAACATGTCTATTCAAGAGATTGTTGACACATTAAACAAACCACAGAAAGACACTTTATATTTTCTTGTTGGCGAAGCTGTAAAGGAAGCAAGACAAGAACCGATACACGTAGAAACACATCACATCGAACCAATCGTTTTGAAAACAAAGGTATGTGTCGACTACACCATGCTTAATCATATGGACGAGGATGATATTTACAATCTCGTCACAGAACGCCTCGCAAGAGATTTCGGTAATGCTATAGCAGAGAATCCAGATTTATATGCCATAAGCGACGAGCTTGACCCCATGCATATGAACAAAATTTACGAAGCAGTAATACGAATAGTTCCGTGGAAGTGAGGAGTGATATTTTATGACACCATCAGAGTTCTTTGTTAAAATATGTGGGGAAATTGTTCCTGTTTGGTTATAGAGTTAATAAAGCGTATTAAAAAGGAGGGAAAAACAAATGTCTAAATATTTAATTGCGACAATGTGCGGCGGTATTATGGAATCACCAGATATTTACTATACAAATTACCAAATCATAACGGCAAACACATCAGAAGAAGCTTGCGAAATATATAACAAAAAGAATAATTGCAACTATTATTATGCCAATACTATAATGCAAGTTGATGATGACGTTGACGAAAACGATGTTGAATCCGTTTTAAATGATATTAGAGAACACTTTAAAAAGTTTGAAATTAATCCGAATATAATTTAAAAACAAAGGAGTGATGTTTTTTGGGTTTCAGGTTAACAATCAACGGAAAAGATGACTATGGTAAATGTTATGGATATAATGTCGGTGTACATTTATATTCTTTAGACTATCTAATTTCTATAAATGCTTTCAAAGACTGGAACGAATTTACAACCGGGGATTATGACGAGATAGAAGAGTTCTTTAGTTATGTGGGATATACTGATAAAATATTTTTAACTAAAGAACAAATGAAAACTTTTATGGGTTTGTATTCAAAAGATATATGCAAACTATATAACATTTCACCAGAAGAATTTGAAGGGTATGTTCTTCCAGACTCAGAAACGTACACCGTTGAATGGGGTTAAAGGAGGTTATTTTACGATGCCAAATATGTATCTTTGTGACCCGTCTCGTAATAAATACTGTACCAAAGAATGTTGTTATGCTGGTATCGGCGATTGGAGGCCGTGCTCTAATACATCAGACCCAAACGCCGCATTCACAAACAGCAAAGGTGAAGCGATAATAGATAAGGACTTTAAGGAGGAAAAGTAAATGATTAAATATTATTGCAATATATGTGACAAAGAAGTAAACAAGAGTCCAAACGATTTTCAAAGAATCATCGTACCATCAATGTTTAATGGCATAGTCAGAAATAGCGAGGAAGAATGGCATATGTGTAACAAATGTGCAATGGAATGGTACGGTATGTTCATAAAGTTTAAAACAGCAGCAAAGCGTATAGACCAAATAAAACCTGCAGACGTACAGCCTATAAAGCATGGACGGTGGTCTGAATGTTATACAGACAGCCGCCTTTACAGCGGTATATGTACCGTGTGTGGCAAAGCTTCAATTAGAAGTATAAAGGAAAATCCGCTTGAATATTGCCCCAAATGCGGTGCAAGAATGGACGGTGCGCAGAATGAAAATATTAAGGAGGAAAACAGTAATGAATGAATTTCATACAAGAATAATGCAGACATCCGACAAAGACACTACAAGATATGAAATCACATTCTCAACCAATAACAGAGGATATTTCGATAAGGTTGAGGAAACGTGTAGAGCGTGCGTTGACAAGACTACAACCAGTACGCCGCCAAAATATATTAGCACCAAAATAAACAACGATAATACATTAGACATCGTTGACGCATTCATGCATCTCATATGGGGACGTAAGATTCGTATGACTCATTGGGATAAAAATGAATACATTGAACTAAAAGACTGCAATTTGCAAATTGGAGAAAAATGGATAATAAGAAACGATGGCAAATTGTATCCTGCTGAGAAATTATTCGATAAGGTCAATATCGAAGCAAGATGGGAAGATTATAAGGAGGAAGATATTTTATGAGACGTTGGAAAGAAAAGTTTATCGAGACGGTCATTGATGAGCTTCACTCTATTGGCTACGATTATATTGGTTCAAATTCTGATGACTTTGGCACAATGTATTACGATTGTTCAACAATTGCTGAAGCTGTTAAACGAGCATTAGGTGAATGCGATGGAACCGAAGAAGCGGAGGAGTGATAGTATGGATATTAATTTAAAACCATGTCCGAGATGCGGCGGAGAGGCAGAGATAAGATACGCTTGCGAAGCCATTGTTGGTGTGTCTGAAACAGGAGGATATCAGCCATATTGTACCAATTGTTTAATTGCACCGCCATATGCGTTCTTTACAAAACAAAGCGCCGCTGATTGGTGGAACGATAGAAAGGAGTGATATTATTATGAATGATATTTTAAAGAAAGAATATTCAGAAGAGTTTGACAAGCTCCGTAAGAATAGAGTTGAGGTAAGTTTCTATAAATACGGAGCAGCACGAGACAATTTCGCGTCTGGCAGAGTTGATGCAATAGGTAGCCTGGAACTCTGTCTGGATAAATTCAAGAAAACTGGTAACACGGAGTACCTGCTCGACGTTGCTAATTACGCAATGTTCAGATATATGTACCCATTACCTGGTGAATTCTTCAAACCGACAGATAGTAGTCAGAGCGCTGGTACTGTTGGTACACCGATTAATATGGAAAAAGATATTTATGAGTAATTCTTCTAAATCTAAAAACTTCTTAAACCGTGTTGCGTATGGTTTGCTTAGTGATATGTTTTGTGAAAACGATTTCTCATTATATAACGACACATTTAACAGACAGTTCAAAGATGGAACTATACGCAACACCATGAAAGTAAGTCACGAATTCAGAAAGGAGTATAAGAAACATGAATTCATCGACAACTAAACGCAAACGTGGAAAGCCTGTTGTTCATCCGCGTATCATTGATATTAATACCGGTAAAGTTTACGCCACATTCACAGAAGCAGCGGAAGATATTCACGGTGACCGAAGCAGTATCAGACGAGTATGTGAGGGTATACAGTCGCACTGCAACGGACATATATTCAGGTATGCGGAAGATATTTCAGAAAAAACACGTCCTATATAGAGCGGAAACGCTACTAATAATTTCAAGGAGGAATTAACAATGGCAAAGAAGAATGAAACCAAAGAAAGAGAGTATCTCGTTTCTATTATCGTGTACAATGATGACAAGAAGGCAGGGGTCTTTAAGAGAATCTCCAGGGAACTTGAGGATAATTACTCAATGTTTTCTAGAGGAGAGCTTGTAAGATTAAACGACTGGTCGCTGTCATACAGAACAAATAGAAAGCGTGAGGCACTCGATATGTTCTGTTTCATGCACATTTTTAATGAGAAGATTGAGTTAAAAGTAGAGGAGAAGTGACAAAATTGGAGCTGTGTTTTATACATGGCTCCTCTTTTTTCAAAATAAACACCTCTTATATAGGAATATTAAACAAAAGGAGGTGAATAATATGTTACCGGATTGGGTAGAAGATAGAATGTCACTGTTTATAAACGAAGAACAAATATATAATCAAAACCTGCGTTTGAAATTTGAAGCATGGATGTATGATATGAAATACACATTACCAAAAACTGAAAAGGAATGTGATTTCAGAATAAGGGAATTCATGAAAGATAATAATATAGGACATAAAGTTTTAAGAAGTGGTTCTTCAATAAAAACAGTTGACTTAAACCATATAACTAATCGAATAGCATACAAAAAATTATCGTAAATATTCCTCCATAGGTCGCAGACACAACACGGCCTATGGTTTTTGGTTGGAAGATATTTAAAAAGTTTTTAAAGTTAAGACATAAAAAGTTTTATAAATATTCTGAATTACGGGAACTTTACGAGAACGAAAAATACAACCATTATATAGAGAGACGGTGACCCACCCTATGCCTAGGATTATGGAACATCGCCTCAATTTTATCGCTAAGATATTATCAGAAAGGAGGTTATTGTATGGGAAAGTTAGAGTCTAAGTATCAGAAAGAACTTATACGTAAGTTACAGGATATTTTCACGGGGTGCATAGTTGTAAAGAATGACCCCAACTATATTCAAGGCATACCTGACTTGCTCGTCTTATACAATGACAAATGGGCTGCGTTAGAGTGTAAGCGGAACTACACTGCATCCCACAGACCTAATCAGGACTACTACATTGAAAAGATGGAACGAATGTCTTTTGCAGCATTCATCTATCCTGAAAATGAAGAGTTTGTCATGAATAGGTTAAAAAGATATTTCGCTATAGAGGAGGAAAACGGACATGACATTCAACGACCACAGGAAACTTGCAGGCGCTCACGCAATGCTGGGTGCGTCTAACTATCACTGGCTTAACTATTCAGATGAAAAGTTAGAACAGCGTTGGGAATCATTGCAAGCCATTGAGAGAGGAACCAAACTTCACGAATATGCTCGCATGGCTATCGAGCTTGGTATCATTCAGGCTAAGAATGGTCAGACACTCAATAGATATATTAATGATGCTATTGGTTATCGTATGACTCCTGAACAGGTTCTCTATTATAGTGACAACTGTTTCGGAACCGCGGATTCAATCTCTTTCAAAGACGAACTTCTCCGAATCCATGACCTTAAGACTGGTGAAACTCCTGCCAAAATGGACCAGTTGCGTATTTACGCTTCTCTTTTTTGTCTCGAATATGGTATCAAACCTGGAGAGATAAAGATTGAATTGCGTATCTATCAGTCTGGTGAAGTGATAAAGGAGAAACCTGAACCGGAAGATATTCTCCCAATAATGGATAAGATAGAAAGGTTCGATAAAATTCTTTCTAGACTTAACTCAAAATAATTTTTGGAGGTTAACAAGACATGTACGACGAATTTGATAACGATATTGACTGGTTAGCCGTATATGAAAAGCTAGCCGCCTACAAAGATATTCTTCACGAAGGAACTCCTCATGAAGGGTCTATCCCTCATTCAGGAAGATATCCTTTTGGTTCTGGTCTCGCTCCCTATCAGCGTGAAATGACATTTAATAAGAAAGTCAATGACCTTCGTAAACAGGGTGTTTCATGGGCTGAAATCGCAGATGGCTTTGGTATGAGTATTAACCAGGTCAGAGCTAAGATGTCTGAGAATAATGCAATGTACAAAACCGCTGCTTTCGACATTGTCAAACAGATGCTTGATGCCGGTTATGAAAGAAAAGATATTGCTAAGGAAACAGGAATGAACTATTCAACCATTTCTTCTATGATTAAGTCTATAGAGAAAGGTGAAGAACGTAAAGAGAGACAGATTCTCAATACTAAAGCAGCACTCAAACAGGTTCTTGACGAAGGCAATCCTGTTGATTACGGTCAGGGCGTAGAAAGATATTTAGGAGTATCTCAGACAGCATTAACCAAAGCTGGAAGACTCCTTGAGATGGATGGTTACGAGAGCTACGAAATGTCGTTTCCTCAGGCAACCAATCCAAACCAGTATACACAAATGCGTGTCTTAGCTCCTAAAGGAATGTCTAAGGAAGATATTCTCGAAGACATGACTCAGATTAAGCTTCCTTTCCAGTATTCCGAAAACGGCGGTGAAACATTCGAAACACGTAAGCCTCCTGTCAACATTGATCGTGATAGGATATTTGTCCGCTACGCAGAAGACGGTGGTAAAGACAGAGATGGTACAATTGAACTCAGACGTGGCGTTCCTGACATTGATTTGGGTTATGCCAATTATGCGCAGGTTCGAATAGCTGTTGAAGGCGATAAATACATGAAAGGAATGGCTTTTTACAGTGATGACATTCCTGATGGTTACGATATCGTTTATAACACAAATAAGAAACGTGGAACACCTGACTTCAAGTACGACCCTGATGGAAAGGTCAAAGGCGGTGTATTCAAGGAGCAGGACAAGGAAGATATTTACAATCCTTTCGGCGCTTCTATTAAGGATGAGGACGAACTCAAACTCATCAAGACAAAGACATACATTGATAAGAACGGAAAGAAACAGCAGTCTGCTCTGAACATTATATCCGAAGAAGGCGACTGGGAAAACTGGTCTAACACACTTGCGTCTCAGTTCTTATCCAAACAGACTCCTAAGCTTGCCAAACAGCAGCTTGATAAGGCTTATAAGGAACATATTCAGGAATACAACGAAATTATGTCTGTAACAAACCCTTATGTTAAGGAAAAGTTACTTCAGTCATTCGCTGATGGATGCGATTCTGATGCCGTTCATCTTAAGGCCGCTGCTCTGCCTAGACAAGGTGTTCATGCGATTCTTCCTGGCCCTAAGCTTAAGGAAAATGAGATATTCGCACCGAGATTCAATGATGGCGAAGAGGTTGTTCTTGTAAGATATCCTCATGGTGGAATCTTCGAAATACCAAGACTCATTGTCAATAACCAAAATAAAGATTGTATTAAGAAATACTCTCTTAACGCAAAGGACGCTGTTGCTATTCATCCGAATGCTGCTGCTCAGTTATCAGGTGCAGACTTTGATGGTGATACAGCTCTCGTTATACCAACAAAGGGAAAAGATATTCTCACAAGACCTTATCTTGAAGGACTTAAAGACTTTGACCCAGATATTTACAATCGTAGAGATGTGGATAAGAAGTATAAGTCTCTTACAAAGAAGAACAAAGGTCAGTATATGGGTGTTGCAACCAACCTTATTACCGATATGAGCCTTCAGAACCCAACCGAAGATGAACTCACTCGTGCAATAAAGTATTCAATGGTTGTTATCGACTCACCTAAGCACGACCTTGACCATCGTTTCGCATACAAAGAGTTAGGAATAGGCGAACTTAAGAAAAAGTATCAGCCCGACCCAGCGAAAAGAGAAGGTGGCGGCGGTACACACACCCTCATATCAAGAGCTAAGAGTCCTGAATTTGTCAAAGACCGTCAGTCATACTATAGAATAGATAAGGAAACCGGTGAAAAAATATTCTATGGTAAGTCTAAGGATGGTAAACTTTATCGTGTAGAGCTTGGTGAAGACCCTGGATACGGAAAGAAACTCAAATCCACACAGATGTACGAGACTAAGGACGCAAGAACCCTCTCATCTGGTACAAAGATGGAGAACATCTACGCAGACTTTGCCAATAGTCTTAAAGCACTGGGTGACAAAGCGAGACTGTCCTCCCTTCGTGTTGGAGACATACCGTATTCTAAGTCAGCAGCCGGCATATACGAAAAGGAAGTTACCTCCCTTAAGAATAAACTGGATAGGGCTAACATGAATGCCCCTATTGAAAGACAGGCTAACCTCATAGCAAACAAACAGGCACAGTTAAAGCTTGATGCTAAAGTTGATTACGATAAAGATGATGTTAAGAAGATACATAATCTTTGCATAAAAGAGGCCCGCCTTCGTTTGGGTGCTAAGCACTACGATTTTAACATCTCTCCAGAAGAATGGGAAGCTATTAATTCGGGTGCTGTAAACAAATCCACCCAAAAAGAAATCTTTAAGAAGGTAGATGACGAGGTTCTTAAGGAAGCAACCATGCCCCGTAAAAGAAGGACCATGTCCGACAATCAGAGGGCATTAGCCCGTCAATTATCGGCGTCTGGATACAGCTTGGCAGAGATTAGTGACAGACTTGGATTCAGCACATCAGCAATTGCGGATGCTATTAAGTAAGAAAGGAGATGTGTTTAATGCTTAAAGCGACGTGGGTAACTACTGAAGACAACCCTTATGATTACTTTGACGACTTCGATAACTGGTATCAGTTTGATGTAAGTCATGGCTATGATACATGCGGATACATGGCTAGACTATTATTCACATCTCCTGAGCTTTCTCCTGCTTTGAACGCGTCTGAAACAGAAAGATGCGTTGATGAAGTGATTAAGTTCAACTTAACTGGAAACTATAAGAAGGTTGAAAGAATGGTTGAAGATGAATACTTTGAAGAATAAAAAACTTTTTTAAGTTCTTTCTTTCAAAAACTTTTTTCTTTTAATGTTTGAGAGTTACTCTGGGATGTGGGAGTTCATCTCCTGCATACCCGGGGGTACTCCTCATTTGTTACACCCCCACCCTATCT
>Ga0326513_10003623_pt1 | contig 11179 bp, 8 predicted proteins | sample 2_2465_0518_D_FD_203654 | JGI IMG/M metagenome (GOLD analysis project Ga0326513, IMG submission 203654) | Bovine rumen microbial communities from UC Davis, California, United States - 2_2465_0518 | ecosystem: Host-associated > Mammals > Digestive system > Stomach > Rumen | place: USA: California... | reverse complement strand
CCTTGTAAAGTTCGCCCTCTACAACGATCGGGCGGATGATCGTAGACCTCGGATGTTCGATCAGCCTGATCAGGTTTTCCGCCGCAAGCTTTCCGATCTGCTCCGTGTCCTGGCGGATCGTCGTGAGTTTCGGCTCGATGTGCCTTCCGATCCGAATCCCGTCGTAACCCGCTACAGAGATGTCGTCCGGGATCTGAAGCCCTCTCTCCCTTATCGCATTGATTCCGCCAAACCCCGCGAAATCATCCGGATACAGGATGCAGGTCGGCGGATCGCTCAGATCCAGAAGTTCCATCGTCCTTTGGTAAGTTTCCTCCGTGTTTCTGTAGTCAGCTGTCTTCAGATATTCGTCCGGCACTTCGATGCCCAGCTGAGTACAGGTTGTGAAGAAAGAGGAAACCCTTGCCTGTGTTACTGAAGAGTCCTTTCCGTGAATGTAAGCGATCTTTCTGTGCCCCATCTCATACACATATGTGACCAGATCTCTCATTCCCTTAACATTATCCGAGATCACTGCGATCCGGTTATTGAAAATGTAGTCAATCGTCACAACCGGTATGTTGCTGTCGACCAGCTCGACCACTTCCGAATCCTTAAAGTCGATACAGGCTATTACCACTCCGTCAAATCCTCTGTATCTTGCCCTCTCCAGATAAGTCATGGATCCGTGATGCATCTTGCTGCAGTTGACCAGTGTCAGGTCGTAATCCCTGAGTTCTATGGTCCTCTTGAAGCTATCCAGGACATTTGCGAAGAAATCATGGGTCAGCCCGCTTTGGGCTTCGTCTACGAACAGGACTCCGATGTTATGGGACCGGTTAGTCTTAAGGGCCTTGGCTGCTGAATTCGGAAAATATCCTAATTCTTTAGCCTTCCTTCTGACCATTTCTTTCGTTTTGGCACTTACGTCGTGCTGGTCATTCAGCGCTTTACTCACAGTTGCTACTGACACATTGCAAGCGGCGGCCAGGTCTTTCATCGAAACCATGTTTGTCTCCTGTAACTATAAAAAGCCTATTATTGTTTCGCCGCAAATTCGTTTAAGTAACTTAAACGTTTTTGTAGTTCTACTGTATATCTAATTTTTACATTTTTCAAGACCATTTTCGATAATTTTAACGTATTTTCACTAAATTGTTAGATTGCCACAAAATCTAACAGGTGGTTTTGTTCGAAATGACAGCCAAAACATCTTCTTTTGGTTATTTTATTCTAAAACGTTTAAGTATTTTTGGCATTGTTCTACTTGTACTTGATTTTTACTAAAACTATAATGTATTCATATTAGTTTATCGTTACTTAAAACCGGAAAACATGGAGGGAAATATGAAATTCGGACATTTCGATGACGCCAACAGGGAGTACGTGATCACAACTCCCAAGACTCCTCTCCCCTGGATCAATTATCTCGGGAACCAGGACTTCTTCACTCTGATCTCCAATACTTGCGGAGGCTATTCCTTTTATAAGGATGCACGGCTTCTGAGGCTTACACGTTATCGTTACAATGATGTGCCGTACGACGGAAACGGAAAGTACATATATATTAAAGATGAGAATACTGTCTGGAACACCGGATGGCAGCCTTCCAAGACAGAATTGGACCGCTATGAGTGCAGACACGGCATGGGCTATTCCCGCTTTAGTTCTTCTAAAAACGGCGTAGCTGTCAGCCAGCTCAATTTCGTCCCCATGGGTGATACCTGCGAGCTCATTCTCCTTGATATTAAGAACGAATCCGGCCGGGAAAAGGATCTCAAGGTATTTCCTTATGTAGAGTGGTGCCTCTGGGACGCTGACGACGACCAGAAGAATTTCCAGCGAAACCTTTCGACCGGCGAAGTCGAAATAGAGTCCAATCTCGGTTACGAAATAAGCGGACTTAAAAAGCCCGAAAAGACTTCCATTGACAATTACAGTGAACTCGATTACGCCGCTGTCTACCATCGCACAGAGTACAGAGAGCGCAGAAATATGTATGCGGTCTTCTCCGTCAACCGTCCGATCAGCGGTTTCGATACAGACAGGCGCTCCTTCATAGGCGATTACAGAAGTCCTGCCCTTCCCGAAGTGGTCGAAAAAGGATCCTGCAAGAATACAATCGCAAGCGGCTGGTCTCCCTGCGCCGTTTTTGAACTTGATATAAAGCTCGCGCCCGGCGAAAGCACCAGCGTGATCTTCCAGCTGACCTATGTAGAGAATCCCGTTGAAGAGAAATGGGAATCCTACGGCGTCATCAACAAGACCAAAGCGCACTCCATGATCCGCAAATATCATGACCGCGACGCTGTCATCGCAGCTTATGAGACGCTTCGCAGTTACTGGGGCGAACTTCTGAGCAAATTCCATGTCACAAGTTCCCGCCCTGAAGTGGACAGAATGGTCAACATCTGGAATCAGTATCAGTGCATGATCACCTTCAATATGTCCCGCAGCGCCTCTTATTATGAGTCAGGAATCGGCAGAGGCATGGGCTTTAGAGATTCCTGTCAGGATCTGCTCGGTTTTGTACATCTGGTACCTGAGCGCGCCAGACAGAGAATCATCGATATCGCCTCCACGCAGTTCCCTGACGGCAGCGCATATCACCAGTATCAGCCCCTGACCAAAAAGGGCAATGCCGATATAGGCAGCGGATTCAATGACGATCCGCTTTGGCTCATCGCTGCTGTCAGCGCTTATATCCGCGAGACCGGCGACGTCACTATTTTGACCGAGTCCGTGCCCTTTGATAATGATGACTCTCTGGCGCAGCCCCTCATGGAGCACCTGCGCAGGAGTGTGAATTACACGATCACTCACAAGGGTCCTCATGGTATCCCGCTCATAGGCCGGGCAGACTGGAATGACTGTCTGAACCTCAACTGCTTCTCAGAGCATTCCGGTGAATCTTTCCAGACTTCCGGCCCCAGCGAAGGTCCGGTTGCCGAGTCCGTGTTTATTGGCGGAATGTTCGTCAAATATGCAGGCGAGTACGCGGATCTGTGCGATCTTATCGGACTTAAGGACGAAGCCGCAGCTATGCGCAAAGAGCGCGATATCATGGAGAAGACACTTCTCACTGACGGCTGGGACGGAAAGTGGTTCGTCCGCGCTTACGACGCGTTCAGCCACAAAGTCGGCTCCCACGAGTGTGAAGAGGGGCAGATCTACATTGAGCCCCAGGGCTTCTGCGTCCTTGCAGGCGTCGGCAAAGAGACCGGCGAAGCGCTTCAGGCTCTCGACAGTGTAAAAGAAATTCTGGATTCCAAGTACGGCATTGCCCTCTTGAAACCCGCTTATACAAGGTATCATGTGGAACTGGGTGAAGTTTCCTCCTACCCTCCGGGATACAAGGAAAATGGCGGCATCTTCTGCCACAACAATCCCTGGGTATCTATCGCGGAGACGGTCGTCGGACGCGGAAACAGAGCCTTTGAGATCTATTGGAAGACATGCCCTTCCTGCGTTGAGGAGTTCAGTGAGATCCACAGAACAGAACCCTATGTCTATTCCCAGATGGTTGCCGGTCCTGAAGCTCCCAACTTCGGTGAGGGCAAGAACAGCTGGCTGACCGGAACAGCGGCCTGGACCTTTACAGATATCTCCCAGTACATCCTGGGTGTATATCCCACTTTGAGCGGACTTAGCATTGATCCCTGCATCCCCGATGATTTCGGTGATTTTGAACTGACCCGTGCCTACAGAGAAGGCATTTATCACATCAGCGTCAAGAATCCCGACCATGTGGAAAAAGGCGTAAAGAAAATGATCGTTGACGGCACGGAAGTTGCCGGACATGTGATCCCCTATAAAAAGGGACAGAAAGAATACCGTGTAGAAGTGATCATGGGATAAAGATCACTGCCAGATAAATTGTTTTCATAATCCTCCTTAAAAAATGCCCCGGTACAGGTACCGGGGCATTTTCATATCTGTCAGTGATTGCTGTTTGGCCAAATCTGTATATCACGCGTACTTACTGATTACCTTCGAAAGCTTGGGAAGCATCTGCATCTTTCTGGACACAAGACCTTCCTGAACGCTGTGGGGCTCTCCTTCTTTATCCGGATAGGCCTCAAAGAGCCAGTTTCCTTTCTCTCCCGACGCGAACAGGATAGAACTGTTCTCCAGTGCCGAAGTAATGGAAAGGATTCCGATATCCGCGTTCTTGTTCTTTGTCAGAAGATCCAGCGCCTGCTGCATATCTTCCGCTCTGTCCCTGTAAGGCTCTACCTGGGGAACATTTACCTTCGTGAGCATAAGCCGTACGCCCATAACGTCTTCGAAAACTATATCTCGGCTCATCAGCTCTTCCAGAGATCCGCCCTCGTCCTCTGTCAGGGAGAAGAGTTCCTCTGAGAACTGATCGAGATCAAGACCCGCCAGAGCAGCCAGTATGTTGGCTGTTTGTCTGTCCTTGTCCGTCGTCGTGGGAGTCTGAAGGTTCATCGTATCCGACAGCAGTCCTCCGAGCATAAGGCCGGCCAGGTTTTCCTCGATCGGAACCTGATTTTCTCTGAAGATCGTCGCAATGATCGTGCAGGTGCTTCCTACGATCTCGTTTCTGAAGCTGACCGGTCTGGACGTGGAGAAGTCAGTGACTCTGTGGTGGTCGATTACTTCCAGCACTCTTGCCTTCTCAATTCCCTTGACCGACTGAGAGAACTCATTGTGATCTACCAGGATCAGCTGCTTGTCATTATAGTTGAGGATATGGGATCTCATCGCGTATCCCACCAGATGATTGTCATCATCTACGACCGGGAACGCCCTGAACTGCGTGCGTGCCATCTTCCTGCCGGCATCCTCCGCCAGTTCATGTCCGTAGAACTTCATGGGCTTGAGCGTCATCATCATCCTCACGGGAGGGGCAAAAAAAAGATATCTGGAAGTATTCATCGCGCCGTATCCGGACGTTATGATCGTGCAGTGATGCTCCTTCGCAAGCTTAAGCACGCTCTCATCCACGGAAGTCTCCCAGATGATGATCAGCATGCCGGCTCCCTTTTCGATCAGGATCTTCTGGGCTTTCTTATTGCCGCCCGTGATCACGATCCTGTCCGTCACCTCGTAATCCTCGAGATTCTCCTTGTTCGTCATGGTGAGAATACTAACCTTACCATTAAGGTGACGCTGGTCGTCATCATAGTGGATCCGGCCGTTGATCGTCTTAGCTATATATTCTGTTGGAGTATCCTTGAGCATAGAGTGAGAGTACTTGGTATCGTTTAACGCAATATTTGCAAGGTCTGACTTGGAAACCCATCCAATCACCAGATTGTTCTCATCGACTACCGCGAATCCCTCTCTGTCCTCTTTCTTCATAAGTCCTACCGTCTCGAAGATGGTAGTCTCCGGCGTGATCGAGTAGGGATCGGCCAGATCCACCTCGTCAAGACGCACCTGCGCTGTCTCAAGGAAAAGGGGCTTTTCAAACCCGAATCTGTCCAGCAGATACTGGGATTCCTTGTTGATCTTCCCCAAAACGCAGGGAATCGCATCATACCCCTGTGCCTTCTTATATTCCGCGTAAGCGATCGCCGCTGCCACTGAATCCGCATGCGGATTCTTATGACCCGTTACATAAATTCTATTATCCTGTGCCATATATACCCTCCCGGCAATTCGGTTAAGAGCTGCTCATTTTCATAAATCAATGATATCATGTTCAATTTATCCAGACAATGAATTCCCTCCTCTAAAATCCTGTCTTTGTGAAAGCAAAGCGCGCCCTGATTCTCTTTTGACAGGCACAAAATGAAGAAATTAGTATTTGCCATACTCCCCGACATCTTTTAAGATGTATTAAGAATACATCCGGAATACGGAGAAGACTTTCAAAGCGGAGGTAACAAAAATGGAAAGAGAAACAATGTGCATTCAAGCCGGTTATTCACCTAAAAACGGCGAGTCCAGAATGATCCCGATCATTCAGAGCACAACCTTTAAATACGATACCAGTGAAGATATGGGCAAGCTGTTCGACCTGGAGGCTTCCGGTTACTTCTATACCCGGCTTCAGAATCCCACCAACGACATGGTGGCAGCCAAGCTCGCCGCACTCGAAGGCGGCACAGCCGGTATGCTGACCTCTTCAGGCCAGGCCGCCAACTTCTTCAGCGTCTTCAATATCGCGACCTGCGGTGATCACATTGTGAGCGCCTCTACTATTTACGGCGGCACTTACAACCTTTTCAATGTCACAATGCGCAAGATGGGCATCGAATTCACTTTCGTAGATCCTGACTGCAGCGACGAAGAGCTCGAGAAAGCTTTCCGGCCCAACACCAAGGCAGTTTTCGGTGAGACCATCGCCAATCCCGCTCTCGTCGTATTCGACATCGAGCGCTTCGCAAAGGCGGCGCACGCGCACGGCGTACCGCTCATTGTCGACAATACCTTTGCAACTCCCATCAACTGCAGGCCGATCGAGTGGGGCGCTGACATTGTCACTCACTCCACTACCAAGTATCTGGACGGGCACGACGCAACAGTAGGCGGCGCCATCATTGACGGCGGCAAATTCGACTGGATGGCACATGCCGACAAGTTCCCCGGCCTCACCACTCCCGACGAATCTTATCACGGGATCACTTACGCCGAGAAGTTCGGTCTGGGCGGCGCTTTTATAACAAAGTGCACCGCACAGCTCATGAGAGATTTCGGTTCTATCCAGGCTCCCATGAACGCTTTTCTTCTCAATCTCGGCATCGAGTCCCTGGCTGTCCGCGTGCCCAGGCACTGCGAGAACGCGCAGAAGGTCGCAGAATATCTCAGCGGCCATGATAAAGTGGCATGGGTGACTTATCCCGGTCTTCCCGGCGACAAATACTACGAGAGAGCTCAGAAGTATATGCCGAACGGAACCTGCGGCGTCATATCCTTCGGGCTCAAGGGCGGAAGATCTGCCGCCGAGGCGTTCATGAAGAAGCTTAAGGTCGCAATGATCGCGACTCACGTTGCTGACGCGCACACCTGCATTCTTCACCCCGCCAATTCCACGCACCGTCAGCTCTCCGACGAAGAACTGATCGCAGGCGGCGTGGGACCGGATCTTATCCGTCTCTCCGTTGGTATCGAGAATGTCAATGATATCATTGCCGATATCGAGCAGGCGCTGGCCTGATTCCCGGACTTTAAAATGTAACAAATTGCCGAAAGGGCAGGCGCCGCATTGCGGCTCCTGCCCTTTCATCTTACGTAATCTCCCCCGTAACGCCCGGTGACCTCTCCCTTATCACCAGCGCGGTCTGTTTAGAACAACCGTCGATTCTACAGATTCCACTTTAAATCTGTCTCCCTCGATCACCATACCTGTCAGCCTGTTTCCAAACACACACCCTGTATCCAGTGCGATCATTCCCTTTCCGGGAAGCCTGCCCCATTTTCCCTCTGTGATCTCCCCCACGGGAGAACTGCCGTTAAAATAGAGCGGCACCTTGTAAGGTGTATGACCTGTCAATAGCAGTTTGCCTTCATAGTCCGTATCCCGTCCCCAGATAAGAGTTTCTATCGTATTCTTCTCCGGGTCCTCATCTTTCATACAGGCATGTGCGCACACAAATCTGTCTTCCTCGTAGTAATAAGGCATCTTCTCGTACCATTCCCGGTATTCCGAGATCTTATGCTTATGATTTATAAATGCGAACACCGTCTTCTCACCGCTGTTCATATACCACAGATCTTTATAGTCTCTTTTCCTCGGAGAATCTTTCGTGGCATCCAGCATCATCTGCTCGTGATTTCCCCTGATCAGGACACACCTGTCTCCCATCTCCTCCTTCAGATCGCGGAGGAATTTAAATACCTCATAGATCTTCGGACCCCGGTCGATCGTATCTCCGAGGTTGATCAGCATGTCACCGGTACTGTCAAAATCCAGTTTCTCCAGCAGTCTCCTGCATTCCTCGAAGCAGCCATGAATATCTGTGATGACCACTACGCGTTCACTTTGCACGAAAAACACCTCTCAATCCCAAAAATCAACACAGAGTCCCGGATTTTCCTCACTGGCAGCTCTGCACACCTGGCGCATTGCTTCCATATACCTTGGCATCTTTTCACCGAATCCTGCACATCCGGTGAAGCAGATCAGGCAGTCTCCGCCGAATTCGGGTTCTGTAAGCACATCGTACAGCGCGTCCAGATTTCTCCCGTACCACTCCGGAACCGGAAGACCCTGCTCAATCCGGTCGTGAAGCTCCGTGCGGTTCTCCACTCCCGTCAGGTCTATATAGTAACTATTGCTCATGATCAGCCGTTTCCTTTCCCTGATCTTCTTTTAATACAGCTGCGTAAATGATTTGTAATGGTCATCCGTGTAATATATTCTTCCGTCATCAGAATATATGATCCGCTTCGCGCCTCTGCTCTTCTTACCCAGTGTATCTATATCACATTCTCTGTATTTTCCCTCCGGCAGGACCCCTTCGTAATTGCCGAAATAATTGCCGCCGATACACTTTCCCGGCGCGAACGGCTCCAGAGATCCCCCTGACCAGCCCAGTTTCTGTGCTTCCTTCTTGGTGATAAAGTTGGAGGGCAGCTTTCCAAATGTGTGAATATACAGCGCAACGTCATCCTTCGTCGTGTAACTGCCGTATTCGTCGATGGCCGCTGTCTGTACAGATTCCTCTTCTTCCTCCGGCTGCTCTTCCTCCTCAGCATATACGCTGTCCTGAAAGTCATCATCGTCATAGAGGATCAGTTCCTGGCCTTCGTCCCCGGCTTTCCCGGTATCCTGCGATGCCTGTGCCTCTGAAACAGTACTGTGCAGTGCTGCAGAATTGTCCTGCTCTCCGGCTCCGGCTTTACGGCACCCGGTCAGAAGGCTGAGCGCAAGCACCGCCGCCAGCAGCAGAACCAGCCACAAGCTCCTCTTCCTCTTCTTCATGACAGCCCTCCGTTAGTCAAAGATCCTGCGGATCCCCGCGATCGTCCTGTAATCGGCTCTCTCACTGATCTTAATGCCGTCCCTGCTGTTGGATGCGTGAACGATCCTTCCGTCCCCAAGATAAATTGCTACATGTCCGTAATAGCAGATGATATCGCCCGCCTTCGCCTCTGCGAGGGATGCGACGCTCTTGCCCTTGGTCCGAATCGCCGCGTCGTAATGCGGAAGGCTTACGCCGAAGTTGCGGTAGACCAGCATTACAAATCCTGAGCAATCCGTTCCCTTGGTGAGGCTGTTTCCTCCGTACACATAAGGGTTTCCGACGAACTGCAGCGCATATGCCGCCACCATTTCACCCTTAGTCTTCACTGTCTCTGTCTTGGTGCTCTCCGCTGCCGCGGCACTGACATCCTGCGTCTTCTCTTCATCGAGGACGCCGTTATTGTCAAAATAGTACTTCTTCCCGCTCAGTGTGAGCCAGCCGGTCTGTGCGGCCCCGCTGCCTGTCAGATAATATGTCTTGCCGCCGGTCTTCAGCCAGCCGGTCTTCATTGCTCCGGCCGCTGTCAGATAGTACAGGCTGTTGTTGTCCTTCACCCAGCCGGTCATCATATGACCTTCGGATGCCATATAGTACCACAGTCCCTTGATCTTCAGCCAGCCGGTCTTCATTGCTCCGGTGCTGTCCAGATAATACCATTTGCCGCTGACCTTCGCCCAACCGGTCTTCATAGCCCCGTTGGTCCCCAGATAGTACCAGGTATTGCTGACATTTACCCAGCCGGTCTTCATAGCCCCGTTCGTTCCCAGACGATACCACTTATTATCGTCCTTCACCCAGCCGGTCTTCATCTTTCCGTCTGTTCCAAGGTAATACCAGGTGCCGCCTGATTTCAGCCAGCCCGTGACAGCCTTTCCGCCGCGCACGTAGTACCAGGCTCCGCTCCTGTAATGCCATCCGTTTCCGAGGCTCCGGAATTCTCCCGCGAGGTCAGCGTAAGACGCGCCCTCTGTCATGGCACTGCCGGTCCTGGCTGAATCCGCTGCCGGAATTGTTCCCGCCGCAGCCGCCTGTACGGGCATTGCCGCCGATGACAGGATCAGGACCATTCCTAAAATTGCTGCAAATCTGATTTTCATAATATACTCTCCGTATTGTCCGTTTACGGACCTTCATTTTAATCATTTACAAAGAGTATAACATATTCGTAACAATTTTAGAAACATTTTGTAATTTAAAAGAAATATTTTATTTTCTGGTCACAAACCATCTCTGATTTTCCTCATAGAACAGATTCACCTCCTGTCCCTCCACCATACAGGTATACATGAGTCCCATGCCGCCCGCCTTGCGGCTGGCGCGGCGCTCACATCTCTTCACCCGGTCGATCATATACTTTCTTCCGTCCTCCCATGTGATCCTGCAGGGCCTTAAGAATCCTTCCCGTGTAAACTCCGCAAGCACGTCCACATAGACCTTCGCCGGATTGACCTCAAAGCCGTCCCCTTCCCCGTCGCTGTAGATCCTGATCGCGCCTCCGCCTTCGGGATCCCTCTTCTCCTTATTGCCGCGTTCTCCGTTCAGTCTCCTGGCCGGCTGCATTCCGTAACTGTGCAGGGCATCCCTGCTGATATTCGTATCTGTGTGAGGCATTTGTCTGTCCCTCCCGTCTCAGATTCCTGTGTACTGCTGTACCCGCTTATCCGCTCTTGTCCTCTCTTATGCTCTCTTATCCTTATTTATTTCCTCTCTTATCCTCATTTATTGCGCGTCACACTCCGCTCCTGTTTCCCCGCTCGAAATACCCGTGCGGGTGAACAATGTGCGTCTCTGCGTCATCCGCCGACAGCTTCGTATCTATGTGCATGAGTCCCCTGCGCACTGCCTGAAACCCGAACCTGTCCCGGATCTCGTCCACCGCAAGGTCCGCCTTAAGCTGCTTCTCTCTCCACTCCGGGCTTGTGAAAAGGCTGATCTGGTACGGGTGATCTTCCGTCATCAGATGGCTGACCCTGACCCCGATGCTGCGGACCGGTCTCTCCCAGCCGTAGTTCTCCCTGAAGAGCCTCACAGCCTCCCGGGCGATCTCCTCGGAGATATTGGTGGGCACATCCACCTTGTGCTGTCTTGAAAACCCCTGAAGATCCCCGTCCCTTACACTGATCTCAACCACATCTCCCGCAAAGCCGTGTCTGCGCAGTCTGGAAGCCACGCTCTCTGCCAGCATGTATATGACCATCTTCACATCCTGGTCCGTAGTAAGGTCCCGCGGCGTAGTCGTACTGTTCCCGATACTCTTTACC
>Ga0326513_10003622_pt1 | contig 11180 bp, 20 predicted proteins | sample 2_2465_0518_D_FD_203654 | JGI IMG/M metagenome (GOLD analysis project Ga0326513, IMG submission 203654) | Bovine rumen microbial communities from UC Davis, California, United States - 2_2465_0518 | ecosystem: Host-associated > Mammals > Digestive system > Stomach > Rumen | place: USA... | reverse complement strand
CGCCTTGGGCCACGAGAAGTCATATTATCACAAGATAAGAACTCAATCTGCGAGCCGTTTAAGAAAGTGTATATTTTCGCCGATTTATTAAAACAAGTATCATCCCACCGGTTAGTTCCTTGCATGATTTTCTTAAAATCACGCATTGCGCCAGTTGCCAAGTGGTTATAGCTCATACCAGCTACGGTCACCAAAGAGTTCGGATAACTCTCGGCATAGCTAATCAACAAAATCATTATCGAAAATGTTTTGCTTGAACTCATGCCACCCTGTATCACCTTGTAGAAGGTTGGCTCATATAGAGTTTGTTTAATCTTCTTCAGAGCTGTTGTTATCGCTATTTGTTCCATAATCTGATATTTTCACTACCATTTCATCATCGTCAATAAACCCATATTTGCCATCTTCTAATTCAATCACCGATGGGGAAAACCCTGCGACCACCAACAATCGGCTAAATAGCTCTTTCAATTCATCGGCCATCATATCTTCACCTTTTCGCTCTATCGTGTATTCAGCACCATATAAACTAAGATTTATCCGCATCGCCCCTCCAACCACTAGCTCGTATTGCTCGCTCTTGTTCTTCTGCTTCCTGCTTTGTCTTGTATATCTTCCCAGATTGACCAAATTGCCAACCGATTATTTTGCCCCCTGCGCTTCTAACTGCATGAACTGGCATAATCTCCTTTCATTTATTTTCTTCATTATACCATAATCCCCTTATCCCTAGGTATCGGGGTTGCTCCTAAGTTTACGGCTTTACAGTCCTGTTCTAGTGTTCCAATCAAACTTTCTAGCGACATTATTTCAAGCGTCCTGCTCTCCTCTCCGTAGAGTCCTTGAGCTATAGGATTCAACCTAGGGACTGGGTCGTGGGGATTCACGTTGCCCAGATTCTTTATTCGCTTGCCGATTTTTTTCTGTTCGGTTCAGTAGCGGTTTATATAACTATATGTTATACTTGTTTTAGGAGCAGAGGTTGTAAACTTGGGTCTGCTCCAAGGAAGTCCGCTAAAGGCTTCCATTTTTTTGGACTGTAAATGTTCTTGCTACTATTATACCATAGAAAAGGGAGGCATTAGCCTCCCCGATAGAACTTAGCTACTATGTCTTTTTGCCAATCTAACATTGCTGTTGTTGCTGGGCATTTTGCTCTGAAACATTTGGCAATCATCTCGATTCTCTTATCCAAAGGATCATCATAAGAGATGTAGCCAGTTTCGAGCCAATTTTCCAGCACTTCTACGGCTATCCGGCAATCTTTGCCATTTGGTGTTGGTATGTCGTGTATTTTAGCGTGAATGGCACGGTGCAGAGTGTTTCTCGGTATTTCCATTCCGCAATATGGGTGTTCTCTCAGTATCTTCGCCCAACCTTGTTGCCAATGCTTACGCTGGTACAAGATATGCTTACCTAATGATGGTAGTCATATGGGCTACGTTTCTTTGCCCTGCTACCTCTTGCCATATCATCACCCCCTCATAAGGTGCGAGCTAAGTTCTCATTTTATTATACCAAAAAACCGCCTCGCAGTTGGTGACGGTTTTTTGGATTTAGGTGATTTAGGTGGGTAAATCAGTGCCAATTACATTATATCACATTTTGCCTTTTTTCTTCAAATTGCCCGTACTAGTTTTTTTCTTACAAGTTCCCTCGCTCTAGCTTCGTCCACTTGGAACGGCGCAGTCCAAACCGATACATGGCGCTCCAACAACATATCATAATACGCACGTATTGGCTTCACAAGCACCTTTTCATCTTCAAACGCATAATCACTAGGCTCATTCACCAATATCGCCTCCCAGCCGTCTTTCGGAGGCTTGTAGTCGAACTTGGTCTTTGTCACGAACATCTTTTCCACAACTTTTTCTACATTCTTACAATCCCAATCCAACACCAGCTCTGCGTTTTTTGGTATTTTGAATTCCTTTGCCACAGTCAGAGGAGTTCTCACAACTCTCACACCATAGCCCAGAGCTTCATTGATGGAATAGCAGTAGGTTTCCATATTGTTGCTAACCTGCACCAGCCAATCGCTATCTGCGATATATGGTCGCACGTCTGCTCGTGGCTTCATAATTGCCACATTTGGCGAGCTGATATATTCCGGCGCTGAATTGGTGAAGATAGTCCATAAGTAGTGCCTACCAGTCCTATCGCAATATTTGTCCAAAGCTTCTATCATAATCCGAGTGCGTTCACCACCTTTTGTCTTATCTTCAAGCCTGCAAGCGGATATGATCCTGAGCACTTTATCAGGTTTCTCAAGGGTAATGGGGTTGTAGCACTGTATTATCGGTTTGTCCACGCCCATCACTTCTTCTTGCAATTTGATTTGTGATTCTGCATACTTGCTCACGCCCAAAATGGCAGTTAATTTCGGATGGTCAATTGGTGGGCTAAATTGTAGCTCTTGATATACCGCATGGCAAATAAATATATGCTCATCTGCCTCGATATGGTCTATCGCTTCAATATTGAAGTTGTAGAACGCTTTTTTCGCATAATATCTCCTTCCGGGTTGCCTGCGTATGCACCGGACTAGTTTCTTCAGCCTCATCAACTGCTCAAAGTCGCATTCATCATACATCACGGTCAAATCGTACTGGTGGTATTTCTTCGCCAGCTCATATAAAAACTGCTCTGTACCACCAATACGACTAATGACTCTGAAATAGTATAGATTGGCGAATGGTTTATTCTTGTCCATTTTTTGTACGCTCTGTCAAGTCAATTAATGGCTTCGGGGCTATAACTGTTTGCTCAATCTTTTGCTTTTGGACTATTGGCCCATATAATTCATCGTCTAGCTTTTGTAAGTCTTGGATGTCAGCTTTCTCCAATAATTCTTTCATGACTTTAGCTCTGATATATTGTTCATAAGTCGGGCTATCCTCATTGATGCCCAATTCTTTCAATGTTTGGAGCATTTCTTCGTTAGTGACCCTAGTGTTGACAAACTCTCGCCACATCTCTCCTCGTTCTTTTTTCTTCGCTTTTTTCTCCGCAGAAATCTTTCCCCCCATCGACTGTTCTTCGACAGTGAGCTTATGGCCTTTTGGGTCTGAGGCTGGTATTAAATTAGCGTTTTGTTTTTCCCTTCCCATAATATCTCCCTGCTGGTGTAGTTATTGCTTTCATAATATCCCATCCTCGATAAATCCTATCACGAACAGTCTGGTCTGAAATGCCATATACATCAGCCCATTGTTTTATAGATTTAGTTTCTTTTCCTATTGTTGCAAATCTTGTAGTGGTTCTATTATTTTCTTGCATTTCAACGGTAGCCCATCTGCAATTCTCTGGTGAATAGCCTTTATTTACATCTATCCGGTCAATCGAGCGCCCTTCTGGTCTTTTGCCCATATCGAAATAGAAGTTCCAAAAATCATTCCAGCGTTCACAAATCGTTATGCCTCTGCCACCGTAGTTTCCATATTTTTTGTCGTTAGGGTTATAGCACCTGCCCCTCATCCCCTTCCAAACCTTATATTCTGGCAATTTACTACGGCCATCGTTTTTTTTGCCTTTTTTACTTAACAAGACCCGCTTTGTGGCTTCATTTGTTGCCATTTTCATGCTCCATTTCGTTTAATTGTACCACAAACTTCTTTATTCGTTTTCTGTCATTCTCGGTCATTTTACTCTTCCAATCGCCATCAAGAAACTCTTTGTACTCATTTAGCGAATGCGTCCCCTCAAAATACTTTATTGCGCTATTGATACCTTCATATTTGTATTTGAGTGCCATTTTGAAGAATATCGTGGCTTCGTTTGCCTGCTCATAGTACCATTTCATATGGTCTTCTTTTTTATAACCTTCAGACTCAAGCTCATGAATGCTTTCTGCCCATATCATTTCACCTTGTTTTATGATGGTTTTAACCACCTGTTTCAATGTTTCTTCATTGATCATTCTTCACCTCCTTTTACGTTTCCATTTTCGCAGCTGCTTCTGCCTCTTTTTGAAACGGATTATTGCTTCTTCAATTCTTTTCTCGTATCCTTCTTTAGTTTCCATCTTCACCTCCGAAACAATCGTCTAAATCCTTTTGCACGGCATCACAACAGAACCATTTTTCAGGCATTTCTGCATTTATTTCAATTTGAAACTTTCCTGGAGTTACATCTAATGAGCCTACCCCTGGAATTAATGTAAACATAAACCCTTTATCTTTCAACCGTTTCCAAGCGCGCAAGCGTTCCACTGCTTTCTCGGCTTCTTCTTTGGTTTCAAAGTAGTTACCAAAATTCTTTCTTTGCGTGTCATATATGTTTTCTCTTGTGTGTGTTACTTCAGTTGGTGTTCCAAACTCGTTAATATACCAATACTCTTTCAGTTCTTCGTAATCTTCCCACTCCTCCAAATCTGATAATTTAACATTATGAGTAACTAGCTCATTATTTTTCATGAGCAAAAGGTCTTCACCATTTGAGCTTAGTGTTAAAGTAGCCATCTCACCAGTTCTCTTATTTCGTAGTTTCATTTCTGCTCCTCCAAGAGCGCCCCCTCGCTCTTTTCTGTGTCATCATAAGCTTCGATATTCCTAACCGTGTTATATGCGTCATAGCCGGAATCCATTGCCTTCTTGAGCCTTTTGTAGTCCTTTGGTGACAAATCCTTCACGAGTGTCATCATCGCCTCAAATCGTGCTTCTACTGGATCTTGGTACACCTCATCCTCTGCCAAATAATCAATGTATTTTGCTTTACGCTTAAACATCGCTCCTCCTTATTTCTTCTCTAATATATTTGTAAACTGCGCTAATTGGTAGTCCCTTCGCCTTAGCAATTTGTTTGCCCGTCTTCCCTTCTTCTACCAATTTCACTAGCTCCGAGTGCATACTTTGTAGTTTGCCCCTCGTTTCGTTTTTTGCGCCTCTTTTTGAAATTCTGCCACCATTTTTCCCTGCTATGCTAGCCAATGCTGGGTTTGCTGCAAACCCACCTGTGTGACCATTTCGTCCACCCCTTGCTCCGATGTTAGCGTAAAACCCTTTCCCATACCTTTTTTTGTTAGTTGCTGCGGCTTTCAGCCCGCCTGCTTTTGTGCCTACCATTTATTTGTCCTCCTTATTATGTTTTAATATTATTTTTGATGCAGCGTTTAATGTTATCGCCTCACCGACTGTTAATTTGCCAATTCTTTCTCTGAAACTACTCATGTTATATCATCTCCGCTAATAACTGCACAATTTTTGTGTCTGCTGATACCAATTCCCTGATTTCTTTTTTCGCTGTTATCTTTTCATCTAATGCATCGGCTAATATTTCATTTTGAGTGTGCAATACTTGGAGTATCGCCACTAATACATGGTTTGTTATATCTTCTTTTTTCATTATCTTCGCTCCTTTGCTATTATTGTATCCATTTCTTCGGTTGGTGTGGTTTCATAACCAGCTATCTTCAAAAGCCAACCAATCTTCATTCTAAAGGCTTTGCCAACTGCTCTGGTTTGTGCCATGCTCGCTACAGCATACTCATCAAAACCAGTCTTGCCAGCTTCTCGGTTTGTGCAAATAGCCACACCATATCCGACTTTGTTGCCATCTTTATCACGCAAACTCACTTCAGCTCGGTATTTGTAGCTACTGCCTTCGCTAAGGTTTTCAACCTTTTCCACAATCGGGAATGTGCCGGTGAATGCTCCGGCGATTTGCCAGCCTTCTACATTCACATAATTTTTGCCTCTTATCGGAGTTGCTAGGTGATTCTGAATTATTAACTCCTTGAGGCTTGTTGCGAATTTCATCACATCGTTCGGACTGCTGAGGTTTACTTCCTCAGTCCGAGTTGCAATTTCATTTTTCTTAGCTTCCATTGTTTTTCCTTTCAATTTCTTCCATTATTATTTTTTCTTCGACATCTCTTTGTTGCCAGTATTGTGGAGTGTCTTCATAATCCCACTTTTCGCCCCCAGTTTCCTTATACTCTTGGATTGCCATATATTTCCTCCGTAGTAATGTCTGGGTATTCTTCTCCAAATACCTCATTGGCATAATCTTGGGTCTTGCTCATTATGCCACCCCTTTCTCTGTTCTGATATACCGCACCGGTATTTGTGTTATTTTTTTATATTGTTTGATTGATATTTCCATCAATTCTCCTTTCGTTTATGTTGATATTTTTATTATAACACAACTATTTTGCAAAATGCAATAGTTTTTTCGTTAAAATTCAAAAAAACTTGTGGCGTTTTCCACAAGTTTTTTATCTGTTATCCTCTATAGATAGCTCTGTTTCCGTACAATATTGACGTTGTGTTTACTCTTTCCCATATCCTAAGAGTGTTAATATTTGCCCATTGGTAAGTATCCCATCCACCACCAACTACGGCTTCATACTCAATTGTTGGATCGTTCCTTGTGTAGAATGTTCCACCAGCGTATTTGCCCTGTCCTCCAGTATTGCCACAAAGCACGGGGAAGTTAAACAATCTGTTATTCACATCATAACCTTCTTTGATGATGAAACCTTTATTTGTGCCTGGATATTGGTCTTGTAATGGTAATTGGTATCCAAGTGTCATGTATCCTGAATCGCTGTAAGCTTCGTTGAAGTTTGGCTCATAGCTATAGTGAGCAGTAAGGTTTTTCAATCTAATCCCTGCCAACTGTTCCCAAATATTGCCAATCACGTTTTCCATGTATCGGTATCGCATTGGGCTGACATAATTTGAAATGTTCGTATGCGTTGCAAATGCTCTACGCCCTGTATGGTAGCTGAGGCTATCGCACCAACCGTTCATCTGAGGAGTGCCGCCTACACCATCACCAACCACAAGTTCAGAGCTCAAATCAGCCCCATCATATTCAACCTTGTACTGCGTGCCATTCTTTGTGATGTTGGAGATTACTCTTGCGTTCCTGAGGCTATCTCTACCCCCTGCAGTATCTCCAACACGGATTCTCTCACCAACCCAGAGCGCATTCATCACGCCATCGCCAACATTGTCTTGGAATGTAATGTAATTTGTCCCAAATCCATCAATCACATTTTCCATCGTAGCCATCCACCACGGCAATCTTGTCATCCCACCCATAAATTGTTGGACTGACCGGTTTGCAAACTCTATAATCATCAACTTCTGAATAGCAAAGAATGTGGATAAATCATAAGACTGCAAATTGACGGCCTCCAAGTCCGTAATATTATCAGCTAGCGTTCGAGCAGTAATTGGATAGCTCCCGCTATAGCTATACACAGTATTGCCCGGAGCTGGCTTATTGTAACAACCAACATAGATGAAGTCTTGTTCTTTACCACCTACTACAAAAGCTGGCTCAACAGTAAACCCAGACTTTGGCTCGCCAGTGATGCAAAGCTTTTCGATATCCCCAATGCGTTCCCTCATAGAGTAGAACTTCGGAATCTCTACCATCACATTGCCATTTGAACCATCAAGCGCAAACCCATCTTCACCTTCATAGGTGATAGTCTTTTTGCCATTGCCGTCCACGGTTAGGTTGCACCTTCGTATATCACACCATGGGAAGATGTTATCAAAATCGTTTGTGCCACCATTAAGCTGATATGTATTTTCTACGATATAGTCGTTCTTTAGCCCAACTGCATTGCCAATTCTAGTGCACGCAGAAGATGTGGCTGTTATGTCATATTGAACGCCATAGATACCATTCCTTGAGGCTAAACTACCAGACATAGTGACAGTTTCTCGTAAATCATCGCTAAGTTTGCTCGCTGTAACGGCTTTGTCGTTAATGTTATCAGTGTCTACTTCTATTATCTTTCCGTAAGGGATATACTCGGTAATATCTTCTGTGCCTTTTACAATTACCATCGTGTCCATAACTTCTTGGACTGTTACACCAGTATCACTTGCAGCACGCCAGAAATATACGCAAAGATAGTGGTCATTTTCTCCAGATGTGATTCTCAGTTGTGTAGCAGAATGATTGTAAACTAGCTCAGAACAAGTGCCGTTTGCAACTGGTACATCTTGAGTTGTATATAACATATATCTTGATGTTTGCATTTTCTTCACCACATACGATGTATTCGGCTCGCATGGTATATAGATGCTCTTTGTGCTAGGGGATGGTTGCATTATATGAGTCGAGACATTCGGGGCTAAATCAACAATATTTGCGTTATATTTATCAAACAAATTAGCCGTGTTTTTGGTAAAGCTTGTTTTTTCAGGTGTAACACACCCGTCTTCAAGGTTATCTGTTCCAACATTAATGATGTAACTTGGTATCACTTCGCCATCGCTTTCGCCCTCTACAATACACAAATCATTAAGTGCTTCTTCTGCGCTATTTGATGAATAGTTTTGATTCCAATAGAATATCACTAAATAATGAGCGTTCGCTTCAGTTGTGACTGTAAAATAGGAGTCTGTCCAATGTGGCGAATTGGTAATGATATCTGTCGAGAGAGGGTCAAGTGATGGCTGGCTTATGAAAGTCGCAGCGCCAAACCTACCAGAGCTTGTGCTTCTTGAAACAGTATAAGTGGTATTCGGCTCGCATTCTATCCATACACTTCTAGTGAGTGCAGAGGTGTGTAATCCATCATTAGATGGATACCCATAAAGAATGTTGGCATTTGTTAAATCAATCAAATTCTTTGAACGTTTGCTAAATGTGGTCTTCACTGGGGTTACTGAAAAGTCTGCTAATCCAGTCGCTTGATATACTCCACCTCTTGTCCAAGTCGTGCCATTGTAATAATACCAATACCCATCTGTCGTGAGCAAATATGTCTTGCTCGTATCGGTCATATCAGTCGTAGATGATACTGGAGTCGGAGCACCACTTGCAAGAGCGCTTATCTGCGATTGTAGACTGTCTGTCGCTTTTGTTACTTCTTGAGTTACATCTGTTCCCGTTTGATAATCAGATGTATTCTCTAAATCTGATGTTGTTAATACCACATTCCCATCTTTGCCGTTCACAGAGTACACTGTACCAATGGCTAGGTTTTCTGGTTGAAGTATAATTTGTTCTTCCATTTTTTATTCCTCCGTTTGGTTTACTATCCAGCACGATGAGTTTCCAATAATAAACTTCCCGTGTGCCGGCTTTGCCCTATATGTGTTATCGCTGTTTACTGGTGTGAAATCCCATACGTAAGTCCCATAAGGCAGATTCTCAGTATCTTCTGGCAAAATACTGAAGTGATAGAATCCCTGCTCATCGAAAGTCATATCATCAATTGTTTTTTTGATTAGCGTTTTTTTATCATTCCATTGTCTTTTGACCACAAAAAAGACGGCGTCCGCCTTGACTGTTATTGGAGTGCCATCCATGTTGAGCCTTTGCGCTTTGTACCCAACGTATGTCCCCCTGTTAAGACTTAATGTTTGTAGTTCGCCCACGATTGGCGTGTTGTTATAACAATCCATAATTTCATTATAGCATATTTTCGACAAATTCTATTGCTTCCCCAGCGCCCTTGCACACTCTGCTTGGAATGCCTGCCATCTCTAGTATTTCAAGCCATTCCTTTTGCTCTTTGCTAGTTGTGGAATACTTTTGCCGTTTCATCTCAATCGCTAATGGCTGATATGAATCTACTTCGCCGGTTGCGCCTTTTATTGGCACAAACACGAACAGGTCTGGTACCCCTCTAGCGACACCTAATCTTTTCATTTTTATTGCTCTTATTTTTAGAGCCTTTGTTTGCCCACCCACCTCGTTCGGGCAATGAAAATGTGGTATCCGTTTAATTTTTAACCAATTCACAAACGCCATTTGTTCTTGGTCTTCTGTCATCATACAAACCTCCAATGGTATCCTCCACAAGTTGTCACTCGGTATGTTGAGCCTTTACATTTTTTTACCCTTCCATTCGCTGCCCCGCTAATTGCCGTATTAGATATACCGGGCCCTATTGCCCTAGCTGCTTCACGAACACTATTAAATATAACTCCGGTTTCTATACATTGCACTTTTTTTCTAGCCACACCACCATTGCTTTTAACCCCTAAATTTTTATAAGCGTGCAGTGCATTTTCCGATTGAGTGACCCATTCTAAATTTTCTATTCTATTATCATTTTTAATCCCATTTTTATGGTTTACTTGCGGCTTGTTCTCTGGATTTGGCAAAAATGTCAACGCTACAGCCCTGTGTACTTTTATTTTTATACTCCGTCTTTCTTCACCTCCGCCAATACTGTAGTATTCATATCCATCTTTGTATTTTTGCCTTTTCAATAAATGATATTTTGTCCCTTTTCTTCTCGTTGTCACCATATCACCATATTCATTTATGTAAAACCCTTCGATCCCAATTTTAGCTTTTTCCCATTTTTCTCCCCTTATATTTTCGATTGGTTTCCATGTTTCTTTCATCTTTTTCCGTCCTCGACCTGCTTTAATAATAGGACGGAGAGGGCAGGCAGGTCGCTCTGCCCTTCCATCTATATTATATCATGCACAAATGCGATTTGCTCATCTTGTTCGAGTGGTACTTGCTCCATGTTTGATATTATCTTCCTTTTCACCATACCATTCCAAATATTCTTGGTATTGTCGTTTCAGCGTTCCATTTCCACCGTTGTTTGCATAAACTACAAATTCATTCTCTATTGCTTCGAGGTTTTCCGGCATTTTGCCAAGAATCTCAGTCCGTATAATGTCTTGAGTAATCATGTTTTGGATAGAAGATTTTGCCGCATTCTTCTCGGCAATGCTTTTGGCTTCAATTTTATCTTTACGCCTTTGTGAGTTTATGTAGAAGTTTGATATTGCCACCACAGAAGAGGCAATTGCTGTTATTGACGTTGTAACAATTGCAGTAATGTCCATACCATAATTATACCACTTTTAACTCAAACCATGCTTAGAACGCCAATATTTGCGAAATAGGCTATTTTTCAACACCGTATTCATATATCTTGCTAACATAATCGTACCCATCCTTATCAAAGTCTATTTTCAACAGTCTTTTAATTTTATCAAAATCTAAGTAATACTGTCGCTCGCCATTTTTCTCAGTATAATGAACTGTCGCCTCATAATATGGCTCACATTCTCGGATAAATTGAGGCCTCAATTTATGAGTTAGTCGCAAATCTAAATCAAAGCAAACATTGGCAGTCGGGAGGTTAGTAACATTTGTCCCGACCCTTACTTTTTCAGTTTCGCTTCTCATCATAACTATCTGGCTTACTTTTACAGTCATATTTAGCTCGCGAATCATTATTG
>Ga0326513_10003621_pt1 | contig 11180 bp, 23 predicted proteins | sample 2_2465_0518_D_FD_203654 | JGI IMG/M metagenome (GOLD analysis project Ga0326513, IMG submission 203654) | Bovine rumen microbial communities from UC Davis, California, United States - 2_2465_0518 | ecosystem: Host-associated > Mammals > Digestive system > Stomach > Rumen | place: USA... | reverse complement strand
TCAGAAAGCTCTACATGAGCTCCACCACGGCTCATGAACGCCAGGACATAAAGAAAAAGCTCTCCATGATCGCGGTTGCCGGCAAAAAGGTATATGATCAGTCAGCTTTTCAGAGATGGGAAAAAGACTATCAGAAAAAGTAATTGGCAATTAGGGGATACAACCACACAGACATATGTTAATATAGCATCAGGAGGGTAGAAAGATGTGGGACGCGATAGTTGAAATGTTTAGAGACGGTAATGGCATATGGGTTATTGCTGTTATCGTGCTATTGATTGTGGCAGGACGCTTAGGGCTCATTAAGATAAAGAATGACAAGATATCTTTTGGAAAATGGTCATCAGAGAACGAGCGTACGATCATGAAAAAACAGATCGAGTATGCGCAAAACACTTGTAAGGCATTTGAAAAGCGTATACCGAGGTTTGACGGATATAACGAATACCTCGGAAAATATATCGCGGAAAAGACCTTTGATGAGATTGTCACGTGGATAGCTTTTAATCACATCCAGGACGACGAGGACTATATCGGGATTAAACAGGAAATGATCTGGAACATTGTCACATCAGAGGTTATCAGAGATGAACTGAAATCGGATAAATTCCGAAAGCAGGTCGACAAAAGTGTGGAACAAATAATCAAACGGCTTGTCCAGATAAGAGCCAACAACATCTAAAGGAGGTATTTATGCAGAACAAAACATATGATGTATTAAAATTCATAGCGCAGATCGTCCTTCCGGCACTGGCGACCGCATACTTTACTCTGGCAAATATATGGGGACTGCCGTATGCAAAAGAGATCGTCGGCACCATAACGGTAATTGACACTTTCCTCGGGGCGATACTCGGGATCTCGACATCGAAGTACAAAAAAGAGCTCTCGGATCCGGAATATCTGACAGTATTAGAGCAGCAAGAGAAGCGAACACCTGATACGGTAGATTATACGGAGGGCGAAAAATGAAGTATACAAAGATACCCGCCAAGCCTATATCATACGGCTCTAAGCGCGATAAAAGCAACATATACTATATCGTCATTCACTACACCGGGAACGCAGGGGACACGGCAAAGGGGAATGGACTGTTCTTTAAACACGGCAATACTCGCTCTGCCGGAGCTCACTGGTTTGTCGACAAAGCAGGGAATATAGTAAGATCTATCCCGATGAACCGAACAGCATGGAGCGTCGGAGGGTTCTTCACCAAAGAGCATGACGCTGCTATGTACTATAGACGCTGCACAAACGCAAACAGCGTGTCGATAGAGCTTTGTGATCTCACGGGAACGCCGTCAAGGAGACAGATTAAAGCGGTCAAGGAGCTCGTGAAATACATACAGAAGTATTGTCCGAACGCAAAGACGATCATAAGGCACTGGGATGTGAACGGAAAGAGCTGTCCGGCTCCTATGGCGGGAAAGAAAAACGCTCAGTGGAAGTCGTTTTTATCGGCAATAAACTGAGCGCAAAAGTGAAAATCATATCAAAAATCCTTTATATTTAGTGGTTACACAAAGTAGCACATGTCAAGAGGGGTGTCGTACTAACGCCCGAAACGCCCGAAAATACGCGATACTTTTGTGGTTTCCCAAGCTGACGAGGCGGGTTCGACTCCCGTGTCCTGCTTTGAATTTTTAGACCTCGCAAATGCCGTGTTTTAGGTAATTGCGAGGTTTTTGATTTTTCTCAAAAAGAACAATTGTTTGTGTAATAAAATACCATTTACGACAGTTTACGACAGTTAAGTGTCGTACTAAGTGTCGTACCGGATGGCATATCCGAACAAAGATTTTTGATAAGGATTTCTGCTCCGGCAAGAAAAGTTTCATTGTCCGAGTGGGAATAAATATTAGCCGTGGTGGCAATATCCGCATGCCCCATATAGTCTTTTGCTATCCCAAGGGGAACACCTGCCTTTTTAAGATCCGTGCAATAAGTATGTCTCAAACAATACGGTTCAAAGTCAGCTGCCAAAGGATAAGGCGGCATAAGCTTATTTCGGTAGACCTTACAGCCCATAGCTATGTTCATAGCTCTCTTAAGGTGTCCTGATAACCACTTATAGGACGCCTGAGTGTGGGGCTGACCGTCAAGCTTTGTGGCAAACAGGGCAAATCCCCCGGGATCTATCTCCTCTAAGTATTTAAGGAAATCTAAAGGTATCGGAACGTATCTGTCAGCGTTGACAGTTTTTGTCCCCTTGATGTGAAGTGCCTTTACCCCCTCGATCATCCGGATATCGTTTGACTGCACCTTAAGAGCCTCTCCCGGTCTGCATCCGCAATAAAGCATAAACAAAAACGGAACCATTCTGGGATCATCATAACATACCTGCAAGAGATACCGCCTCTCAGTCTCGGTTATCGCCCGCCTGTGAGTGGTATGTCCGTCCGGTCTTATAAGGTTCTTGGTAGGATCCGATAAGATCAGCTGATTATCATATGCGGTCTTAAAACAAAAACATAGCAGCTGATGCACCTTTATAATGTAGGACTTAGAGTACCCATCAAGGTTATTAAGGATCTGCTGACACATAACGGGCTTCACGTATGATATCTCCATATGACCTATATACGGTAATATGTGCTTATTCGCGATAATATCAAGATTGACCTTTGTCTGATCCGATATCCCGATCTTGTACGTGGTAAGACACGTGCTCATCCAGTCCGACACCTTGGTGTGCTTATCAAGGATGATCCTGTGCTCTTCAAGATCTCTTAGCTTGAGAGCCTTCTTCTCGATAGCCTCTTCGAGGGTATCGCCATACACATGATAGCGTTTTCCCTCAAATGTGAATGTCTTTTCGTATTTTTTCTTCATAGGCGGCTCCTTTCAGTTAAAATTGACATCATCGGATTCCGTGAGTATAATATCAATGTCGCTATCTCCAATCTTCACAAGAAAGGAGGTGAGCATGTGGAATATTTCGTATCTTTTATCGTTTCTGTTCTGGCGGGGATTACCGTGCGTATGATCTGCAAATGGCTTGACAGAGACGACTAAGCGACAAGCCTCGGGAATTAAGCCCACCCGGTGAAAATAGGGAATAAAAAACCCACGAGCTGCAACTCGTGGGTTTTTGTTTGAGCACATGGACTCTTCGCATCTTTTAGAATTCAATCGTTTCGGCAGCGGTCGAATCCTAAATACAATATACCACGAGATATATAGAAATGTCAACACAAACTTATGTTCTCACGATACTGAAGCCCTTTTTAATCCCTCTCTCTCCTCTTCCAACAATGTGTCTATCCTCTCATCTATCCTTACTTTATCCGTATCAGACAGTTTTCTATACTTTCTCATATGGGATTCTTCGGCAGCGGTCAGGGGCGGGAAGGTGTCCCGATCGGACTTATCCTCTATGAGGTCGGAACGCTGGCAGTGAAAATAATTTGCCAATTGCTGTACCTTATCCATTCGCGGAAGCCGAGTTCCGTTTACCCAAGTTGAAACAGCAGATTTATTAAATCCAAGATCATTGATTAGGTCGATTTGAGATTTTCCATGTTCATTCATTAGTCTTCTCAGATTTGAAGAAAAGATTTTTTTGTATGCTTCTTCTCCCATATAATCACCTTCCTTCTTACAAAAATCGTTGTCTTGTGAACTGATTATACAACAAAAAGTAGACTGTTTCAAGATAAAAAGTAAAAAAAGTTTACAAAAAGTATTGACATCTACAAAAAGTAGAGTTATAATGCACTTAAATTCAAACGAATCATGAAAGGAGGACGCCATGAACGCAGATATTCAGGAGAAGCCATTTCAGATTTCTTTGGCAGCGGCAAGAGTTAATGCCAATCTCACACAAAGAGAAGTTGCTGAAAAGATGGGTGTTTCTCCGCAAACGATCATAAACTGGGAAAAGGGAAAAGTAGCACCCGGGATACCTGAGATACAAATGCTATCGCAAATGTATATGATACCGCAGGATTATATTTTTTTACACTAGCACTCTACAAATAGTAGAATGTGTGTGCTATCCTACAGATAACACACACAAATACATCTTGACAGATGTATTTGTGTAATCAGGCAGATAGGAGTAGCTATGAAAAGAGTTATGTATCATTTCGTAGGGATGCCATCGGAGTATATAGAAACACTGATGAATATCCAGCGCTCGACGAAGGAGACGGATCTTACCTTCAAGCATACCAAGAAGAATGGGATAATTGCTTCAATTTATGGGATAAGAAGTCAAATTGATGAGCGCTGCCAAGAGATAAAGGCAGAGAAGATTATACGAAGCGGAGTAAGATCGAAGCGTGGTCACATAAACGCGAGATACTGGCTGTCAATTCAACCCGGATATAACTCAATGTCTGAGGCGGCGAAGAAACGGACTGTCTACAACTTCCGCAATTTGTTCCCAAAAGCATAGGCAGGGGTTGCCGTCTTGGTCTTCATCAACATAGGCAAGACCTGCACGCTCAAACTCTTCACAGATAGAGGATACTTCATCATCAGAAACACCGAAGGATGCAAAATCGCAAAACTCATCCATTCCGGTCTTGTAGTACTCAACGCAAGCGTGCTCGGCAATTTTCTGAGCCACAGGCGACAAACCGAAGTCTTTATCCATACGTTATACCTCCTTTCCGGGAGAGTATAACACAAGCAGGAACATTTTTCAAGATAGCAGTAGAGCTTCTATATAGGAGGAGAAAATGAGAGCAATAGACATTATATACTCACTCCATGAAATAGCAAAACAGGTAGCGACAACAAAAGCACCAAGGAAACTGATCATCACAAAGGAAGTCGCACTCTTGCAGGCTATTGAAGAGTTCTATCCAAAAGCCTTGGAGGAGGAGCTTGATGAGGAGGAGCTTAAATTTCTCCTGAAGGACTCGTTTCATGACGAAGCGGCTCTGATATGGTTGCTGCACGGATCTGATCGGTTGTCCATACATGATATGTATAATATGATTCACACTCTGCACACTCAGGAAGACCACACATATTATCACAGCCCCAAAACTGAGCATAGTTATCCGTGCAGTTAAATTTGACCAACCTTACGAGTTGTTCCCTAAAACAATATATCGGGACTTCTCTTACATATATAGAAACACCACCCATGATATCACCCCCTTCCTCTTTTGGACTCGTTGCCCCTCTCCATTATAGAGGAAGGGATGATATAAATCAACAAAAGGAGGAATCACCATGCATAAAGTCACATACTTTAAGAACAAGCAGGAGATACAGCAGGAAGAATACTCAAGAGGCTGGTTGATGGTAACCATGGAAGGAGAAGGAATAAGCAACAAGAAGAGAAAGCTTGCTGAGAAAGAACTAAAAAAATTCACCAGCAAGCTTGATAAGATTATTTCTGATGGTTCGTCTTGTGATAAGTCTTGATCGCCTCTACAATAGCATCTGCTATACGATTCTTTTCAGAATCCGGCAGAGAGCTATTGTGAAGTACACGCTTAACATCAGTTTTGATATTAACCTCACCTAACATGGTATACCTCCTTCCTTTGTAATTGGTTATGTGGCAATTTCCATTATAAAGGAAGGGTATACATAAATCAACAGGAGGGATGTAATATGGAAGAATTAAAAGAGTTACAGAAACTGCTCTACATGGAGCCGGAAGAAATTGTAGCATATGCGAAGTCTGAATTTGACCGAGACATCGAAGAAAGAGACGCCCTACCTTTTATGTTGGGAGTTGCAAGGTCAATGATAGATGATATCGTCAGTAAGGAGGGGTCGCATGAATGAGATCATCAACATAACAAGAAAGACTATCATCTCCCGCTTGAACGGAGGAGACGAGTCAAGGATCATGCTCACAAGGCACGACATTGCAAAAGCCTACGGCATAGCTGATGACTCTGCCGCAAGGAAGATGAGACAGCTAGGCGTACCCAAGTCAGGACGCAACCATTACTTTATCGACGATGTTGCTAATGGAATAATGAAGGAACGCATGGCATACATGCGGTAAGGAGGTATAGGGATATGATAGATGTAGAACACAAACACAGATTAGGAAAGATCATCACATCTGCGGGTGTGACCGTAGATGCGGAAGTCTCGCTCAATGTGGACACATCAACGCAGCTGTTTGAGGATATCGCAGGCGAGTTTGATTACTTCACACAAAAGATCCAGGGGCTCCTGGAAGATAGCGAGGCGTGCTATGGGTGAGTTTATCGATAACATCCTCGAACTGTATGAGGGGATGAGTAAAAAAGAGATCATCAAGGAACTGGCAACTGATATAGGCTGCGGGATCCTTGCAGTAATAGGCATTATGTTTCTTATTTTTATACTGCCATTATAGGAGAGCGTATGATCAAACGAGAACAGTGCTATCCCGGTATCAATGTAAAGGTAACATCGGGACTACTCACACTGGAATGCGAAAACGGTCACAAAAGCTGGCACTTATTACCTTCGGATACATGCAAAAAGTGCGGTGCCAAGATAATATCCGGCAATCCTTCCTCCTATATAAAAGGGAAAGGCGGCTCATAGAGCCGCCCGGGATATAATAGGTTATTCTTATTATATCAAAGCATATCTTTATATTCAAGAACTTTACCAAAAATGGGAGGCTTAGACCTCCTTTGAGACTAGCTAAGGTTATTCATTTAACGACCAAGGAGAACTCCATGCCATATATCCAATGTGAAACAAGAGCAGGCCGTACCATTATCTTGGAACAGTATCAAGCTCCCAGATGGAATTGCAAATCCTCTGATCGTCTCCCACCAACTGAATCAGTATCGGAGGCGCAAGAGAGAGCTAACGCCAGAAGGGAGATCCGGGAGCTGACAATAAAGCTAAATGCAAACTTCCACCCCGGAGACTATCATCTGGTGATTGATTACAAACCCGACGATAGACCTGAGAACATAGAAAGAGCCAAAGAAGACAGATCGGCTTTCATGCGAAGACTAAGATACGCATTCGCAAAACGCGGTATCGAACTTAAGTACGTTATCGTCACAGAGTACGGTAAGCGCGGTGCCTTGCACCACCATCTTGTGATCAATCGCGGAGTGGATCCGGAAGTGATTAGACGGTGCTGGGGAAAAGGAAGAGTGCACTTTAACTCCCTTGACGATACCGGCGAATATTCCGTCCTTGCCTCATACCTTCTCAAACGCCGCCCGTATTTTCGAGCCGAAGGTGGTCACGGCAGACAGTGGACATGTTCAAGAAACCTTATCCGCCCAAAGACCATGAAAAAGGTCATAAAGATGGATGTTTACTACAACCGCCCGAAGCCCCGAAAAGGCTATATGCTCATAGAAAAAAGCATAGCGGAAGGTTTCACCAAAGACGGATATCCGTACAGATCGTGCATTTTTGTAGAAAAAACAAGAGGTAACAGCCCATGAACATTTACATAACAACAGGATTTCACGGAAGAGTGTCCAACGGAACAGGTCACTATGTTATAGCAGGAGGCGACCCTATAAAGGGCTTTGAGGGAAATATCGAACATGTTTCAATGCCACGCTTTAACGCGCTTGCGTGCCTCACTGCGGTAAACAACGTAAAAGAAGGTGCTGACCTAAACCTTACCATACAAGACCCCTACTCCTACTCCGTGATATCCTCCGGTCACTGCGACGGAGCAAATAAAGATATCTGGGATAAGTTTTTCAAGCGTATCTCCTGCTTTAGTCACTTTAACATTTATCGCAACAAAGATCATGAGCTTGTAGGCTGGAGACCGGAAAGGAGAAGCTATGAAAAAGATAATGCATGACGGAGAATGCTGTTATATGTGCGGACGCAACGGTCAGATGGATCCTTTAGAGTGGCATCATGTCTTTGGCAGCGCAAATAGAAAACTATCTGAGAAGTACGGACTTAAGGTCAGACTTTGTAAGTATCGCTGTCACAACGGAGCTGACACATCCGTCCACTATAACAAGTCCATCAGAAGACAGCTGCAAGAAGAAGCTCAGATCTGGTTTAACAAAAACTATCCCGACAAAGACTTCAAAGAACTCTTTGGAGCGAACTATATCGGGTTAGATTACATCACGAAATAAAACACTGCTCCCTGGCACCGGGGAGCAGGGAAAGGAGAACACGATCAAAAGACTCAACTTATACCCCGGGAAAGAGCTCTACATCCGAAGAGATGAGAAAAGAATCAAGGTTAAGATCAAAAAGCTCTACTCGTCATACGCCCTGTGTGATATCGGGAAAATGACGGATGTGGTATTTTTTCGGGAAATGCTGGAGGAAGCAGATGAAGAAAGCGGAACACTATAGACAAGATACCCCCGAACAGATCAACATGTGCATGAGTTGCCCGTTTCCCGAATGTGTTGACTGTATCGCAAGGGGCAACGAGCACGAAACGAAGTCTCTTGACAGATTCCAGATATGGAACGGCAAGGCTTATACCATAGCGCAGCTCAGCAGGATATCGGGCAGATCTCAAAGCGCCGTAGCGGCAAGGATAAAGTCTCACGGTATAGACTTTGCCATGTCTGACCACAGATTTTACCGGGACTATCTTAAAAGTTTACCAAATTAACCCCCTAAACACGCGCGCACGCGCGCGCGTATATGGAAGGAAGGAGTATTTTCATGGAGTTTAACGCCATATATAACATAAGCATTGACTACCTCGTACATCATCCGAAGAACCCCCGCAAGGAAATCGGAGACATTGAGGAGCTAACTGAATCTATAAAATCTAACGGAATAATGCAAAATCTGACTATTATTCCTGTAAGTTATTGGGAAGCGCCCGAAAAGGCAGCGGCTGCAGAAAACCTTATTGACGACATGATAGCGGGTGCACTTGCAGGAGAGCCACAAAAAGAGAATCAGATCCTCTTCTATGTCCTGATCGGCAACAGAAGGTTTGAAGCTGCCAAGGCAGCGGGACTAAAAGCTGTCCCCGTAAAAGTGGTCAAAGGGCTGTCCAAAGAAGAGCAAGTAGGCATCATGCTCTTGGAAAACATTCAAAGAGCCGATCTTACTATTCCTGAGCAGGCAAAAGGCTTCCAGATGATGATAGACATGGGCTCAACCGTAGAGGACCTGTCAGAATCAACCGGCTTCTCTCCTGCTACGATCTATCACAGACTTAACATAGCCAAACTTGACGAGACCCTCGTAGAAGACGCAATCTCGAAACACCAGCTCACTTTGACGGATTTCAACAGTCTCGAAAAGATCAAAGATATCGACAAGAGAAACGAGATTTTAAAAAGGCAGCCCACCAACATATCCTACGCCGTAGAACGTGCCATAGAAGAAGAAAAGTACGAAAATTGGAAACGGGAGACCCTCTCGACCATACAACAGGACTATCTCCTCTCCCGCCTTCCGGACAATCTCCACTCGTGGGACGACGGAGTAAGTAAAGTATTAACGATCGAAAAGCTAAAAAACGTCGATTTTTCGGAACTTCCCAAGGAACAGCTCTACTATTCAGAGACATGGAACGGTATTGACATATTTACCTACGATGAAGAAGAAGCAAAAGCCGCAAAGTTAAGAGATCTCGAAACCGCGCGGGCGTCCGAGGAAAGAAAAAAGTATGAAAAAGAGCTCGAAGACGATTTTTCGGCGATAAAACAAGAAATTAAGGACTATTTATTATACCTTGCAAAGCCGGGGAGTTTAGAAAACTCGAAACCGGACACCGATTTGTGGAGATCTATATGGAAGCTATTTATTGATACAGCCACGTTCGTTGACATCGAAGACCTGGAGGACTATGTAGATAACGACATAAACTCCACTGAAGAAGAGCTTAGAGAAAAGATCGACAGTATCCCTCCGGAAGTACAGGCAATCATGATCACATATCACGGGATAGAAAACGATAAACCGTACACATGGAAATACGGATACAATAAAAACGCCGCCCGGACATGGGAAAACTTTGTCAACCTTCTCGTCGAAAGACTCGACTTTGGCTTTATACCTAACATCAGGACAAAATATGAGACTATCATTAACGGCACACATAAAGGCTACATAAAGGAGGATGCATGAAAATTTATCTATCAGGCGCCATAACCGGCACTAACGACTACAAGGCACGCTTTGACATATACGAAAAGATGTTACATGAAGCATACCCTGACGCGAAGATTCTAAACCCCGTCAAAATGGGAGAAGCCCTTCCTGAGCTTAGTCATGACGAATACATGATCATATCATTCGCCATGATGGAAGTCTGTGACTATATGTACCAGATCCCCGGGTGGGAAAAATCAAGAGGATGTAATCAGGAGCGGGGGTACGCATTTGGAAAGCACATCCGCGTATTACCCAAATTAGAGATCAAGGAGGAACCATGAAAAAATATCATAACATCATAGGCCTGCTTACGGGAGTAATTGCAGGACTCCTTATAAGCTTATTCATGTGTATGAAAGCTGATGCTAGGATGATCAAAGAATACCTCGGGAAATGGTATGTATCGACCTACTCGGCGAACTCAAACACCCCATCAGGCACACACCATACAGCTTCGGGAGCCTACGCAACTGCAGGTGTAACGTGCGCGGTTGATATGGAAAATCCGCTCGTACCCATGGGATCTACCATAGAGATCGAAGGACTCGGGAGAAGAAAGGTGCAAGATGTTGGAGGTTTCGGGAGATACAACGGCGGCAGGCGTGCTATTGATGTCTTCGTAAACGGCAGCGGCTTCTTAAGAGAGCTTAAGATATGGCGGATCCGTCCGGAAACGAAGAAGGAAAAGAACAAAAGGCTGTTAAGGGAGCGCCAAAAGAGGCAGCGGGGGCACTTTACCCTCATATACGACCCTACACTTGCTCCCTGGCAGATCGTAACGGATCCATCTTACATAAAACGCGGCACCGTCCTTATTGGGTACAGCTGGATGGATGTTGTTGGGACAAAACAAGGACTTGGCAATAGAATCATAACAGGATCGGACAGAGCAAGGTATGATTCTGTTGTGAAACTGGACGATGTGATCGAGGAGGCGGTAGGATGACACTTGATGAAGCTGTTAAGCATTGTGAGGAAGTGGCAATAGAACAGGATAAACTGTGTAAACGATATGATGATGCGAGCGGTTATTCCAGAAGTCACAACGAAGCTATAAGAACTACTGATGCAAAAAGGTGTGAGAAATGTGCCGAAGAATATCGCCAGCTTGTAGCATGGTTAAGGGAACTGAAAGATGCAAG
>Ga0326513_10003620_pt1 | contig 11181 bp, 9 predicted proteins | sample 2_2465_0518_D_FD_203654 | JGI IMG/M metagenome (GOLD analysis project Ga0326513, IMG submission 203654) | Bovine rumen microbial communities from UC Davis, California, United States - 2_2465_0518 | ecosystem: Host-associated > Mammals > Digestive system > Stomach > Rumen | place: USA: California... | reverse complement strand
GGATTATGATTTGTTTCGGGCTCTTTTAGGGTGTCTGAACAATCATAATTCTCAATTTTTTCGACTTTGCGAAATTGTTTCCGAAGTCTGGCCGTGATTCTCAATGATTATCATTCTATTCTAAATTCTACATTATGGAACTGAAAAGAGTCGTTGTAACAGGACTTGGTGCCGTTACGCCTGTAGGTAACACACCCGATGAGATGTGGAAGAACCTGTTGGCAGGTGTCAGCGGAGCAGCTCCTATTACAAGTTTCGACACAACAAATTTCAAGACAAAGTTTGCTTGTGAGGTAAAGAACCTGGATGTCAACCAGTATCTTGACCGCAAGGAAGCTCGTAAGATGGACCGTTATACCCAGTTGGCTCTGATTGCTGCCAAGCAGGCTGTTGAAGACTGCGGATGGGATCTGGAGCAGGAAGACAAGAACCGCATCGGTGTTGTCTTTGGTGTAGGTATCGGTGGTATCAAGACCTTTGAGGAAGAGGTGACTTACTATGGTGCTCACCGTGATCAGGGTCCGAAGTTCAATCCGTTCTTCATCCCGAAGATGATTGCTGATATCGCTGCTGGTCAGATTTCTATCATGTATGGCTTCCATGGCCCCAACTATATCACCTCCAGTGCTTGTGCTTCTTCATCAAACGCATTGGCTGATGCCTTCAACCTGATTCGCTTGGGCAAGGCAAACGCTATCGTTACCGGTGGTGCTGAGGCTGCTATCTGCGAGAGTGGAGTAGGCGGTTTCAACGCAATGCATGCGCTGTCAACCCGTAACGATGAGCCTGAGAAGGCCAGTCGCCCCTTCAGTGCTTCACGTGATGGCTTCATCATGGCCGAGGGTGCTGGCTGTCTGATTCTGGAAGAGTTGGAGCATGCCAAGGCTCGTGGTGCCAAGATCTATGCTGAGATGGTTGGTGCCGGCATGAGTGCTGATGCTCACCATATCACTGCTTCACATCCCGAAGGTCTGGGTGCAAAGCTGGTGATGCAGAACGCCCTTGAGGATGCAGGCATGAATCCCGATGAGATCGACTATATCAATGTTCACGGCACTTCTACCCATGTGGGTGATATCTCTGAGGCCAAGGCCATCAAGGAGGTATTCGGTGATGCCGCATTCAAGCTGAACATTTCTTCTACGAAGTCAATGACTGGTCACCTGCTGGGTGCTGCCGGAGCTGTTGAGGCTATGGCAACGTTGCTGGCAGTGAAGAACGATATCATTCCTCCCACCATCAACCATGAGGATGGCGATGAGGATCCGGAGATTGACTATAACCTGAACTTCACCTTCAACAAGGCGCAGCAGCGCACCGTACGTGCCGGACTTTCCAATACCTTCGGCTTCGGTGGCCACAATGCTTGCGTAGTGTTTAAAAAGTATGAGGCTTAAGGATCTGATAGCACGAATAAAGCTCCCTTTCCGCGAGGAGAAGGAGCTTTTTTCTTCCCTTTACCAAGTGATGGGCTTCTATCCGGAGAATATAGACGTCTATAAAGTTGCTCTTACCCATAAAAGTTCCGGACAGCGTAATGAGAAGGGAAAGCCTCTCAACAACGAGCGACTGGAGTTTCTCGGTGATGCCGTCCTGGATGCAGTGGTGGGTCATATCGTCTACGATCATTTTGAGGGAAAGCGTGAGGGATTCCTCACCAACACCCGTTCGAAGCTCGTCAGTCGCGAAACACTTGGTAAGTTGGCAGAAGAAATGGGCCTGAATGAGCTTATTCAGTCACGTGGTCAGTCACGTTCGCACAACAGTTACATGGCAGGCAATGCCTTTGAAGCGCTCGTAGGAGCCATCTATTTAGATCAGGGTTATGCAGCTGTTATGCGATTTATGAAGAAGCGCATCTTAGAGCAGATGGTCAATATTGACAAGGTCGCGTACAAGGAGGTGAACTTCAAGTCGAAACTGATTGAGTGGACCCAGAAGAACCGCGTTCGCATGGACTTCTGCATGCTCCAGCAGTCGAAGGACAAAGAGGGTTCGCCTGTCTTCGGCTTCCAAGTGAAGATAGAAGGTGTTGAGGGCGGTAGCGGTCAAGGCTATTCGAAGAAGGAGGCACAGCAGCTGGCATCCAAGGAGACGCTTGAACGGTTGCGTCGCGAACCCCAGTTTATCGATGCCATCTTCCAGGCTAAGAGTGAGCGTACGAAGATGGAGGAAGAGCCTACGATGGCTGCTCCCCGTATTGAGGAGGAGACCACCGAGTTCCTGGTCATCCAGGAGAAGACAGCTCCGGCAGTCAAGGAGACTACTGTAGAGATAGAGGATGAATTTGACCTGAGTGATATCAGTCACCAGAAGGAAGACCTGTCGCGTGAGGAGATCATTGCTGCGGCTGAGGCGGCAGCATTCTCAGAGAATAGTAATAACTGATTTTTTTTCAAACAATGAGCACGATACGTAATTTCGATGAACTGCTTGCCTTTCTGAAAGAACGGGGCGAGCGCAAAAGAGTAGTAGTCATCAGTCCGCGTGATGAGTCGACGAAGGCAGCTGTTGCCAAGGCTGTTGAGGCTGGCTTTGCCACCTGCATACCCGTTGACGATGATGATCCGGATATGGCAGCAGCCAAGGGCGTTGAACTGGTCCGACAGGGTGAGGCCGATGTTCTCATGAAGGGACTCGTCAATACCGACAACCTGTTGCGTGCAGTCCTCAACAAACAGACGGGCATCCTGCCCCAGGGACGAGTGCTCACCCATCTGACGTGTGCTCAGTTGCCCAGCTATGATAAGTTCATCTTCTGTTCCGACGTAGCCGTCATCCCGCATCCCACGGCTGAACAGCGCGAGGAACAGCTGAAGTATCTGCTCACGCTGATGCGCTCGTTTGGTATCAGCACCCCACGAGTGGGACTGATCAACTGTACTGAGAAGGTCAATGAGAAGCACTTCCCCTTTACCGTTGAGTACAAGCAACTGATTGCCAAGGCTGAGACGGGCGCCTTCGGACCCTGTATCGTTGATGGTCCGTTGGACTTGAAGACCTGTTTCTCGCCTGCTGCACTTCATAAGAAAGGTATCCAGTCGCCCCTTGAAGGACAGTCGGATGCCATCATCTTCCCTGATATCCAGGCAGGCAACGTCTTCTACAAGACCATCACCTGTTTCTGTGAAGCCCAGACTGCCGCGATGCTCTGCGGACCGCAGGTGCCGGTAGTGCTGCCCTCACGCGGTGATAGTCCTGAAAACAAATTCCTCTCTTTGGCTTTGGCAAGTCTTGTCTGACCCCGAAGCCAAGAGACACTAACCATCCTAGAAACCTTAAAACACTATGCTGATACTTGCCATTAACCCTGGTTCCACCTCAACCAAGATGGCGGTGTATGAAGATGAGAAGCCTGTTGTGCTGCGTAACATCACTCACACACAGGAAGAGTTGTCGCAGTTTGATGATGTCATTGAGCAGCACGACTATCGCAAGCAGCTGGTTCTTGACGAACTGGAACGTGTAGGCGTGCCGTTAGAGTTTAATGCCATCATCGGGCGAGGCGGACTGGTCAAGCCTATCCCTGGCGGCGTCTATGAGATCAATGAGGCGATGCTTCAGGATACCTATAGCGGCATTGCCATGCATAATCATGCCTGCAACCTCGGATGTCTGATAGCCTATGATATTGCAAAGGATATCCCCGGATGTCGCTCGTTCATTGCCGACCCAGGCGTCGTTGACGAACTGAACGACTATGCCCGCATCAGTGGCTCGCCCCTCATGGGTCGTATTGCCATCTGGCACGCCCTGAACCAGCGCGCCATTGCCCGTCGCTATGCCCAAGGTATCGGTAAGAAATATGAAGACCTCAATCTGATTATCTGTCACATGGGGGGAGGCATCTCTGTGGCCGCTCATGATCATGGACGTGCTGTCGATGCCAACAATGCCCTTGATGGTGAAGGACCGTTCTCACCTGAACGTGCAGGATCACTCCCTGCCGTCGACTTGATTCGTCTCTGCTTCAGTGGAAAATACAACGAGAAGCAACTCCTGAAGCGTATTGCTGGTAAAGCCGGTCTCAATGCCCACCTGGGTACTGCCGATGTGCGCGAGATTCTTCGTCGTATCGAGGATGGTGACACGCGTGCTGAGCTGATCCTCAATGCGATGATTTATCATATTGCCAAGAATATCTGCGGCTTGGGAGCCGTGTTCTGCGGGAAGGTCGACGCCATCCTGCTCACTGGCGGACTGGCCCGCTCTGAGTATATCATCAGTCGACTGCGCCAGCGTATCGAGTTCATGGCCCCCGTCTACTGCTTCCCTGGTGAAGACGAGATGGAGGCTCTCGCCCTGAATGCCCTTGCTGTGCTTCGTGGACAGCGTGAAGTGAAGGTCTACGACTAAGCCTTCCCTTTCTACGTCACAAAACAAAACTAGTACAACTTATTACATCTGAACAAATGAAAAGGAACCTATTACTCATGCTCTTGATGCTCCCCACCTTGCTGTGGGCACAGGAAAGCACTGTTTTCATCTATTCACCCGGTCCTAACGACGGACTTCATCTTGCTCAGCTCACATCCGATGGATGGAAGCATGCCGGCAAGCTCTGTTCCAGTGACTATGGCACCTGGGGCGCAGAGAAGAAAATGTATAACCCAAGCGTGTGTAGAGCCAAGGACGGCACCTGGCGACTGGTGTTCCAGGTGAACGACCGTGCTCCGCTGTTTGCTGCTGCCTACAGCCGTGACCTGATCACCTGGCGTCCACAAGACTATCCCATCATGACCACCCGTAACTGTACGGAACCTGTGGTCTTTGAGAATCCCAATGGCTCTTTCGACATCTATTACCGCTCGTCAGAGGGTAAGCGCTTCGTCTCTGCCTCTGAGGATTTCCGCCATTTCAGCAAGGACGAGGCAAGTCAGATTGACGATGCAGCATGGACACGCGACACTGCCACCATCGACGGTAAACTGCGTGAGGGTAATCTCTTCGTGATTCCTGCCAAGGAGATGATGGCGCTTGAGTTCGACCAGAAACTACAGGGCGAGAAGTGGCGCCAGTCAACAGAGCGTATGCATGATGATGCCAAGAACCTCGCATCGCTGCGTCAGCCCCTTCGTGCTACGCTGACTGTCGACATGAACCGTCAGAAAGTCATCAGCGACAAGCTCGTAGGTATCTTCTTTGAGGATATCAGCTATGCAGCCGACGGTGGCCTCTATGCCGAGCTGGTTCAGAACCGCGACTTCGAATATACCGCTAAGGACCATGGCGGATGGAATGCTACTACAGCCTGGCACGCTGCCAAGCCCATTGAGATTGCTACAGAACACCCGCTCCATCCCAACAACCCACACTACGCACTCCTGACGATGGATACACTCTGGAACGAAGGATGGGACGGTATTGCCATAGAGAAAGGAAAGAAGTATGATTTCTCAATGTACGTCTTTGCAGGCGGACAGAAACAGGACTTCCAGGTTCTGCTGATAGGGCAGGGCGGTAAGGTGCTCGCCAAGAGTAAGCTGAAGACTCGTGCCAGCGACTGGCAGCAGTTCGCAACCGTGCTGACTGCGAAGGCATCCGATGACAAGGCCCGTCTGGCTATCGTACCGCTGAAGACAGCCCGTGTGGGTGTTGACATGATATCCCTGTTCCCGCAAGAGACCTTCAAGGGTCGTAAGAACGGACTGCGCAGGGATCTGGCAGAGACCATCGCCCGACTGAAGCCTAAGTTCGTGCGTTTCCCTGGCGGATGCATGAGCCACGGACAGGGTCTTGAGAATATTTACCACTGGAACCATACCGTAGGCCCCCTGCAGGCACGTAAGCCCGACTTCAATATCTGGCATTACCACCAGACCCGCGGACTGGGCTTCTATGAGTATTTCCAGTTCTGTGAGGATATCGGTGCCGAACCCCTGCCCGTCCTGGCGGCTGGTGTTCCCTGTCAGAACTCTGCCAATAACGCCCAAGGCATCGGTGGACAGCAGGGCGGTATTCCCATGGAAGAGATGCCCGCCTATATCGAGGAGCTCTGTAACCTGATTGAATGGGCCAACGGTGATCCCGCCACATCGAAATGGGCCAAGATGCGTGCCGATGCTGGTCATCCCGCACCGTTCAACATGAAATACTTAGGCATTGGCAACGAGGATATCATCTCCACTGTCTTTGAGGAGCGCTATGAGATGATCTGCCGTGCTATCCTGAAGAAGTATCCTTATATAAAGATATGTGGCACCGTTGGACCTTTCCATGCTCCTTCAGCCGACTATATTGAAGGATGGGATTTCACCAAGCGCCACCCCGAACTGCAGTACATGACTGACGAGCATTATTACGAGTCGACGGGTTGGTTCCTCCATAACCGCGACTATTATGACAACTATGATCGTCAGGCGCCCAAGGTCTATCTGGGCGAATGGGCTGCTTCAACACGTGTCAAGCGTCCGAATATCGAGACCGCACTGGCCGAAGCCCTCTATATGACCGATCTGGAGCGTAATGCCGACGTGGTGGTGATGAGCAGCTATGCGCCGATGCTCTGTAAGGATGGCCATAGCAACTGGAATCCCGACATGATCTATTTCAGCAATACCACTGTGCGCACTACGCCTGCCTACGAGGTGCAGCGCCTGTTCTCTAACTATGGTGGCGACCGCTATGTCTTCTCCGAACTGAAATCACAGCAGTCGGAGCTCGACTATCGTATCGGTGCCAGCATTGTGCGTGACTCCAAGACGGGCAAGACCTATGCCAAGCTGGTGAATGCACTGCCCGTAGCCCTGCAGCTCGACGTGCGCGGATTGTCGCTTGAAGGTGCTGTCGGTGAACATTTCAACGGAAAGCCCGAAGAGCAGAAGCTGGCCTGTCAGCCCGTTACGTTAGGCAGTGAGATAACCCTTCAGCCCTATTCACTCACTGTCGTCGAACTGCGCTAATAGTTACGATTTGCTAATTTCTCCTGCATTTTTGCAGAAAAATGTTGGGTGATTCTCGGAAAATACGTATCTTTGTCGCAAAATTCAACCATTTTATTTACAAATAAACTAAAAAACATTATGAAAAAGATTAATCTGAGTGTTGTAGCAGTATTGCTCGCAGGTACAATGATGTGCAGTTCTTGCATGGTTGGTTCGTATGGTCTCTTTAACAAGTATCGTCAGTGGCAGACCCACATGACCAGCAGCAAGTTTGTCAATGCTATTGTAGGCTTTGTTATTGGTGGCTTCGTTTATGGCATCTGCTATTTCGTTGACTCTCTCGTACTGAACACCATCGAGTTCTGGAGCGGCAGCAATCCCGTTGCTGAGAACACCACTACCATCAAAGGTCAGGACGGACGCTATTATACAGTGAAGACCAACCGTCAGGGGTATGAGATCACGTCTCCCACTGGTGAGGTGACAAAGCTCATCCACGACGAGAAGGCTGACTCTTGGTCAATGGTTCAGAACGGTGTGGTGACTGAGATTTTCCACTACAATGCCGATGGTACCGTTACTGCTAACCTGAAGAATGGCAAGCAGATCACTGTCAATCAGGATGAGGCTGGTCTGAATCAGGTTCGTCAGGCTACCATGGGTGGCGACGTATTCTTTGCAGCTCGCTAATATCTAATAACCATCATAACATGAAGAGGCTGTGTCCGCATGAGCGACACAGCCTCTTCTTTTAGCTTCTCTGAAATTCTACCTATTGCTTCTCTGAATACTCCGCTTATGGCATCAGTTCCAGTGCTTTCTTCATCACGTCACTGTCCTCGTTGAAGATGTCGTAGTATTCGCTCATGTCCCAAAGGTCACGGGCTATGAGTGCCTTCAACTGCAAGCTGAGACGCGGCATGGTGGCCTTCAGTTCCTCCTCGTCCTTTGGCTTCACATTCTGCTTCTCTCCCTCTTTGATGATGGTGTCAAGCAGTGACTGTGGAACCACAAACTGCTGTTTGAACTGTTCAAACGTGGGGTACTGCTTCAGCAACTGCTTACGGTTACGGTCCATGTAGCGCAGGTTCTGCGTGATGAGCACGCTCTTGGCTGCCAGTTCACGGTGTAGACGGGTGTACTGCGTGGTGTCGAGTGGTACGAAATAGTCGGGCATGATGCCACCGCCACCATAGACGTCACGATGTTTCTTCAGTGTGTGGAAGCGCAGTGAGTCGACAAAATGGATAGAGTCCTTGTTGGTCAGCTCGCCATGTTTCAGTCTGTTCACCACGTCCAGTGCATAGTCTTTCTGTTTTCCCTTCTCGTAGGGCTTCTGTATGCAGCGTCCTGAAGGTGTATAGTAGTGCGCAATGGTCAGTCGTATCATCGATCCGTCGGGCAGGTCAATGGGGCGCTGAACGAGTCCCTTGCCGAAGGTTCTGCGGCCAACCACCTCACCGCGGTCCTGGTCCTGAATGGCTCCTGTCACAATCTCGGCAGCCGATGCCGTATATTCGTCAACCAGCACCACTACCTTTCCTGTGCGGAAGGCTCCACCCGCCTGCGCTTTATATTCGCGGCGCGGCACTCGTCTGCCTTCAGTATACACAATCAGGTCGCCCCGCTCCAGGAACTCCGATGCAATGTCGGCAGCAGCCTGCAGATAGCCGCCACCATTGCCCTGCAAGTCCAGGATGAGGTTCGTCATGCCCTTTTCCTTCAGTTCCTTCAGTGCTGTCATGAATTCATCATAGGTCGTGGCACCGAAGTTTCCAATACGGATGAAGCCCACCTGTGGGCGCACCATATAGACAGCATCTATTGACTTCACGGGAATCTTGTCGCGCACCACCTTGAAGAGCAGTGTGTCGCGAATGCCCTGTCGCACCACCTTCAGTCGGGCTATCGTACCCTTCGGTCCGCGCAGTCGGCGCATAATCTCCTCGCGACTCATCTTCACGCCAGCAATAGCGGTGTCGTTTACGCCTACGATACGGTCGCCAGCCACGATGCCCACCTTCTCTGACGGACCTTTCGTGATGGTCTGAATCACGATGAGCGTGTCTTCCATCATGTTAAACTGTACGCCGATGCCCTCAAACGAGCCTTGCAGCGGTTCGTTCATCTGCTTCACCTCCTTCGGTGTAGAGTAGCTGCTGTGCGGGTCCAGTTTTTCCAGCATGCCGCGAATGGCATCCTCCACCAGCTTCTCTTCGTTCACGTCCTCTACATAGAGATTGGTCACAGCCATCTCTGCTATTGAGAGCTTACGCAGATGCTCATCGTTACGCTGAGCCATCATATTCAGCGCCGTAATAATTCCAATGACAGTTATCAGTATTCGTTTCATCTTTTTGGCTTTAAAGCTGCAAAATATATTCAATCGTTATCCATTACTCAGTTTCCATTGTCTCGCATCCAGGCTGTCAGGCTCTGGCCTTTGAGCTGTATGAAGGCACGGCTGAAGGTGCTGTAGCTTCTGAATCCACTCTCCTGTATCATTTCCTGGGCAGCGGTCGATTGCCTGCTCTTGCCAGATCTTTTGTAGCTGTTGATGAAGTGGGCGATGCGCAGGCTGTTGATATAGTTGTTGTAGGTAATGCCCTTACTGGAGAAGTACTGGCTGAGATACGAGCGGTTGGTGCCAATCTTCTGTGCCAGTTGGTGCAGGGTGAGGTCGTGCTGCAGGAACAGCCTAGTGTCCTCGCAATGTTCTTTCAGGAGTATCTCCATTTGCTGATAAGAATTTTCCTCATTCTCTCCCTTTGTAGCGTTGAGGATGCTGAGGTCTTGCAGTGTCTCCACTCGCCACACCAGCAGGCCTACAAGCACTAAGTCAATGAGGTGTAGGCAGCAGATTAATACCATGTTGTCGGCGAACAGATAGAGTACAAACAGCACCATGCAGAGGAAAGCCACCGTCTGGCTCAGCCATACCTTTTTGTTCTCCAGGTCGGCGTAGTTCTCGTTCAGCCAGAATCCATAGCGTCTGATGGCTAATATAATATAGGTAGTAAAGATCAGCCAGTTCGCCAGTAGGTAGACAATGTCTATCAGTAGTATCAGCTCATTTGAATGAATCGTATATAACACGCTAAGCACTAAGAACGGTACCAAGGTTGCCAAGGCGGGCCACATGCTTCGCTTTCTGTCCTGTAGCATGGAGAGCATCGTGCCTGCAATGGTGGTAAGCAGTAGCACGTAGTCAACTAAGACGATTGTCAGGTAAAACCAAGAAGTCTGGTCACGGGAAATGAGATAGAACGCCATCCACCACACGTGTGACAAAGCTGAGAAGCCAAGGAACAATGATGCCCAGTAGCGCAACTTCTTGGGTGGCGTGACGCCAGGTGCGAAGACATTGACTTTACGCAGTAGCAGATAGATGGCAACCATCGCCGGCACCGCACCTGTAATGCCATAGAGGGTGAAAAATAGCATTGCCTCAGCAGAGGTATTATCAAGGAATTCCATCTTTTCTTACTGTTTTATGGCTGCAAAGATACAATTTTTTTGTGATTCACCTTTCTTTTAACCATTTTTTTTATAAAAAATCAGACAATGAGCCCTGTTATTCACAGTTTTTGTCCTTCCTTGGCATCTTTTATCCATGAAATGGACTTAATTTGTATTTCTGATAAGTAATTTGTCCCATTTCATCGGAAAAAGTAGGGAAAGTATGGGGCCGATTTCTGTTTTTCCAAAAATTGTTGAAAATTTTGATGATGAACAGTCAATTAAACAATTACACTTGTCAAATTTACAATTCGTCTTGTCAAATTTACAATTTTGCTTGTCAAATTTACAAAATGTTGTCAAATCGTAAAAAATCTGCAAATTTCAATTACTTTTATCATTGTCTTTTGACAGAATTTAGTTATTTTTGCAACATTGTTACCAATGACAAAAAGTGATATAACCTAAGGTTACAACTTTCGAATTTTGATAAATGACGAACGAACAATAAAAACTATAATTTTTAAACAGTAACATTATGAAACAAACAAAGAACATCTTGAGAGGGCGGTCCATTCGACAAGCTCAGTGCATGCCCGCTCGACGGGCTCAGGGCTGGCAGTGGCTACTGCTGGTGGCGCTCTTCGCGTGGCTGTTGCCACAGAATGCAGTGGCCGACAGTCCGCTTTTACAGCCGTATCGCTATCAGGTTATGCTCAATGGTTCCAACACGGTCCGTATTTCAGCGCCCATCTATGACGAGGTAAGTACTGACAACTGGACCAATAATGCTACCCTGACTATCAAGTGGACAGACAAGAACAAGATTGAACATTCT
>Ga0326513_10003619_pt1 | contig 11184 bp, 12 predicted proteins | sample 2_2465_0518_D_FD_203654 | JGI IMG/M metagenome (GOLD analysis project Ga0326513, IMG submission 203654) | Bovine rumen microbial communities from UC Davis, California, United States - 2_2465_0518 | ecosystem: Host-associated > Mammals > Digestive system > Stomach > Rumen | place: USA... | reverse complement strand
GCGTCACTCCGTTATCGGCCCCCCTGTGCTGGTAGAGCTTTACCGTGTAGCCGTCCCACTCGTACTCTCCGCCGCCGAAGGCATCCAGGATTGACCCTTCTGTCCCTCCGAGCTTTGCCCTTATGGACTTCGGCTCCTTTACGTAAAAGTTCCCTTGTGATGTTTTGTCTGTCCAAAAAGTAAACGGGCACGGCTCCGCCGCGTTTGTCTTGAGGGCCTGCAGGGCCTGGGCGCACGAAGTCTGTTCCGTTGTGATCGGATTCACCGGGATGTGTGTCAGCTGGTAGGAAATGTGTTCCGCGTTTATTGTTACTTTTCCGTCTATCGGGCTCGATATCCTGTAAATCCGAAAAGGCTGCGTATCTTTCCCGTCTGCGGGTTTTGCCGTGATGATACAGGAGTGCGTTATATCTGAAAAATGGATCCCTTCCACCGGGTAAACCATTTCAAGCTCGTAGGATCCGTTTCTGTTTTCTTCCACATAGCAGGAGATCGCATCAGACAGGCGCCCTCTGCCATTTGTCGTAAACGTCGTCGCCCCCGGTGTGTAAAGAGTCGGAATCATAAAGTCCACCACCTCGGTGTTACAATAATCTTTGTTATTCCGGATCCGAGTGTTATACCCGTGTTTCCGGGTTTAAGTGTCGGGAAGTCTCCGGAAGTCAGTTCCACGTTTCCATTGCAGTTGATTGCATAGGTGTCCTTATAACACTCGCCGATGTCGCAGTCTATGTCTGTGTAGGTGCTTGCCGAGTTAATCTTGATGGAGACGTTCCCGATTGTGAACGTTCCCGTCCCATAGACCCTCAGGAGCGGCTTTGCAGTGTATAGGGTGTTGTTGGTAAGGGTCGCCGAAGATGTGAGCTCCTGCGGCGTCTCGCCGGCCTTCAGGAACCTCTGAGGCTTCGCTTCGAACTCTACTGTAAACTCTCCCGTCAGGCCGTTTTTAAATAGCTGCGGTTCCAGGGCTCCCGCTAGTCTTGCCAGTCTGAATTCGTCAGGATGCCAGGAGTCTTCGAGGCGGCTATAACCTATCACTGACGCCAAAAAAGCGCGGAATGCTCTAAAATTCTCTCTGAAATTTACGCCTATTCCGCATACATATTGCCCCGTTGTGTTCTGCCATCTCCCGTTATCAATGACGAGATCGCCGTTTCTTCCCGGAACCTGTACCGCCTCGCTGTCTCTTTCCGGGGAATTCCACATACTCCCCGCTTCGTTGATCAGTATTCCAAATTCACGGGAGGAGCGTCCCGCGAATGTGAAGAATCCTCCTGCGCTCATGCGAAGACTGCCCCCTCTCGCTCTAATTCATGCTTAAGATCATCTTTTACTATTCTGGCCAGTTCGTGGAGATTCTGTCCTTCTCTGGCATAAACGTTTATGTTGATCGAGTAGTTGTTAATGATGTTTGATGTCTGCATTATCGACTGCATTATCGGCTGCATTACCCTCTGAACAGCCTGCATGATCATATCCAGCAATGTGTCAAGGCCGGAGACTACCTCTGCTCCAGACTCCCCTCCTCCCAGGAGGTTTTTGCCCATCGCTCCAAAAATCGTTGCGCCCTTCAGGATCATCGGGGCGTTCATCGCCTTGTCGTACCAGTCAACATAGATCTGATCCGGATCCGGGATCCTTCCGAGGACCGGGACGTCTATGTAACCGCCTACGACGATGTGTGGGAGTTTCAGCTCCGGCAGGTGCCAGTCAAAATTAAAAAATCCTTTTATATCCTCTACAGCATTGCCAACAAAGTCGCGGGCCGCTGAGACCGGGTCTTCGATAAAGCTTCTTACGCTGTCAAAAACTTCTTTTGCCCTATCTCCAATCCCTCCGAGTTTTTCGTCGAATCCATCTTTTAAAGCCTGGAACTTTTCAATTGCTCCCGTTCTCAGTTCCTCCGCCTTCTGCACTGCTCCGTTGCGGAGATCTTCGATTCCCTGCACGGCTCTGTTGCGGAGATCTTCAACCCCCTGCAGTGCTCCGTCGCGGAGATCTTCGATTTTTTGTACTGCGCCATCCTTCAGGTCGGCCGCTTTTTGTACCGCTCCGTCTTTCAGTTCGTCAAATTTCCGCTTCGCACCGTCTTTTAATTCGTTTATATCCGAGATCACATCGTCGCGAAGTCCTTTAAATTTTGCCGGGACGTCCTGAGACAGAAACCTCGCAGCCCTTCCGACGTCGTCCTGGATCTGCCTCCACTTCTGTTTGAGTCCTTCCGCGAGTTTCTGGGCAGTCTCTTTGATTTTGTCCCAGTTTTTATAAAGCACTACTCCGATTGCGATGATTGCTGCAATCGCGGCAACTGCAATTCCGAGCGGCACCAGAAAGGGCGCTCCAATTACCGTGGATACTATCCCAATTCCAAGAATCACCTTGGAAATAATGCCTATTAGTGTTCCTACGATCACGAGCACCGGGCCGATTGCAGCGACCACAAGGGCAATGTTCGCGATCATTTGCTGTTGCTGTGGGTCCAGTGCGTTGAATTTGTCCATTAGGCTCTGGATAAAATTCGACACTTTCAGGATCGTCGGGGCAAGTGCCTCGCCGAGGGATGTCGCTGCCACGTCAATGGATGATTTCAACTTTTCAAGCGATCCGCCGAATCCATTCATCATGGCATCTGCCATTTCTTTGGTTGTCCCAGAGCAGTTTGCCAGCGAATCGTTCAGCGTTCCCACATCTTCCGGTGCTGTGTTGATCAGTGCGAGCCATGGCGCCATCTGGTTTTTGCCAAAAATCGCACTCGCTGCTGCAATCTGCTCGGATTCGGAAAGTCTCGAGAATGCATCGTGGAGTTCTTTCTGAACCGTCACGGAATCCTTCATGCTTCCGTCCGCGTTTTTTACAGATATGCCGAGTTTTTTCATCATCTCGGCTCCGGATTTTGCAGGGGATACAAGGCGGGCCAGGCCTGTCTTTAGTGAGTTGGCCGCCTTGTCGGCGTCAATTCCGTTGTTGGCCATTGTGCCCATATACAACGCGGCGTCATTTACGGAATATCCCGCAGCCGAAAATATCGGAGCCGCGACCGACATCGCGTTTGAAAGGCTGTCTACATCCAGCGCTGAGTTGTTGCATGCCGCCGCGAAAACATCCGCGTATTTTTCAGCATCTTCAAAGCTTCCGTGGAAACCGTTGATCGTTGCCACAAGGCCCGCCGATACTGTGTCAAGGTCTCCGCCCTCGCCTGCGGCCAGATTCATGGCGGGCGCCAAGGCTGCCGCTGCCTGTTCTGCGTCAAGTCCGGCGCGTGCGAAGTTCAGTGTCGCTGTTGCGGCGTCCGTCATTCCAAACGTGGAATTTGCCGCCGCGTCCTTCATTGCATGGTTGAGCATTTCCGCCTGTTCTGCGGTGTTGCCCATGGTCTTGTTTGTCAGCTGCATCGTCTTGTCGACGTCAGCAAACTTCTTTACGCCGACGGTGCCCGCGCCCACAAGCGGAACTGTGACGTATTTGGTCAGCTTTTTTCCTACGTCTACAGTCTTCTTTCCCACCGCTTCAAGCTTTTCGGATATTTGCTCGCAGCTTACTTTGAAAGATGACGGAAGGTCTTTCGCTTGTTTCTGGAAAGATTTCAAAGCCTCTTCATCGGCGATGATCTGCCTCTCAAGCGCTTTTGCCTGCTCTGAGTTTCTGTCGAAGCCATCGGCGTTTTTCATCTGCTCAAGGGCTTCTTTTTCTCTTTCCAGCTTTTCCTTTGTGTTTTCGATTGCCTGGGCCAGATACTCTTGTTTCTGCCTCAGGAGCTCCGTGTTTGACGGATCAAGTTTTAAGAGGCGGTCTACATCTTCCAGTCCCCTTCTTGACTCGCCCAGGGATTTGTTTACTTCCTTCAGCGAGTCGTTCAGCTTTGTGACGTCGCCGTTTATCTCTATTGTGATTCCCTTTATACGACTTACTGCCACGTCAGCCTCCTACGAATTCCCTGAATTGGGCTTGTGTTGCTTTCTTGGGGTAGTCTACCGAGTCGTTTCCCGACTCCGTCATCATGTCCAGCACAAGGCCATATTCCAGCTGGTCAAGTTCTCCGGTCGTCATCCCCATCTGCTTACATCTGAGCAGGTAGGTCGGCGTCAGGATTTCTCTTACTGTTGGTTCGAATTTTTTTTTGAGCTCGCAACCTGCACCGCTCCTTCAAACCACAGATCAACGATTTCCGGGAGTATCTGGTAAATTGAGAATGTGTTCATGCTGTCGATCCATTCCCACGGGTCAGGGTATTTTCCCCTGAACTCCCTCTGCTCCTTCGACGGTCTCGGAGATGGTGAAAGCGCCTGGTAGGCAAATGTGTATGCTACCCGGACAAACAGTTCGTATTCATCGATGCTGAAAAATTTCTTTCTCTTCTGTTCGCCCTCTTCCTCCGTCTCTTCTTTTACCTGGCTGTTCATGTTCCTGAGTTCCTCCATGTCTCGCATGAAGTCGCGCCCAGGGAACAGGCGGTTATACTGAATAGGCGAAAAGGCCGAAGCGCGAAACGCCGCGCTCCTGCCTTCCTCGATCTGAATGGTTTTTTCCATCTTCCACTCCTCTTATGCGTTTGACACTCCAGGAAGGCAAACCTTATTGAACCACTGGTTGTATGTGGCTGCGTTAGAGGACTTTGTCACGCCGCCGCGGACGATGTTTTTTTCCGTTCCGTCGATCGTCACCGGCAGCGGAGACGCCTGTACGGAAATGCTTTCCGTGTCAGGCTCGCGCATGTTGTCCTTGTTGTCGCCCGCCTGATTGGGTCTGGACGCTGTGCAGTTGTAATAGATCCAGCGGATCCCTTCCTGGTCGCCTTTGAACTCGCCCATGAGCGCAAAGGGATCCGGAGTCGCGTCCGCATCTTCATACTGGATCCCTGTCGTGATGTCTGCAGTCTCAGCGAGGCAGTCGCGGCGGAATTCGTCGGAAATCTTCACGAAATTCAGAGTTCCGTTGTATCCGTTGTTTGATGCGATGATTATGTAGTCGATCCCGTCAGCGCGTGTCTTGCTGATCTCTCCCTGGGCCTGCATATCGATAGACATAAGGCCGGGTTCCTGCCTGATCCTCGAAGTGTCGAACGTCACTGTCCCGTCCGCATTGCGTGTACCCGGGCAGTAATAGCAGTTCTTCACGTCATATCTGTATTTATTCTGTGCCTGCGGCATTTTTAAACCTCCATTGTGTACTCGGTCACATATAACCCAAGTTCGTCGTTATAGCTTTTGTCCGCCCTGAACCTGTCGAACGCATCCGCAAGAGCCTCCTCGAAAGGTCTGTTGCTCTCTGTTAGCACTGTTGCATCCTCGTTGGTGTCTGTGTAGAGGAGTATCGTCAGGCGCTCCCACAGGACGTAATCAACGCCGTCAGCGCGGACTTCCCGCTTCTGAGTGCCCCACTCCAAAAAAGGCGGTTCAAGCGTTTCTATCTTTTCCCCGCTGATGTGGTCGGGATGGTCCGGGTCAAAATAAATCCCGAATCCTTCGATTTTTTCCCTTATTTCCTGGCGCGTCATACCTTTTCGAGTTCCTTCTCAAGTTCTGCTTTCAGATTTTTTTCAAAGATTTCTTCTGTTTCTTTATCTGTGGTTATGTGCGGGATCGGATTCACTTTTATCCCGTGCTTCCGGTCGTAGTGGCCGTTTTCCAGCAGATGCGTCAAGCTTGGTTTTTTGGAGTTATACACAACTTTCCCGTATGCTCCAGCCCTGGCCGGTGCCTTCCTGCTTGCCCAGCCTTTTTTGTAAACCCCAGTCTTTACCGGCGACTTTTCTTTTGTCCGCTTCGCCACCTCTTTGGCAGTCGCATCCACCGCATTCCGCAGCCCCTCTGCCGTGACGACTTTTATGTCTTCGAGCACCTTGACGATCTCCACCTCAATCTGCTTGAAGCCGTCGTCCCCTTTGATTACCTTAGTCGCCATCCTGCCGCCTCCTGTAGTGGACCTGGGCGGACGCGAGGGAGACGAGGAGAGACACAGGGCGGGTGTCCTTGCGGTCCACCTGTTTCACTTCGAACTGAGTTCCGTCGGAGTCGATAAAAATATCACCCTCCGTAATCTGTGACCGCTCCGGGACGAGGATCGCGCGCTTGATCTGGGTTCCTGCTATCATAGCTTCCCAGTAACGCCGCACGCCGACCGTCCAGTCGGCGTAATGGATAATGTGCTGTTTTTCCTCTGTCAGCCGGCGGTCGGAGACCGCCCAGGACGAGCCCCAGCCGTCTGTGTAGGTCTGCAGGCTAGTCGCCTTGGGTTTCAGCATTTCCCTCTGCCTCCGTGTATCCCATTCCCTCTGCCTCCGTGTATCCCATTCCCGCCGCCCACGTCTTAGCGTCGTATTCCGACTTTATTTCCACGATGTCCTGCGCGAAGTCCTGCAGGAACGTTTCCGCAGCGCCGGCCTCTGCCCGCATGACATAGTCACACAGGAGCTGTCCGCATCTGCTTCCGGGTTCACAGTCCGCCTCCGGATCCGCGTAGCGGTTGAGCAGGTCTTTTCCCGCTGCCCCCTCCGCGCGGATCCGTTCCTCTGTGTCTTCATCGGGCGTGTAGGTGACGTGCAGCGCCCTCAGGAGCATGCTATAAACTGTTTCTGTGATTGCCATCACGCCACCTCCTTAATGTCAGCTGTCGTTAAGCGTCAACCCGGTCAGGCTGAACTCTTTCTGCACCGTTCCAAGTCCTTTTGCTTTCGCGGTCACTTTGATGGTGCGGCCGGCTGTCACCTTGATTACGATGACTTTGTCGCTGTCGAGTTTTACCGGATCTTTGGTGTGCTGCACTGTGATTGTCGCATTAGGAGCTCCCGGCACATTGCAGTGCAGAGCAATGTAGTTGCCAGTCTGTTCTTCCACATTTCCGCTGAATCCGGTGTATCCAGCGACATGTTTCAGTGTTCCTGCGATCGTGTTGTCGGAGACCACGATATTCTCCTGCAGGTCTGTTACGGCCTTGCCGAAGAGATCGCTTGCAAGGGCTTCAGGAATGTCTCCCGTTACCTGAAGCCCCATCAGGGGTTTACCGGCACCGGCGCGGTAACTTTCACGGGCGTCGCATACTCCTCGAGGCCGGAGATATCCAGATTGAGGAAGCTCACATTATCCACGGGGCGGCCATTGCCGTAGACCCTCGTGGTGTAGACCCTGTTGTCCTCCAGGAACTGATATTCGTCGGAATACTCGATAATTCCCGACTGGCCGCCGTTGATCGCGGCGAAGTAGTTTTCCGCGATTCCGACCTTTGCGGTTCCTGCCGTGACAAAAGGAGACTGGACCACGTTTGTCGGGAAAGCTCTGTTGATCATGTTCTGGATTCCCGCCTGGGTGATCACCTGCGTAGCGGGGCGGATCTTCTTGATGTAATCAACGGGGTTGACTACCATGAGGACTTCGCTGATTGTCCTGTAGTCGCCGTTGGCATCGAGCAACAGATTGTCTGCGATCGCGTCACGATAGTCGTCCCATGTGGTGATTTCCACAGCGTCTTTTTCAGAGTATTTGTTGTTGACCTGTGCGCTCACGTCAAAGGCCAGGCCAGTGGGCTGGCCGTCGCCGTCGCCGGTAACAATCGCCTTTTCGAGGCCGAAGGCCACAGTCTCGGAGAGGATATTGCGGATATAGGCATCAACCCACATGGGGGCGAAACCGAAATTGAAACGCACGAAGTCCTTGGGGATCAGGAAGAACGCAGTGTACTTGTTGTGGTTGATATCGATAAATCTGATTGCGCCCTGCACCTGTGCGGTAATGGCGGATGTGATGGGTCCCCAGCTGCCCAGGAGGGAGCGCATCTGCTTTGCATTCATCACCATGCGGACTGCTCCGGCGGCATTGCGGATCTCGATGGCGCCCAGAAGAGGGTGCGCCTTGCGCATGTCCTCGATCACGCGGTCGAAGATCGTGGGGACCATGTGGTCCGTAAGGTTGGTGATCTCCTGCTTTGCACCAGTCTTCACAGCTCCGATGAATTTCTGATACCATTCATTCTCCTCGGAGGTCAGGGCGCGGAGACCGCGGCTCTGCAGGACCATCATATCCGTGACATTTCCATACTGCTCAAACTCCTGCTCGATCCTCGTCGCCACACTTTCGTGGAGCTCCTGGATCGCCTGTGCCGCTGCGTCAGCGTCGCCGGCCTGCATGGCTTCCGACAGCTTCTGCACAATCTTAAAGTTTTCCTGTTTCATGAGGTCTTTATTTTTCATGATAGGCATGTTGCTTTTTCTCCTTTCTTCCGGTGTTTTTCCGGTTATTTCGCAATGGCCCGCATCGCTGCTGCCATTGTTTCGCGCATCCTCTTTGCTCTCTCTGCCGCTTCATCTCCCGCAGGCGGGCCCCCGGATTGCGCCGGCGCAAATCCCGCGAACTGCATCATGCGGTTGATCTCCTGTTGTCTGAACAGCTGGTTTCGGAGTTCCCGGATAACAAGATCCTTGTCCTCGTCCTCGTCATCCTCCTCCGCCTTGAAGTCATCGATCACATCGCAGAATCCGTATTCCAGGCATTTCTGCGGGTCGAGCATGGTCTCTTTTTCCATGAGTTCCTGCAGTGTCTGCTCGTCGACCTTCCCGGCGGCTCTGGCCAGATAAAGCTGTCTGGACGCTGCCGCCATCGCGTCGAGCTGGTCCGCATAGCCCCGCAAGGCTTCCGCATTCCCCTGGGCGACCATCCACGGATTGTGGAGGAACATTGTCGTTCCGAGTCCCATGTGGACCTCTTTAGCCGCAAGGACGATGTCCATCGCCACGCTGTAGGCCGCGCCGTCCACATAGGCCGTGATCTTACTTCCCCGCTCCTGCTTCTGTTTGAGCAGATTGAAGATGCTCACGCCTTCGTTGACGTCTCCACCCATGGAATTCACATGCAGCTCGATGCCTTCACCGTCCGGAATCTCGTCAAGAGCATCCCGAAAGCGTTTCGCACTCGTCTCTGCGTCTTCATACTGCCATGTCTGCCAGTTGAATTTTCCGTACTTGCGCACGTTGTCGTAGATATAGAGCATGTGCTTTTTGCCGCCCTCTGCCGTCGCCTCCTGCCGAAAGCAGAAATTCAGATCTTTCCTCTTAGGCATTTTCTTCCTCCTTTCCTCCGTTTTCCGTCGCTCCCTTTTCTCCATCTGCCGGCGGATCTCCGCCCGGCTCCGGATTGCCTGCAGGCGGGTCTGTCCCGCCGTTGCCTATCTTGCCAAGGTCTTCTATTGTTTCCAGATCTGCAAAGTTTTTGCTGATCAGGTGCTTTCTGCTCCATTTTGTCCCGAGCTCCGGGCGGCCTGTCAGGACTCTGATCTCGTCGATCGAAGCCCCGCTGCCGAGGAGATTGTAGGCCCCCTGAGCCGCTTCAAAGATGTCCGTGTATTCAATGCCTGTGAGATCTATCATCTGATAGGTGCCCCGGAGCACCTCCCTGCCTGAGCGTTTGCGGTTGTTTTCTGTCTCTATTACGTCCGCAATCGGCCGGATCCCGAAGGTAATCAGGTTGCGCGTCAGCTGTTTTACCTCTGCCGCCGTCCCCAGCATCAGCTGTGGCGGAATCTGCAGGGCATTGGCCACCTTTGTCGTGATCTCCGTCGTCATGTCTGTGATGTCTTTGACTTCTGACGTGGAGCGCTTTGAGGCTTCCGGCCCCTTGATCTGGTAATCAAATCCCTTCCAAATCGGCATCACGGCATTTTTCGCATTGAAGTAAGATTTGAACCTTTCGTTCATCATCTCCGTGAAGACGTCGTTGAATGTCCTCAGTGTCCCGTCCGGTTTCGTGCCGTAGTTATTCCCCGCCGCCGCGTTGCCGTCTATGGTCAGGATCCCGCGTTCTCCTGCCGACTTCTGGAATTTGTCGATGGCCGTTTCGAGCAGCGACCTGTACCCCTCCATGAGGTAATCCAGGATGCTCTTGATATTCCTGCTGCTCAGCCTGTAAAAAAGCACATCTTCCATCCGGAAGGACTGCGGAAATGTGTAAGGGTGCGGGATCCCGTTCTGGGAGTCCGAGTTCACGATGACATTCCTGAAAACGTCCTGATAGAGGGCGTAAACTTCGTGCTCGTAGGAGTCCGCCACCACAAGCCCGCCCCTCGTCTCAACGACCAGACATTCGTTTTTGTAGATCAGGTTCCAGACGATCTTCTGCAGGAATTCGTTCGCATTGTAGTTATAGTGTGGGGAGTAGTTCCAGAGGTAATATTCCTCGCCGTGGATTTCTTTGTTGTTAACAAATGTTCGGATCTCACATGCAGACAAGGCATTGGCAATGATATTTATTCCGCTGCACAGGGCAAATTCGTAGAGGGAGAGCTCTGTAAGCTTTTCTCTGTCTACCAGCCCCGCCAGCTCGTCCGAGGAGATCGTCACCTCAGAGCCGCCCAGCATTTTGCCCCGGACGAAATCCCAGAAATTTTTAAAAACCGACATTGCACTGCCCTCTTAAAAAACCATCACAGACATGTCTATGTCCGGCATGTCCCCGGAGTCCGGCAGGAAGTCTATGCAGCACATCGATGCCACGAATCCCATAAATCCATCCGTCTTCCTGAGTTTTGGTTCTATCTTTCCGTAGGATGCATTTCCCTTTGTGTCCATGATCCTCTTTGTGTTGTTGGTGTACCAAGCCATCATCCTGTCCCAGCCGCTGATCGTATGGTTCAGGAAGGCACTGTTGATCAGTGATGATGTTTTAGCGATGTCCGACGGCCGGACAAGGTAGACCTTTTTGTTTTCTTTGTCGAAAGCGTCGAATCCGTAATATTTGAGTGCTTTGTTAAGCCAGGTGTAGCGGTACGAGTCAATCCCGATCATGAGGAGGATGTATTTCTTTGCAAATTCCGCTACCCACGCTGCCGGGAGCTCCGGCGGAACTTCCACGTCGTCCACGATCGTGCAGATACCCTCTGCCGCCCACTTTTCAATCGGCGCGCGGATGTTCGGCAGGTCCTTGGATTTCCTGCAGATAAAGGTGTGGTGGAACCCTGTCAGGAGCTTGCCCTTACGGAAAAGCACATAGCATCCACAGAAATCGTTTGTTTTCGTGTAGTCGATTCCGGCCACGCACGGCATCCCCTGAACCGGCTCGAAATCCCGCTGCCGCAGGCAGGCCTCAATGTCTTTCCATTCCGCAACAGCGCACTGCGGGTCGCTGATCGGGAAGTTGCACCGCTTTGCCAAAAACTCCGGATAGTAATCCGGTGTCGATGGCATGAGCTTGATTTCCTGTT
>Ga0326513_10003618_pt1 | contig 11185 bp, 10 predicted proteins | sample 2_2465_0518_D_FD_203654 | JGI IMG/M metagenome (GOLD analysis project Ga0326513, IMG submission 203654) | Bovine rumen microbial communities from UC Davis, California, United States - 2_2465_0518 | ecosystem: Host-associated > Mammals > Digestive system > Stomach > Rumen | place: USA... | reverse complement strand
GCATATTCCGGCGGAGAAATCAAGGTCATCTACGGCACAGAAGCCTACTTCATGGACGACCTTGTAGAGTCCGTCACGGGCGACAAGAACGAAAGCTTTGAGGGCACCTTCATCTGCTTCGATATCGAGACGACCGGGCTTTCACCCTTAAAGGATAAAATCACCGAAATCGGCGCGGTCAAGGTCGTAAACGGCGAGATAACCGATATCTTCTCAACCTTCGCCAATCCCGAGATGCCGATACCCCAAAAGATTACCGAGCTTACGGGAATTACCGACGAAATGGTTAAGGACGCGCCCTCTCAGAGTGAGGCGGTCACAGCGTTCCTTGAATTTGCGGGCGATAATATTCTGGTTGCTCATAACGCTCCGTTCGATACCTCGTTTATACGCCGCGCGTGTCAGAATATGAACCGCGAATATAACTACACCTCAATCGATACCGTGGCAATAGCGAGAGCGATTTTGCCCGACATCAAGAACGTCAAGCTCGACACCGTGGCAAATTATCTCCGTCTCGGAAAGTTCAACCACCACAGAGCTACCGACGACGCGGAGATCCTCGCAAAAATCTTCATCAGCCTTTGTTCAAGACTGAGCGACGATTACGGTATAAAGGAATCCGGCGACATCAACACAAAAATCGCGGGCGGCGACTTCAAAAAGCTGCCGACGTATCATCAGATAATTCTTGCAAAGAATAAAACAGGCTTAAAAAATCTCTACAAGCTGATTTCCTACAGCCACCTGAACACCTTCTACAAAAAGCCGAGAATACCAAAAAGCAAGCTCGTTGAGCACAGGGAGGGGCTGATAATCGGCTCGGCGTGCTGCGAGGGACAGCTTTATAAGGCTATTCTAAAGGGCGCGCCGTGGGGAGAGCTGAAAAGCATAGCCTCATTCTACGATTATCTTGAAATCCAGCCCTCGGGCAACAATGAATTTTTGATCCGCAACGGCACGTTCAAAAACGTGCAGGAGCTACGCGAAATAGACAAAACAATCATAAGGCTGGGCAGAGAGCTCAACAAGCCCGTCTGCGCAACCTGCGACGTTCATTTTATAGATCCGCACTGCGCCGAGTACCGTAAAATCCTGCAGGCGGCGCTGAAATTCAAGGACGCCGACAATCAGGCTCCGCTGTATTTCAGAACCACCGCCGAAATGCTAAAGGAATTTGAGTGGCTCGGCAAGGATAAGGCATACGAGGTCGTCGTTACAAATCCGAACAAAATCGCGGAGATGTGCGATAACATCAGACCTATCCCCGAGGGAACCTTCCCTCCGAATATCGAGGGCGCTCAGGAGCAGCTCATCGATATCACATGGAAGCGCGCCAAGGACAAATACGGCGATCCGCTTCCCGAAATCGTTCAGAAAAGACTTGAAAAAGAGCTGAACTCAATCACAACCTACGGCTTCTCGGTGCTCTACATGACCGCTCAGAAGCTCGTTGCCGACAGTGAGGCGCACGGCTATCTGGTAGGAAGCCGTGGATCGGTAGGCTCGTCGTTCGTAGCAACGATGTCGGGTATCTCCGAGGTCAATCCGCTCTGTCCTCACTACATTTGTCCAAAGTGCAAGCACAGCGAGTTCATCACCGACGGCAGCTACGGCTCGGGCTTTGACCTGCCTCCTAAGGACTGCCCCGAATGCGGCGAGCACATGGACCAGGACGGTCACGAAATCCCGTTTGAAACCTTCCTCGGCTTCAAGGGCGACAAGGTCCCTGATATCGACCTCAATTTCAGCGGAGAGTACCAGTCCAAATCCCACCGCTACACAGAGGAGCTGTTCGGAAAGAACAACGTATTCAAGGCGGGCACGATCTCAACCGTCGCCGAAAAAACCGCGATCGGCTTTGCAAAGAAATACCTTGAGGAACGCGGCTTGAGCCGCAACAAGGCGGAGCTAAAGCGGCTTGCAAAGGGCTGCACGGGCGTTAAGCGTACAACGGGTCAGCACCCCGGCGGCATGGTTGTTGTTCCGCGCACAAACGAGGTCTACGACTTCTGTCCGGTTCAGCACCCCGCGAACGATATGACCTCTGACAACATCACCACGCACTTCGACTTCCATTCAATCCACGATACGATCACCAAGCTCGACGAGCTCGGACACGATGTTCCTACCATCTATCACTATCTCGAGCTGTTCACGGGAATCCCGGTAATGAAGGTCTCAATGAGCGACCCCGACGTTATGTCGCTGTTCACCTCTCCAAAGGCGCTCGGCGTAACCGAGGAGGATATCGACAGCAAAACGGGCACATTCAGTATTCCCGAATGCGGCACAAGCTTTGTTCGCGGAATGCTCATTGAGTCAAAGCCCAAGACCTTCACCGACCTTCTGCAGATCTCCGGACTGTCCCACGGAACCGACGTATGGCTCGGCAACGCTCAGGATTTGATCCACAACGGAACCTGCACGATTTCTGAGGTTATCGGAACGCGTGACTCAATTATGACCTACCTAATGCACAAGGGACTTGACAGCTCAATGGCATTTAAAATCATGGAAATTGTGCGTAAGGGCAAATCAACAAAGCTCCTTACCGAGGAGCACTTCAAGGCGATGCGCGAGCATAATGTTCCCGAGTGGTACATCGACTCGTGTATGAAAATCAAGTACATGTTCCCCAAGGCTCACGCAGCGGCGTATATGATAGCCGCGCTCAGACTTGGCTGGTACAAGGTTCACAAGCCCACCGAATACTACGCGGCGTACTTCACCGTCCGCAGCGAAAACCTCGACGGAGCGCTGCTTATGCAGGGACACACCGCGGTAAAGGCAAAGATGAACCAGATAAAGCAGATGCAGAATAATCACGAGTCCTCCGACAAGGACGACAAGGATTATCAGACGCTGCAGATCGTCAACGAGATGCTGGCTCGCGGAGTTCAGATCCTGCCGATTGACATCTATAAATCGGAAGCAAAAATGTTTGTAGTTGAGGACGGAAAAATCAGGCTGCCGTTCTCGTCACTTCCCGGCGTAGGCGAAGCCGCCGCCATCTCACTTGCGGAAGAGGGCAAAAAAGGGGAGTACCTGTCAATTGAAGATATGCAGGTAAAAACCAAGGTAACCAAGGCGGTTATTGAAACTCTTTCGTCGGTCGGCGTGCTGAACGGACTTCCCGAGACCTCGCAAATGTCTTTGTTCTAAGGAGGAATTGTATTGAAAAATATCATAACCATGAAGAATATCCTTATTGCAATTGCTTTCACCGTATTATTGCTTTTTGTCAAGGATAATTTAGGGATCATTTTTGTGATCGCGGGCGCTATTCTCGCAATTCTTACTCCGTTCTTCATCGGTTTTCTGTTCGCGTATATTCTTAATTTCCCGTATAAGCTTTTACACGACGGACTGTTTAAGAACATGGGCAAAAAGCATAAGTTTTTGCTCGGAGTAAAAAAGCCGCTTGCAATTACAATAACATATCTCGGTTCTTCGGCAATCGTAGTTGCGCTGATTATCACCGTTGTACCTCAGCTTGCAACCAACCTTGCTACTCTCGTTAAAAACACTCCAAAATACGGTCAAACCTTTTACACCTACTATCAGGACATTGTAAACTGGATCAACAAGACGTTCAACGCTGAAATCCCGATCAATTTCACCCAGGAAGAAATGATCAACAATGTTCTCAAGTTCTTCACGGGCAAGCAGAACGTGAACGCCGCCGATATTACAAAGACGATTTTAGACAGCCTGCCCATGATTTTCCAGAACTTCTTCGGCTTCCTGTCATCGGCAACAACAGGCATTTACAACTTCATCATGGGTGTTGTTATTTCCGTATACTTCCTCGCGTTCAAGGACAATCTCAGTTATCAGATGAAAGAGCTGGCAGTCGCGTTTATTCCAATCAAGTTTTTGCCTAAGCTCTATGAAATAGTTGACATCACCGATACAAAATGCGGTCGTTTCCTCGTTGGCGACATCGTTGACTCGGCGGTATTCGGTGTCGTGCTGTTCGTATTTCTTTCAATCTTCGGAGTTCCTTACGCTCCGCTGATTGCGGTAATCTGCGGCGTATGCAACATTATCCCGTTCTTCGGTCCGTGGATAGGCGGCGTTCCCAGCGCGTTTATTCTTGCTCTGGTCGGAGCTCAGCCGCTTATCACCTTCGTGATCATCGTATTCATTTTGCAGCAGATCGACGCAAACGTTACCCGTCCCAAGATTATCGGAAACCATGTAGGACTTTCGAGCTTCTGGGTACTGTTCAGCGTAATCGTTGGAGGCGCGCTTTTCGGAATTATAGGTTTTATCTTAGGCACGCCGATTTATGCGGTCATCTATTCGCTTATCGGCAAGCGCGTAAGAAACAATATTCAGGAAAAAGGCAAGCTCGGACAGGAGGCGCTTGACTTCCAGGTTCTCAAATATTCCGAAATCGCGGCTGAACAAAAGAGAATCCGCGAGGAAAAGGAAGCCGAGCAGAGAAACAAGCTCAAAAAGCTGATTCACTTTACCAAAGGCGACAAGGATTCCGATGACGATTCGGATAACGAGAAGCATGAAAAGACATTCGTAGAGATTACCGAGGATAACAAAAAGTAAGTTCATTCTTAAAGATAGTTAAGCAAACCGCACAATAATAATTTGTTGTGCGGTATTGCCTTGACAGGGTGATTTTATTATGGTAATATACTAAAGTGTTATTAAACTAAAGCGCTATGAGAGGACAATATGAAAAGATATACGAAGATTACGCCCGAGGGCACAAAGGATTTTCTTTTTGCGGAATGTTCCGCAATGGACGACGTTTGCGGCAAGGTTGAAAAAGTATTCCGCACCCGCGGATTTAAAAAGGTAATAACCCCCGCAATCGAATTTTATGACGTATTCGCGCTTCCCTGCAGCGGAATTATGCAGGAGGCTATGTTCAAAACCGTAGATAACAAGGGCAGACTTCTTGTAGTCCGTCCCGATTCCACGCTGCCGATAGCGCGCATGGTGTCGTCAAGACTAAAAAACAGCCTGCTGCCCGTAAGACTCTACTATAAGCAGGCGGTGTACCGCAATAATCCAACGCTTACCGGCAGAAGCAACGAGAACATGCAGATGGGCGTTGAGCTTCTGGGAGTAAAGGGTATCCGTGCCGATTTGGAAATTCTCACCACAGCGGTAGATTCGCTTGCCGCAGTAGCCGACGATTTCAGAATAGAGCTCGGCCATGCTGAGGTGTTCGACGCGCTGTCCGAGAACCTCGACATCGACGAAGCGTACAAGGAAAAAATCAGAGTATCAATCGAGGGCAAAAATTACTCCGCGCTCAATAATCTGCTCGACAAACTTGAGCCGTCAAATGCGGTCAGCGCAATCAGAAGCCTTCCGTCACTTTTCGGCGGCGAGGAAATATTTGAAAAGGCGCTCAAAATCTGCGAGGGCACAAAGGCAGTGAGCGCGCTCGAGTATTTACATAAAATATACACCAGCCTGACCGTGCTCGGTTTAGGCGAAAAGATAATTGTAGATCTGGGCCTGGTTCAGCGCAACGACTACTACACGGGAATCGTGTTCTCCGGCTATGTGAGCGGAATCGGCGACGCGGTGCTTTCGGGCGGCCGCTACGACGAGCTGCTCGGCGAGTTCGACCTGCCAATGGGCGCGGCGGGCTTTGCCGTTGACACAGACGCCGTAACAATGCTGCGTCTGTCAGACAACAACATCAGCTACTCCGACAACCCCGAGGTACTCGTTTTTGCCCACGACGGCTGCGAGATGGAAGCGATCACAGAGGTTGCAGAGCTCAACATGAACGGAATCAAGGCGCAGTTCAGCGTACTGCCCACGCTTGAGGAAACAAAGAAATTTGCCTCAGAGCGCGGAATAGCACAAGTAAAGGAAGTCAAAAAAGTATGAAGCCAATTCGAATTGCTCTGACAAAGGGCAGACTTGAAAAAACCACGGTTGAGCTGCTTGAAAAAATCGGCTACAACTGTGACGAGATAAAAAACAAGGGCAGACGTCTTATTCTGTCCGTAGGCGACGGAAAGTTTGAAGTAGTGCTTGCAAAGGCAGCCGACGTAATCACATATGTAGAGCACGGCGTATGCGACTTAGGCGTTGTGGGAAAGGATACGATCCTTGAAAACGGAACCTCGTTTTACGAGCTGCTTGACCTCGGCTTCGGAAAATGCCGCTTTGCCCTCGCCACAAAAAAGGGACATGATTTTTACAGCGGCTACAACACCAAAACAATCGCCACAAAATACCCGAACGTAACGCGCGCGTTCTTTGACGACAAAAACATGGACGTGCGAATCATAAAAATAGAAGGCTCGGTTGAGCTTGCGCCGCTCGTAGGACTTTCCGACGGAATAGTCGATATCGTTGAAACAGGCTCAACGCTCAAAGCCAACGGACTTGAGGTTATCGAGTGGGTAACCGATATTTCCGCAAGACTTATCGCAAACACCGCGAGCCTCAAGCTGAGAAAGAAAGAAATAGAAGAATTGCAGAGAAAACTGGAGGCTGTAACACAATGATTACTACCGTAACCGCAGACGGCTCAAAAGAATATGAGTTTATTGAATACCTAAAAAAGAGAGCGCAGAACTCCGACAAAAACGTTATCCCCACGGTTCAGGAAATAATTGACAATGTGCGTGAAAACGGCGACAAGGCAGTACGGGACTACACAGTCAAGTTTGACGGAAAAGCTCCCGAAAACGCTGAAATCTCCGCGCAGGACATCGACGCGCTCGTTTCAAAATGCGACGTCGATTATCTTTCAACCGTCAAAAAGGCGGCTGAGAACATCGCGGATTTCCACAAAAGACAGCTCCGGCAGAGCTGGCTCACCACAAAAAACAACGGCGTAATCATGGGGCAGAGGGTTCGCGGCTTAAAGCGCGTCGGAATCTATGTCCCGGGCGGCACAGCGGCATATCCATCGTCGGTTCTTATGAACGCTATTCCCGCAAAAATCGCGGGAGTTGAGGAAATCATCATGGTAACTCCGCCTCAGAAGGACGGAACTCCCAACCCGAATATTATTGCTGCAGCAAAAACCGCGGGCGTAGACCGCATTTTCCTGATGGGCGGCGCGCAGGCAGTAGCGGCTTTGGCATACGGAACAGAAACCGTTCCCAATGTTGACAAAATCGTTGGCCCCGGAAATATATTTGTAGCTACCGCAAAGAAGCTGCTTTACGGAACCGTTGACATCGATATGATCGCGGGCCCCAGCGAGATTCTTATCGTAGCTGACAAGACCGCAAATCCAAAGTTCCTCGCAGCCGACCTTATGAGCCAGGCAGAACACGACAAGCTCGCCTCCTCAATTCTTCTGACCGATTCCGCTGAAATCGCGGAGCAGACAAAGGCTGAGCTTGAAATCCAGATGCAGAAGCTCGAACGCAAGGAAATTATTGAATCCTCGCTCGATAACTTCGGCGCGATCATAGTATGCAGCGACATGGCGCAGGCGGTTGACTTTGCAAACGAGCTTGCTCCCGAGCACCTTGAGGTCTGCTGTCAGAATCCGATGGAATATGTAGGAAAGCTCGACAACGCTGGTTCGGTATTCCTCGGAAATTACAGCCCCGAACCTCTCGGCGACTACTTTGCCGGTCCCAACCACGTTCTCCCAACGAGCGGAACCGCAAGATTTTTCTCTCCGCTTTCGGTTGACAGCTTCATCAAGAAGTCGAGCTTCATCTACTACACCGAGGACGCCCTCAGAGCCGACGCTCAGGACGTTATCCGCTTTGCGGACACAGAGGGACTTACCGCTCACGCAAATTCTATCAAGGTACGCTTTGACCTTGACTAAGGCAGGAAAGCTATGAGTTACACACTTAACAATAAAATCAAAGAGCTTGTACCGTATGAGCCAATCAGCGGTACATATAAAATCAGACTTGACGCCAACGAGTGCCCCGACAATCTGCCTGATGATATCAAAAAGCAGATTGCAAAGGTTATGGAAGAAATCAACTACAACCGCTATCCCGACCCGCTGGCAGAAAAGCTTATTAATTCTTTTTCGGAATTTTACGGTATTGATCCCGAGTTCGTTACTGCAGGCAACGGCTCCGACGAGCTGATATTCCTGATTGAGTCGGCGTTTCTTGAAAAGGGCGACAAAATGCTCGTCGTATCACCCGATTTCTCAATGTACCGCTTTTATTCCTCAATCTGCGAGGTTGAGTGCGACACCTTCTTCAAGGACGAAAGCCTCGATATCGACGTTGACGCGCTCATTGAGAAGATAAACCGCGACAACGTAAAGCTTCTGTTGCTTTCAAATCCCTGTAACCCAACGGGCAGGGGAGTGACCGCTCAAAACGCGAGAAAGCTTGTGGAAAGCACGGACGCGCTCGTAATTTTGGACGAGGCGTACATGGATTTCTGGGATCAGAGCCTTCTTAACGAGGTTGAAAACTACGACAATCTCATAATCTTCCGCACCGCTTCAAAGGCAGTAGGCGGCGCGGCGCTTAGGCTCGGCTTTGCGGTTGCGAACCCCGTTATTTCCAGGGCAATAAAGGCGGTAAAATCTCCGTACAATGTAAACAGTATTTCGCAGGCTATCGGAGAAGTAATATATAAAAATAAAGAATATTTACTTAAAAGAAAAATAACTATTGTAAAAAACCGTGAAAAGCTGTATAATGAATTGATTGCAATCGCAGAATCGCAGGATGATTTTACGGTATATCAGAGCGTTGCGAACTTTGTTTTTGTAAAAACGGAAAAGGCGGCTGAAATCTGGGAGTATCTTAAAGAAAAATCAATCGTAGTCCGTTTGATGGGCGAATATCTCAGAATTACCGCGGGCACGGATCACGAGGTAAATGAGACCGTAAAAGCAATCAAACATTACTTTGAGGTGATAAAATGAGAACCTCCGCAATTGAACGAAAAACAAAGGAAACCGATATCAAGCTCAGTCTGAGCCTTGACGGCGGCGAAATCAGCATAGACACGGGCATAGGCTTCTTTGACCACATGCTCAATTCCTTTGCTACCCACGGCGGCTTCGGCTTAAAGGTAAGCGTCAAGGGCGATTTGCATGTTGACGAGCATCACACCGTTGAGGACACGGGAATCGTACTCGGAAAGGCTTTTGCCGAGGCTCTGGGCGACAAGGGCTCAATCGAGCGCTTCGGAAGCTTCTATGTTCCGATGGACGAGGCTTTGGCGTTTGCGTCCGTCGATGTAAGCGGCAGACCGTTTCTCGTGTTCGACGCCGAGTTCCCTCAGGAACGCTGCGGCGGCTACGACTGCTCAATGACCGTTGAGTTCATGCGCGCGCTCGCGTTCAACGCCGGAATCACGCTTCACCTGAAATCGCTCTACGGAGCGAATTCGCACCACATCACCGAGGCGCTCTACAAGGCGGCGGCTCACGCGCTGCGGCTTGCGGTCAAACAAAACGACAGCGGAAAACCTCTTTCCACACAAGGAGTTCTATAATATGATAATCTTACCCGCAATTGACATAAAAGACGGCAACTGCGTCAGACTTCTGAAGGGTGACTATTCAACCGCTCATCAGGTCTGCGAATCACCGTACAAGGCGGCTGAGCAGTTCGCGAACGCAGGCGCAACATGGATGCACATGGTTGACCTTGACGGCGCAAAGGACGCAAAGCTTGTGAACGCCGATTTAATTGCCGACGTAGCAAAGTCCTCGGGACTATCTGTTGAGGTAGGCGGCGGGATCCGCGACATGAATGCCGTTGAATACTATCTTTCGCGCGGAATAAACAGAGTTATTTTGGGCTCTGCGGCGGTCAAGAACCAGCAGCTTGTAATTGACGCGGTAAAGGAATACGGCGACAGAATCGTTGTAGGAATCGACGCCAAGGACGGAATGGTCAGGGCAGAGGGCTGGCTTGACAATTCCGAAATCAACTATATTGAGCTTGCAAAGCGCATGGAGGACGTCGGAGTAAAAACGATAGTGTTCACCGATATCGACCAGGACGGAACCCTTGCGGGCCCGAACTTAAAGCAGCTCGACGATCTCACCCACGAGGTAAGCTGCAATATCATTGCAAGCGGCGGCGTAGCTGTGCTCAAGGATTTAGTCAATCTTTCAGACCTTGACATCTACGGCGCAATCTGCGGCAAGGCTATTTACAGCGGCACAATCGATTTAAAACAGGCTATTGAAATGACAACAAAAATATAAGGCGTAATTATGGATTTAGATAAGTATTTTGTAAAAGCGGATTTGATTCCCGCGATTGTTCAGGAAAAGTCAACAGGCGAGGTTCTTATGCTTGCGTATATGAACCGTGAAAGCCTTCAAAAGACCTTTGAAACGGGCTACACCTGGTTCTGGTCAAGAAGCCGTCAGGAGCTTTGGAACAAGGGCGCGACCTCGGGACATCTTCAAAAGGTGGTTGAGCTTTACGCCGACTGCGACGACGACACTCTGCTCGTTGTAGTTGAGCAGACAGGCGCGGCATGTCACACCGGCAATCACAGCTGCTTTTTCAAAAAATTAATATAGGGGTAAAATATGAACGACAGAGAAGTACTTGCGGCTTTGTACGCAACAGTTGAAAACAGAAGAGACAATCCAAAGGAAGGCTCATACACCTGCTATCTGCTTGACAAGGGACTTGACAAGATATTGAAGAAAGTAGGCGAGGAGTGCAGTGAAACGATCATCGCGGCAAAGAACGGCGATAACAGCGAAACCGTTTACGAAATTGCCGACCTCATCTATCATCTTACGGTAATGATGGTTCAGCAGGGAATCCCGCTTGAGGACGTTCTTTCGGAGCTTGACAAGCGCAGCGAAAAAACAGGCAATCTTAAAACCTTCCACGTTGTAGATAAAAATTCTTAATACTATTATCAAATAAAAATACCCTATGGCCAGACGACCATAGGGTATAAAATTAATTGCTGTTATTAGGAAACCTGCTTGGCAGGAATAAATTTTGAAATCGCGTCCAAAAGCGAGTTGTCGGGAGCTTGGTCAAGAATAATCTCGAGAGGCTTGTTGATGTCAAGTGAAAAGACACCGATAAGCGAATGAGCGTCAACTGTATAGTCTCCGCTTTTAATCATCATTACATTAGAAAAATGCGAGAGTGTTTCAAAAATCTCAATAAGTCCGTTTTTATTAATTGCAGTGATAGGGACACTATACATTTTATGCTCACCTCAAAAATAAAATAATCTTGTTGAATCCTTGTTATTACTATAC
>Ga0326513_10003617_pt1 | contig 11188 bp, 9 predicted proteins | sample 2_2465_0518_D_FD_203654 | JGI IMG/M metagenome (GOLD analysis project Ga0326513, IMG submission 203654) | Bovine rumen microbial communities from UC Davis, California, United States - 2_2465_0518 | ecosystem: Host-associated > Mammals > Digestive system > Stomach > Rumen | place: USA: California... | reverse complement strand
ACAGCCCGATATCCTGCCCGATAAGTTTGAGAGCGGCACCCCGAACCTGCCGGGAATCGCGGGACTGAACGAGGGTATCCGATTTGTGCTGAGCAGGGGAGTAAATAATATTGAGGACAGGGAAATGCGCCTTGCCCATAGGCTGTACGACGGACTAAAGTGTAACAGGGAGGTCGTGCTCTACACCCAAAGGCCGCAGAAGCACACCCATGTTCCCGTAATATCCTTCAATCTTCGCGAACGCGACAGCGAGGAAATCGCCGCATTGCTCAGCGACAGATACAATATCGCGGTCAGAGCCGGGCTACACTGCGCGCCGCTTGCGCATGAACAGTACTCAACTCAGTACAGCGGAACGATTCGCGCCGTGATGTCGGCGTTCTCAAATGAGGCGCAGGTTCAGAGCTTTCTGTACGCCGTAAACAAAATTTCTAAAAACGCAAAAAAATAGGTTGCAATCACGGAGTACTTTGTGGTAGAATAGTAAAAGGGATATATTGAAGTTTAAAAATTCGGAAAGGAGCAGAAGGCGTGGAATTTTTTGAAAACATCGGTTCAATTCTGAGAACAATTCAAATCAGAGACGTCATAGATATTCTCGCAATCGCGCTTCTCATTTTCGGAATTTTTCGTCTTATTCGTGAAACCCGCGCAATTCAACTCCTAAAGGGCATTCTTTTGCTCTTGATTGTATACTTTATTGCGTCAACCTTTAACTTTGTAATGCTTTCCTCGCTGCTCAGGCTGTTCTTCGAGGCGTCGGTAGTAATCATCGCGATTATCTTCCAGCCCGAAATCAGAAAGGCTCTTGAACAGATGGGAAGAAACAAAACATGGAGACGATATCTTTCTATTTTTACCAAGCCGAAGAAGAGCGACGAGTGGGAAAACTCAGTCAAAAAAGCAATTGTTGACGCCGCCGATACCTCGGTGATTTTCTCACGTTCACGCACGGGCGCGCTCATAGTGTTTGAGCGTGAAACCATGCTTTCCGACATCGCCGCAACAGGCACCGTTGTCAACGCCGAAACCTCGGTCGCGCTCTTTGGAAATATATTTTTCAACAAGGCTCCGCTCCACGACGGCGCAAGTATAATCCGTGACGGAAAGCTGCACGCCGCAGGCTGTATTCTTCCGCTTACCGACAACCCGAACGTTGATATCAACCTCGGCACTCGTCACAGAGCCGCGCTGGGAATCAGCGAGCTCAGCGACGCGGTCGTTTTGGTAGTGAGCGAGGAAACGGGAGTTGTTTCGCTGGCAATAGGCGGTTCGCTCGAACGCAATTTTAACCGCGAAAAGTTAATTAAAAGGCTAAACGAGCTTTTGCTCGGCGAATATTCCGATGAAGAGAAAAGCCGTCTTTTCAGAAGAGGGAGGAACAAGCAATGAAAAAGAAATCCCTCTTTCAAAAGATACTGTTTAACAATCAAATCATGTTTGTGCTCTCAATCGTCATATCGTTGGCGATATGGGTGTATATGAGCACAGGCTCAAGCAACGATACGGTAGTGACCGTAAACGATATTCCTATTCAGGTGTCGCTGCCCGATGAGGCGTCAAACCTCGGGCTGAACACCTTTTTTCCCGACAAGCAGAGCTCATACGCTTCTGTAACCGTAACTGGCAACAGAACGCTGCTCGGCTCAATCACAAAGGACGATTTTATCGTCACGGCAAATGCCAGCAACGTAGACCAGGCAGGCACATTCAATCTTGCTGTTTCGGCTGACAAAAAGTCCTCAATCAACAGCAGCTTTCAGATTACAAACTGTACGCCCTCAAAGGTAACGGTTAAGGTCGATACAGAAAGTAAAAAGGATTTTAAGATTATCCCGAAATTCAAGTACAGCGCGAAGGATGATCTCTACGCGTCTGTCACATACGAAAACGATACGGTAACCGTAACGGGTCCGAGCGATGAAGTCAGGGCAATCAGCAAAGTCTGCGCGGTCACAGAGGATATGGAAAACCTCAGCGATTCAAAGGACTTCCACGCGTCTGTAGTGCTCTACGATAAAAACGATAACGAGCTTTCAAAGAGCTATCTTACACTGTCGGCAAAGAGCGTAGACGGCACCGTAAAAATCAGCCCCAAAAAGACGGTTGACATCAAGGCGACCTACAAAAACAAGCCGCAGGATTTTGACATCACAGACGATATATTAACAATAGATCCAAAGCAGGTCAGCGTAGCGGGCCCGAAGGAGAGTTTGGATAAGCTGTTTTCGGTATCGCTTGATGAAATTGATTTCTCAACCTTGAAAAACGAGAAATACAACATCGATTCGCTCAAGCTCAATATTCCCGACGGCTGCAAGGTAATCGACAACAACTCGGTAATCAAGGTCAGTATTGACCTGAGCAAATTGTCGAGCAAAACAATAACGGTCAACAAGTTCAAGATAAAGAACCTTGCCTCAGGTCACAAGGGAGAGGTAACAACCAAGAATCTCAACGTTGAGTTCATAGGCAGCAGCGAGCAGCTTAAAAAGCTGTCAACGAACAAAATAACCGCGGTGATCGACGCCTCGGAGACAAACGGAAACACAGGCTCTCAGGAGCTTCCGGTAAGCTTTGAAATTGAAAACGACAAAACCTGCTGGGCATACGGCTCGTATCTTGCAAGCGTTACAATTGAAAATGATTAAAGAAAATAGGGTTCGGTTTTTGACCGAACCCTACGTTTGTTAAAAAATAGATGTCATCCTGAGCGTTGCCGAAGGATCCCCTAATGCAACAAACAAATCTTTCCTGATTGGGGGATTCCTCCGCGTTGGTCGGAATGACATCCAATTATTTTGTTTAAATCTTGATCCTTGTTCTGCTTAGGCTTTTGCGGTTAATCTTCGCTGTGTCCATGTCGTCCTCATTATGGTTGCATACGCTCTGAACCAGACCTATGCAAATCATCGTACTCAGCGCCGAGGTTCCGCCCGCGCTGAACAGAGGCAGCGTGATTCCGATAACCGGCAAAAAGCCGAGCACCATTCCGAGGTTGATTATTGTCTGCGCCGCGATCGTCGCGAACACTCCCGTGCAGATATTCCGTCCGTCGCTGTCGTTCGAGTTTCTCGCGTCGATTATCAGCCTGATGATAATTCCGAACAGTATAGCCATAAGAATAACGCAGCCGATAAACCCAAGCTCCTCACCCGCGACGGTGAAGATAAAGTCGTTTTCCTGCTCGGGGACTATTCCGTATTCAACGCGCGAACCGTGATACAGTCCGCTGCCCGCAAGCCCTCCGCTCGCCATGCTTATTTTGCCCTGAAACTGCTGCCAGCCGTAGTTTGTCATCGCGTTTCCGTCAATGTCAAACAGTGCCAGAAAGCGGTTCCTGTGTTCGTCGTTCAAAAAGAAGTTCCAGATAATCGGTATTCCGATAAGCAGCGTAATTCCGAGCGTCACAAAATACCTCAGCTGAACGCCTGCTATATACGCCATAATCAGGAAGATGAACGCAAAAATCAGCACGGTTCCGTCGTCGCCCTGAAAATGAATCATAATCATTGGAATGAGCGCGTGAACCAAAAGCGTGAGCACCCCGAAAAAGCTTTGAACAAGCTTCTTTTCGTTTAGGTATGAAATGTGCTTTGAAAACGTGATGATAAAGCATATTTTAATAAACTCCGACGGCTGAATTGTAAATCCTCCGGGGAGCGCGAGCCACGCGGTGTCGTCGGTGCCGTTGATGTTTATTCCGAACAGATAAACAAGCACCGCAAGCGTAATGCCAATCAGCGCGGCAATGTACCATTTTTTCAGCAAAAACCGATAGTCGGCGTTCGCAATCAGCAGAGCCGCCGCCGTGCCTATCAGCACCGCTGCTATCTGCGGCCGCAGATAGTTGTAATCACCGGCGCGCTGCATGCTTGAAATCAGCATAAAGCTGTAAATCACCGCCGAAATCGTCAGCAGCCAGAGCAGCGTATCGGTTCTTCTGAAAAAGTCAGTAAGAGAACTTTTACCCAAATATAACGCCTCTCAAAATCATTTATTCATATTTATTATATTAAATTCTCCGAATAATATCAATAGAGAATAATACAAAACTTTAAATTTGTTATAATTATAAATAATCATGACTAAAACACGGAGGTGCTTTATAAATGTTATCAGATATTGAAATTGCTCAGCAGGCAAAGCTTCTGCCGATAAAGGACGTAGCCGCGCAGCTCGGAATATCCGAGGACGAGCTTGAATTTTACGGAAAGTACAAGGCAAAGCTTTCCGATGAGCTCAGCGCGAGACTTCAAAGCAATCAGGACGGCAAGCTTATTCTTGTCACCGCAATCAACCCGACTCCGGCGGGCGAGGGTAAAACCACAACGACCGCAGGACTGGGACAGGCAATGGCAAAAATCGGCAAAAAGGCGGTAATCGCTCTCAGAGAGCCGTCGCTCGGTCCCGTGTTCGGAATCAAGGGAGGAGCCGCAGGCGGCGGTTACGCTCAGGTGCTCCCCATGGAGGACATCAACCTCCACTTCACGGGCGATATGCATGCAATCACCTCGGCAAATAACCTTTGCTGCGCTATGCTCGATAACCACATCCAGCAGGGCAACGAGCTTGGGATCGATCAGAGAAGGATCCTTATCAAGCGCTGCCTTGATATGAACGACAGAGCGCTCAGAAATATAGTAGTAGGACTCGGCGGAAAGGTAAACGGAATCCCGCGCGAGGATCATTTTATAATCACGGTAGCGTCCGAGGTAATGGCAATTCTCTGCCTCGCTTCGGATATTGAGGACTTAAAGCTCCGCCTGGGCAATATTCTTATCGCCTATAACTACAGCGGCGAGCCGGTTTACGCGCGCGACATAAAGGCTGACGGCGCAATGACAGCGCTCTTAAAGGACGCGATCAAGCCAAACCTTGTACAGACCCTCGAGGGCACTCCCGCAATTATGCACGGCGGTCCCTTTGCGAACATCGCTCACGGCTGCAACAGCGTAAGAGCTACAAAGCTCGCGCTCAAGCTCGGAGATTACTGCATCACAGAGGCAGGCTTCGGCTCAGACCTCGGCGCGGAGAAATTCCTCGACATCAAGTGCCGCTATGCCGGCTTGAAGCCGAACGCGATTGTTGTTGTTGCAACCTGCCGCGCGCTTAAATACAACGGCGGCGTTCCAAAAACAGAGGTTAGCCAGGAAAATCTCGAGGCTCTTAAAAAGGGTATCGCGAACCTCGGCGTTCACATTGAAAACATGAGAAAATACAACGTGCCCGTAGTAGTGGCAATCAACCGCTTCGGCACCGATACTGATGCAGAGCTTTCGTTCATCGAGGAGTACTGCAAGGCAAACGGCGCAGACTTCGCGCTTTCAGAGGTATTCGGAAAAGGCGGCGACGGCGGCGTAGAGCTTGCTCAGAAGGTTGTTGAAGCCTGCGACAAGCCCTCCGATTTCGCTCCGATTTATCCGCTGGAGCTCACCGTAAAGGAGAAAATTGAGGCTATCGCTTCAAAAATATACGGAGCATCAAAGGTCAACTATACAACAGCGGCTGAAAAGGCTATTGCCGAGGTAACAAAGCTCGGTGCAGACAAGCTGCCTGTTTGTATCGCAAAAACCCAGTATTCGCTCTCCGATAATCCCGCGCTTCTCGGCGCACCCAAGGACTTTGAAATCACCGTCAGAAACGTTTCGCTTTCAAACGGCGCAGGTTTTGTTGTCGCCTACACGGGCGATATCATGACCATGCCTGGACTTCCCAAAAAACCTGCCGCTCACAGCATTGACGTAAATGCCGAGGGCAAGATCACGGGCTTGTTCTGATATGACGAAATTAATTTCCGACAGCGCCTCTCAGACCGAGAAAATAGGCGCGCAGATTGCCGAAAAGCTGAGCGGCGTTGAAGTAATCGCGCTGTTCGGCGGGCTGGGAATGGGGAAAACCGCCTTTACCCGCGGACTGTCAGCCGCGCTCGGGGTGGAAAGCGGCGTATCAAGCCCGACCTTTTCGCTCGTAAATGAGTACAGAGGAAAGTGGAATCTTTACCACTTCGATATGTACCGCGTTAATACGTGGGAGGATTTGTATTCCACAGGCTTTTTTGACTACATCGGTAACGGAATACTTGTAATCGAGTGGAGCGAAAACATAGAGGGCGCGCTGCCAGACGACTGCGTTAGGATTACAATTTCCCGGGGCGAAAACGACAATCAGAGAATATTTGAAATTGAAGGTCTTGATTTGAATTGAAAATATTGGCTATAGATACCTCCGCAAAGGCGGCTTCTGCGTGCATTGCGCAGGAGGATAAAATCATAGGCGAGTTCTTTATAAACACCTCGCTTACTCACAGCCAGACGCTTATGCCGATGATCGAGCAGCTATCAATCAACGCTCAGGTACCTCTCGGCGAGATTGAGGCAATTGCGGTCAACGCGGGTCCCGGCTCGTTTACGGGAGTTCGAATCGGAGTGGCGGCGGCAAAGGGACTTGCCTTTGCCGACAACCTGCCCTGCGTTTCGGTATCCACGCTTGAAAGCATGGCGTATAACGCGCTCGGCGCTGACTGCATTGTATGTGCCGTTATGGACGCAAGGTGCTCACAGGTATATAACGCGCTGTTTAGGGTAAAGGACGGCAAAATTGAACGCCTGTGCGACGACAGAGCGCTGGTTCTCAGTGATCTTGAGCAGGAGCTGAAAGCTTTTTACGGCGAAAAAATCATGCTTATCGGCGACGGAGCGGAAATAAGCTTTGAGTATCTTAAAAATTCGCTTCCTGACGTATTTTTAGCGCCGAGTAATATACAAATCCAAAAAGCGTCATCAACGGCTCTGGCGGCGTTTAAACGCATCAGCGAGGGCGATGTGCTTACGGATGAAAAGCTGATGCCTGCGTACCTCAGACTTCCGCAGGCGCAAAGAGAGTTAAATAAAAGAATGGGAGTAACAAAATGATAGCATTAGGATGTGACCACGGCGGATTTAATCTTATTTGCGCCATCAAAAAGTATCTTGATGAAAAGGGAATAGAGTACAAAGAGTTCGGTACATTCAGCGACGACAGCGTTGACTACCCGATTTACGCTTACAAGGTAGCAAAGGCTGTTACCGAGGGCGACTGCGAGCTCGGAATCCTCTGCTGCGGCACCGGAATCGGTATCTCAATGGCTGCCAATAAGGTAAAGGGAGTAAGAGCGGCTGTTGTAAACAACGAATTCGGCGCGGAGATGACACGCCGTCACAACCACGCGAATATTCTTTGCATGGGCGGCAGAGTTACAAGCGAGGAGGACGCAGTTAAATTCACGGATATATTCCTCAACACCCCCGAAGAGGGCGGCAGACACGACAACCGTGTGGCAATGCTCAAACAGATTGAGGACGGAACCTTTTCGGTTTAAAAGTAATTAATAAATTAATCAGGGCTGTTTCGGATTTACCGAATCAGCCCTTTTTGTACGTCTTAGAGTGTAACTTTTTTGTAACACTTTGTAGTAAATGCAACAAAAAACTCCCTTTTTAACATAGTTGACAATCTTTAACAATACAACAGCCTCTTTTTAACAGAGTTAACAACTTTCAACAGGAGTAAAAATACTATGTATTATTCATAAAATATTATATAAATGTAACCTAATATTGCAAACAATAAACAAATGATTGTAACTTTGTAATTCTTTTCGTGAAAAAATTTCAAATTTTTAAATTTATTTACAAAAAACACTTGTTTTTTTTCTAATAAAGTATTATAATAGTCCCATAATGTTTTTGAAGAATTTTTTTGAAGAATTTTTTTGGAGAATTTTTATAAAGAATATTCAAAAGGAATTATCAAAAAGAATTTTAATGGATATGGAGAGAGTAAAAAATGAGATTAAGAAAACAGGAACTTGGGGACAGAAACCTGGTAGGAAACCGTGTTGAGCTTGTCAGAAAGCAAAAGGGTATGAAGCAGAAGGAACTTCTCGCTCAGCTTCAGGTTAACGGCGTAGATATGAACGCGTCCGGTCTTTCCAAACTCGAAGGTCAGATTAGATTTGTTACCGACGTAGAGCTTGTTGCTCTTGCGGATATCCTCGAAGTTTCGGTAGATTATCTGCTCGGCAGGGAGAAGAAATAATTTTCTTTATCAGAATAAAAACGGGGAGCTTTCAAAGCTCTCTTTTTGTTTGCAATAAAAACAGGGCTTAGATAACCAAGCCCCAAAACGTGTTTTTTAACACCCTTCAAATATTATTATACCATATATTTTTTTGATTTACAATAGATTTTTTTAAAATAAAATTTTAAATATTTTTATAAAAAGTATTGACATTGTGGATAAACCAGTGTATAATATAGACAAAGATAAAGGAAAGACAAGGAGGTCTTTAATATGAAAGTTAATATCTATTTTAAGCACCAGATTAAAGACTATCTGCGGAGCTTACCCCCCAATGTATCATGCCCGGTGCTTACGGGTGAAGCAGAGTAAACCTGTTTTGATGAAGCAACATATTTTTTCAGTGTTATAAAACATTTTTTCTTATTTCTTATGATTGGCGTTAATTTGTAGACATCTTCCTTTAGGATATAAAAAATGCTTTCATTGTTTACATAGATTGAAGATGTTTACCTGAACAGGCGAGTATGTGAATTCAGTAAGTGATCGGGGTTCGACCTTATCACAATTTAATATTAAGAAGTCTATAAAAACGAAGACTAAAATGGTGGACAGGCCAATGAGAAGTTAAGTTTTTTCGATGATATCGACAAATCATTTGTTATATAGTTTGCTATTATTTGAAGGGAGTTTTTCCCATGTATGATTTAATTTGATTTACGGTATCTTTACGATTGGAGAAGGTCCAATGTAATACTTAGTTTTTAACCTGAAACATTCTATTTTCGGAGTTGAGTCCAAAGTACAGTTAAAAAATTTATAGGACATTCAAGAGGCGGCGTGATTGCCGCCTCTTTTTGCGTTTTTATGTTCTGTTAATTAAAACCTTTGAGCTTGGCGAAGATCAAACTCAAAGGTTTTTCTAATTAAAGTTTACATTCCTATTTCTTCAAAAACTTTATTTATATCATCTTTTGTTCTATTCCATTGTGAGCTTAATATATCATAATAATTTTTCTCCCTTTTTAAATAGTTTGTTGCAGTTAAGGTTGAATCATGGCGGCATTCAAAAACAAAACTTGTAATACCAGCTTCAATAATTATACTATTGCAGTCGGTGTTGATGTTAAGGCGGTATCTGCTTTGTTAGGACACAGCCAGACAAGCACCACATTAAATATCTATGCACACGCTGTACAGCAGACAAATAAAACAGCTTTATCCAGTGTTGCAAATCTGCTTGAAACAGCGTAATAAATGAAATAAAGAACATGATAAAGAACACGGGCACTTTTGAGAAAAAAAGAAATCCCGAAAACAGCTTATCTAAGCCATTTTCGAGATTCTAAGGGTTGGTGCGAGTGACGGGACTTGAACCCGTACGTCAAAGACACACGCCCCTCAAACGTGCCTGTCTGCCTATTCCAGCACACTCGCAAATATTTTGTTTTGTTGTTTTGTTTTTCTCAACTCAACAAGAGCTATTATATCACCATCAGAGCTATTTGTCAATAGTAAAATGAAAAAATTTTCTAAAACATGAAAAACGTAAAATAACACAGTATTTTACCGCATTTAAGGAATTTTTAAGGCTTGTCGAGTAAAATAAATCATGTTAAAATAAATGTATAAAAGTGCAGATGAAAAGAGGGATTTTATGCAGATATTAATAGTTGAGGATGAAAAAAGACTTGCCAACGCTTTAAAGCAAATCTTACTTGAACAAAAGTACATGGCGGACGTTGTACACGACGGCAACGAAGGACTTGAGTATGCGCTCAGCGGAATATACGACCTGATAATACTTGACATCATGCTGCCCTACAAGGACGGATTTCAGGTAGCTTTTGAGCTGAGAGAGAAGAAAATCAGCACGCCTATTCTGATGCTCACCGCAAAGGATACGATCCCCGACAAGGTAAGCGGACTAAACAGCGGCGCGGACGATTACATGACCAAGCCCTTTGCGCCCGAGGAGCTGCTAGCGCGAATCAAGGCTCTCACACGCCGCAAGGGAGAGGTAATGCTCGACGAAACAGGATACGGCGATTTTACATTCAATTCGTCAACGAATATGCTCTCAAAGGGCACGAAATCGGTTCACCTCAATTTCAAAGAGGCTGAGATATTAAAGCTGTTCATTGCCGCGCCCGACACGATCCACTCAAAGGACGATATAATCGTAAAAGTATGGGGTTACGATTCCGACGCGGGCTCAAACAATGTTGAGGCGTATATCTCGTTTTTAAGGCGCAAGCTTCATTTCATTAATTCTTCTACAGAAATAAAAGCAATTAAGAAGATGGGCTACAGAATGGAGAAATAAAGATGATTAAGCGGCTTAGAAAAAACATAATTTGTGTAAACATGCTGCTTGTCGGAATAGTTATCCTCGCGATTTTCGGGGTAGTGTGCTTCAACAGCTACCAGACTGCTTATTCAAGCCTTGAGCACGGAATGACCGACGTGCTGAAAAAGGGAAACCGAATGGATGACGAAGCTCCGATTAGTGAAAAAATCGGCAAACGCGACTTTAAGGGCGAGATGCCGATGCAGCTTTCGTCATACGTTATCGTTGAGCTGAACGACGACAACAGCGTAAAGTCAAAGACAGAGAATAATCTTTCAATCGACAGCGAAATCCTTGAAAAGTGCATAAGCTACGTCACCTCGCACCACGAGCACAACGGTCAGCTGAACGAATACAGCCTGATGTACGCGCACGACGATTTTCAGGAGGAGACCAAGATAATCTTCACCGAAAACAGCAGCGTATACAACGCGTTTTTCAATACACTGATAATCAGCGCGCTTCTGTTTTTGGCGAGCATGGTTGTAATAGCGCTCATAAGCCTGTGGCTGTCGGGCTTTGCGGTCAAGCCCGTAAAAAAGGCGTGGCAGCAGCAAAAGCAGTTTGTCGCGGACGCGTCTCACGAGCTAAAAACTCCGCTGACTGTAATACTCGCGAACAACAACATAATGATGACTCACAAGAACAACAAGGTCAGCGAGGAGACCCAGTGGCTCGAAAGCACAGAGGAAGAGGCTCAGCACATGAAGCAGCTGATCGACCAAATGCTGTTTCTCGCCAAGTCCGACGCGGGCAACAACAATATTCAGTTCAGCG
>Ga0326513_10003616_pt1 | contig 11188 bp, 16 predicted proteins | sample 2_2465_0518_D_FD_203654 | JGI IMG/M metagenome (GOLD analysis project Ga0326513, IMG submission 203654) | Bovine rumen microbial communities from UC Davis, California, United States - 2_2465_0518 | ecosystem: Host-associated > Mammals > Digestive system > Stomach > Rumen | place: USA... | reverse complement strand
AGGATTGTGCATTATTGCATATTGAATCTTTTTGTGTTTAGTGTTCACCGCGAACCTTAGAAGGTTGCTGCTTCGGCGGAGCTTTCTTATCGTCCTTTGCCTCAGCAATACGATGTTCTAGCTCATACAGACTCATACTCATTTCAAGATTGAGTCCAAGTTCTTTACCTTCAGCGATGAGAACTTTCTTCTTCTCATCATCTGGATTTTCTTTCTTTGATTTCCACATAATCTAATTAAATTAAAGTGTTTGTGCGCCTGGCGAGAGTCGAACTCGCACGCCCCGAGGGCGGCAGATCCTAAGTCTGCTGGGTCTACCAATTTCCCCACAGGCGCATATGTATATAGCAAAAGCCTCTGCAACTACAATCTATATACAACTCTTGTACTTCGAGCTTTGTTTTCAGTCTGCTGTCGTCCGACTGCTAAACGGAGAGTTACTGTTAGTCTACTCACAAGAACATAAGAGGGTTGACCACTTTAAGCAGCCCACAAGCCAGAAGGTTCCTAATCCACCTTCAAGTGTCACGCTAGGGAGACTCGAACTCCACATTACTGCCGTGAAAGGGCAGGGTCCTAACCATTAGACGATAGCGCGATAAGGTCTTTTTCTACTCATAAGAGACCTAACTTACCTGTTATACGTTGCACAGAATATAACTTGAATCAGAGGTTATAATGAGATACGGTCTGTATCGTCCACAGCTTGTCCATTTTCTACTAACCACTCAAACATTGTTTGTGGGTTTAGAATTGTCGGTTCTATTTTGCAGCTCTCGACAACATTCAGCTCTAAAACATTCGATATTACTTCTTCCGACACATTCATCATCACTTAAGATTAAATCATAAAACTTTATATAAGCTATTAGCTGTGAATTTGATAAAGTAGCCGTTAGCATATGACTTTATATTTTCTGGTGGTTGAATATAAATATAACCATATTATGTTGTAATTCCAAGTAGAATTTTACAATTTTTCTCGTGATTTGGAATTTTTAGTTAGAAGTGATTATAAAGTAAGTAAACTGGGATTAAAGTGTGTCTATATGCAAAATTACCCGTTGTCCTATATTATGAAAAAGAATAATCCCAGTTTACTTACAGACAATTATACTATTGCCAAGTGCCTTCTCCTTCTTGGATATAGCCAATGTCAATCGTTTTCTCCTTGTTGGAAATACAGATTAAAAGGTCAGCAGAAGTTTTTAAGTGAACCTGCGAAAACTATTAGAAAGAATCTATGGCCTTACAAATGCAATCGTCATAGATTCGTCTAATCTTTTGGAACTCCTCTTCAGGGAGTGGTTGCATACGATACATCACATTGTCTAGATGTTCGCGAACGTTCTGCAATTCATAGATTGCAGCGTTAATTTCTCGTTCCTGTGCTGGTGACATAATATAATAAAAAACTCCGCACCTTGTGAGTACGGAGTTAGTTAAAGGGTAAAGATTAATTAGTCCTTCTTGAGCATCTTCTTTCCGAAGAAGTAAAGTAGTCCACCTTCAGCAAATAGATTTAGTACTGAAAATACTACCTCTGTCTTACCAAGATTTTCTACACCTTCTGCTACAGCATTCCAAACGGCAGCGTTGGATGCTATTGCAAGCAGTCCAGCGACAGCAATAGCTGCCATAATTCCAAACTGCTTTAAAGATTCCTTGTTTTGATCGTTCATAATGTTAAAATTTTAATGGTTATTGACACATTGTGTCTTTGCGGGGTAGGCAGGGTTCGAACCTACAACCTATTGGTTAACAGCCAATTGCTCTACCATTGAGCTACTACCCCAAAATAAAAGAGTGACTTCAGGCGGCTTTATCCCTACTTCAGTCGCTAATCGCGCCTACCGGTATCAAGTTTCACTCTTTAGTGGACGTGAGCGGACTCGAACCGCTGTCCAAACAACCTCCCACAAGAGAATTGTACAAGCTTTTCAATGTTATAGAGTTTTCTTCTCTCATTTTATTTACGTGAGTTATATCTCACGGGAGATGTCGGTTGACATCACACTCCACCACCGGATATTTAATGGTCTGTCAATCCAAAGGCCCACCGGTGCCTGGTTTAACGACAAATGGGGGTTGTAGTCTTCTGTTTCTAAGCCACTACAATAGCTCAACCACGCTTAAGCTGCTACAGCAAATGCGCGGAAGGAACGAGTTCTTCTCGTGCCAGTTAATTTTTCGTACCGTTTAAGGACTGTACTCTCCTTGCTTGTCCTCTTGCCAGATAATTGCTGTCAAAACCCAAAACACGCCCAGTTATATAATAATATATTATTTTACATTATTTTCCAAACTTTCGTCGGTTTTAGTTTCTGAGGATTTATCTTCTTTCTTTTCTTCTTGCATTGCTTTTAATTCTGCCTCTGTTATTTCCTTTGTATAGTATATAGGATAAAATACAAAGAATGTGTTGGGAGGAAATTGGTCTTTATTAATCCTCATAACTATTTTACTTATGTGTGACTCCACTGGGACTCGAACCCAGGACCCCCACATTAAAAGTGTGGTGCTCTAAGCTTACGCAAACCAACTGAGCTATGGAGCCTCATGTTAGGATACTACTGGAATCTCTTGTTTAAATATATAAAGAAACTTAGTGGGTCTTTCAATAATTGCGAATGATACTAATTCCCAACCTTCCTGACCTATTTTATCTAAATCTAAATCATAAACGAGAGTATTCGATAGTAAACTTTTATACTTGTACTTTTTCATGGCGTTTAGAACGGGGATTCCATTTATATTCCACTGGAGGCTGCATCCCCGCATAGCGTGCTTTTACAGTTTCCAATGTCCTATCTGGTTCCTCGTAATACTTATCTTCGTAAGTAATACCATCTTCATCTTTTTTGATGATGTTAATATTTGGCAATCCTAAATTGCACAGGGCTTGACAAAAGCGAATATCCGGATTTTGGTGGATATAGGCTGTTAGTATGTCAATAATTTTCTTGTTTGCTTCTAATCTACTCATAATTAACAAATTTTAGTGGGCTCACTGAGAATCGAACTCAGAGCCGCGGATTAAGAGTCCGCTAGTCTAACCATTAGCCTATGAACCCAGTCAGTAGGGCAAATGCCCTACATATTAGAGAGTGTATGCATATGCACCGAGGTTGTTACCATACAAAGACGGTTTATTGTCATCTTTGATATAGTAGAAGAACAGGTGATGGTCGTAAATAGTAACGATTACTCGTCTCTCCTTATCAACCTTAAGAACAGTCTCACCATTGAACTCGTCTTTCTTAACACGGAACTTATCCCAAGGCTTATCAGCATTGAAATAATCCCAGTCAAAGTAAGCACGACGCTTCTGGCTTTCATTCCACTTCTTCATATACTCAGCGCGTTTCTTATCATCTTTGATAAGTGCAACTTCATCTTCCATCTGAGCCTTTAACTCATAACGATTCTCCCAAAGAGCTTTTTCTCTTAAGAAGTCATCAATGGTATAATCTCCATGAGCACGAATATCATCTTCGGTGATATTCGCTCTGACCATACGATAGTCAAAGGTAGCAGTCTTTACATTGAAGAATTTCTTAACTTCAAGGAACTTGTCAATTCCATGAATATTAATTTCCTCAACGATGGTCTTGAGAATGTCGATGGTAGAAATTGTGAGAGTGTCTACATACGCTATGACATCTTCAGTAGACTCTTGGTCTTTGAGATTATCCTTTAGGTATGCACGAACAACATGCTCATCCAAGTTGCCAAACTCGCGAATATAACGAATACGAGACGGACGGCTTAAAAGATTTTCATTTATGTTGAGGTTGTTAGTAGTAAGAAGAAAGACTCTTCTACAATTAGAACTAAACACACCATCCATAAATTGAAGAATAGAACTGTCTCCATCATTGAATTGCTTTTCAAATTCATCGAAGAAGAAAACGCAATCAAAGTTGAAAGACGCAAAGTAAGACATTAGGGCAGTGTTATCATCACCCATAGACTTAACAACGATAACTGGAAGGTTTAGCATGTTAGCGAACAACTTCGCTGTAACAGTTTTACCAGTACCACGAATTCCATTGAACAGAATACCGAGGTTTCCAGAGGTGGAATCATAAGTTTTCTTTAAATGCTCTAAGAAGTTATTCTGCAAATCATAGAGCTTATAAGGAAACTCAAACTTGTCGGCAATTCTGTGAAGCGAGGGTCCCATCATAGAAAGGTGCGCTTCATAAATGCCGGGAGGAATGGTGGGCATTGTAGTAATAGTGCCCTCGGTTCTTGTGTACGAAGAACCATTGTTAATCCATTTTACATCTGACATAACTAAAGGGTTATAAAATAAAGTTGTACTCCTAACCGGATTCGAACCGGTATCTCCACCTTGAGAGGGTGGCCACCTAACCTGTTAGTATGATAGGAGTATGTGTTTGCAGCGAAACCGTCTGGGACAAACTTCTGCAAACAGCCCGTGGCCTTTGGGTCTGATTTTCACTTTCTCGTTTCGTCAAAAGTGCGAAATTACGCCATTACATATGTTGCATTCTCTACGTCGCACCTATTCCAAACAGGACTATTGAGATAGATTAGCCGTGTAGGTATGTTCGGTACGAACCTACAGCGTTATTTTGAGGAGCGGGTTAAGGGATTTGAACCCTCGGCCTGAACCTTGGCAAGGTCCCGCTCTACCACTGAGCTAAACCCGCAAGTGGGAACTGCTGGATTCGAACCAGTGACCCCTTGCTTGTAAGGCAAGTGCTCTAAACCAACTGAGCTAAGCTCCCAAGATAAGTCTTACACGTTGCGGGTATGTCCCGAAAAACCGTGCTCTACGGCAATATGGCCACTATCCGTATGCTCTTCCGATTCGTGCGTAGACTTATTATTCTTCTGGAAATGGTAACGAATAGAATAAACCAAGTGGTATATAATATTCACCCTTAAAGACCTTATTGCTAATAAAAATCTTCCAAGGCTTAAATATCAAAGCTTTGGATAGTGCAAAATTGTAATCTCTGTCTGCTTTGTACCACTTAATTTCATTCCAATCAGGCATATTACGATTTCTTTACAAATTTCTTTATAATCTCATACAGCATAACTGCGAGACAGAAAGCGTTACTTACTATTAGAGGAGTATTCTTTGTAAGGATTCCATTAATCATCCAACAAAGATTACCTATGCTCACCAAGTACTTTACAAGGTCAGCTTGTTTCATTAGCATACCAGCACCTCTAAATACTGTTGCTATCCAACCAATTATTTCTGCTATCATATTCATAAGTTAAATTGGCAGGAGTTAAAGGACTCGAACCTCTACTGTCGGTTTTGGAGACCGGGATGCTACCATTACACCAAACTCCTATTAATCTTCAGTGCTAGCACTGGACCAAGTGCTTTTTACATGTTCTGGTTCCCTGAATGGACAATCTTCTCCACAATTCGGATGTCCTGCATTACACCATGTAAGTCCTTGATTTACTGCATGACCTTGATGTTTACACCAAATATCATACTCAAACGTACCTTCCTTATACATAGCGGAAGTGGCCAGATTCGAACTGACGGACCGCTCATCACGGTCGGTGGTTTTCAAGACCACTGGAATAAACCGCTCTCCCACACTTCCAAATTTGTAGGGAGTCTGGGCTTTGAACCCAGGACCTTCACCTTATAAGGGTGCTGCTCTGACCAGGCTGAGCTAACTCCCTGACTATTATTTAGTCCTTGACCTTCGCTCTTTCCAAATCACTATTTTCCAGTACAGTTTTCCGAAGATAACTACTAGAATAGTAAGGATTGCAGCTACCCAAATTGGGGAAAGTACCCAAAGCCAAGACCAGTTTAATAACCCAATAGCTTTGCCTATTATAAAAGCTACTGTCAACGCACCAACTAATGTGGTGTCCAAAGAAAACTTTAATTCTTCCATAATTGTTGCCGTTACCTGAATCGAACAGATATCTTCAGAGCCAGAATCTGACATAATAGCCTTTATACTAAACGGCAATACTTACTTTTGTTGTTCTCGTAAGGCTTTCACTTCCTGTGTGAGATTTTTAATTTCAGTTATCAATTCCCGTAATAGATTTGGGACTAATTCTAAGAATCTTTGTTCAAGTACAGTCATAGTTAACCATAAATTACTTCACCAAACACAGTACACTGTAAGAAAACATCTCCAGTTTCAAGGTCTTCATTCTCATTAACGAGATTTTCCCAATCTATTGGATAGTTCTCACGCATAATAGCTAAACCTCTTTTAATACTGTTGAGGTTAATAGAATAACCTCTTTCATCGTCATCATACATATCATATAACGACAAACTTTTACCAGCAAGAAGTTCATCAGCCCAGACGTCCTCAATACATCTATCATCGTCTTCTTTAGAATAAGATTCTACTTGTATAGCAGGCCATCCATTACCATAGGTTGCTACACTTAATAAGTCTGACAACCTTTCTTTTTCTAAAAAGTCTTCTAATTTTAACATAACAAAAAGTTTGCGGAGAGAGTATGATTCGAACATACGACACGGTCCTTTCACTGGAACTTCGAAGTAACTTTCAGCATGACTGTCTGTAATTAAAGAAGAAAATTGCAAAAGCCATTTTTCGTTTTTTTACCTGCTCTACCAACTGAGCTATCTCTCCATTGTACTCCGTGAGGGATTCAAACCCCCGACCTTCGCATCCGTAGTGCGACGTTCTATTCAGCTGAACTAACGGAGCATGTGGGAGGGCTGCGCTCAACCTCCCAAGTAAACATCAAAGGACTCTGTATAGTCTACTCTTCGGCTAGGGTATTGCTAGATAATTCTAACTAGTTCCTGTCCTTTCCAGAGCACTAACCCGATTCGCAATTTATCAGCCTAACAGCACTCCTGGAGAATTACCTCGTGGGCTGTTGCCCTATCCAGTCTATCCTGGTAGTATGGGCTCAAGGTTCCTGGTTTGCTGACTCTCCCAAACCTTTTTCGATAGCAGGAATAGTGGGATTCGAGCCCACGAGTGGTGATTAATTCCACATCCTTCCGTCAGCATGACATCTGAGTCTTTATGTACAATATTACACTCAGCCGCTAGTATATCTATCCCTTATTCCAACGGATTCCAACCGTATATCGGTAATCACTTCCGATATTAGCGTGCCCCGGCTGCGATTCAAACGCAGGACCTACGGCTTAGAAGGCCGTTGCTCTATTCGCTGAGCTACCGGGGCAACATGTTACGACAGAATCTGATCGATCTTGTCGATAACGCTTGCACTGTTCTGCCAGAGTTCGTCAAGAGACTGACGCTCTTCGGAGAGCTTTGCAATTTCTGCGTCACGCAGGTCAATCTGATTCGAGATTGTGTCCTGAGATTTCTTGAGATTTTCTCTGATAGTGGTAAACAGAGAAACAGCATTGGAGACCTGCTTTTTCAGGTTCTCAACCGGAGTAAAACCGGAGTTAGCGGAAGCTTTCTTTAACATATCTAAAAAATTTATAGGGTTGAATTGTGGGCAAGAGAGGATTTGAACCTCTGACCCCCGCCTTATCAGGGCGGTGCTCTAACCAACTGAGCTACTTGCCCAATCCTTTAGTATCTATCGGCCCATGCTGCAATAAGCAGCACTATTATGAATATGATTATCCCAACAATGAAACTAATCCAAAGTGGGGAAAGAACCCATACCCAAGACCAATCTATTTTTCCGAGTAGTTTGAGTATGATGAATACGATTGTCAGCAATCCACTGAAACCGATTCCTCCTGAGTAGTTTACTTGATTTTCGCTCATAATAATAAGAATTAATCTGCGGAGGCAGTAGGATTCGAACCTGCGCGCCCCTATTAAGGACCTAACGATTTGCTATATCTATGAATAAATATTTCATCGGTATTTCTTATTAAATAATCCTCTTAACCACTTTCTGTGAAATAGTCTAATACAAAACACAACCTCTGAGTGTTTACACACTGGACATGTAAAACATTCTTCAATATCGTTATAATCAAATTTGATATCGCTTTCTTCCACTTCCAACACACTACCACAATGACTACAACGATATATGTATTTTGGATTTTTCTTGGGATCCAAGTCCTTTCTATGTTCTTCTATTACTCTCATGATAAATTCAGTCTATCTATTGTGGGAGTGGGTGGACTCGAACCACCAGTCCTGTTGAGGAACGGATTTACAGTCCGTGCGGCTACCAATTACCGGTTACACTCCCAATCCTTTATGTAAGAGGATTCTCTTTGTCTAAGGCTTCGACTTCCTCCGCAGATGGAATATCAGACCTATCATCATGATATCCAGCATCTCCAACAAGAGTTGCAATAGCTCCATGTAAATATTGGAACATTATAGGATGAAAGAGAATACACTGAGCAAACATAACAGATTGCATTCCAGTGTTTCCACTATGACCATCATCCCATCCAGTAAAACCATTAGACTCTAATCCTTTAACGAAATCAAATGCATCAACATAAACTCCGTTTGGTTTAGCATATTTATCCCAAATATCCTTAGGATTACCTTCTTGATTACAAATGAACTCTACAATATTGACAGCTTGGTCAATGCAGAATTTCTCGTAAGGATAGTTAGAAGAATGACAAGGACGCTTTTCCCAAATGTTAAAGAATTCTTCGTCATACACTTCTTCTTGGTTATTATGATATGCTTTAAAGTAAGCTTCAGCAGAGTCATAACCTAGCTGTTCTAACCGCTCTTTGAGTTGGGCTTCCCAAGCCGGAGCCTCTGCTTCATTTTGTTCTTTGCACCACTGTTCATCTTCTTCAAACGTATGTCCAGTAGCAGCAAGATACAAACGGTTGAATCTTTCGATTCTTTTATCTACAGCTTCTTGTATAGTCATACTTATTTTGTATTTGCAGTTACAGTAAAACCGAATTCCTGTTGAATTTCAGCAATAGCCTCAAGTCCTTCTTGAAGAGCCTTGATGTCACCACGAAGCTTTATGTACTTCGCCATGTCGAACGGATAACTCGACTTCAGGTTCTCTAAGTCCTTCTCTTTGGCATACAACGCTTGCTTGGTCACAAGAGCGTCCTGCTGCATATTCAATTCTGTCTGGCTCACCATAAACTGCACGTCCTGGGTAGACTTCTCCTCCTGATTTAGGAGTTTCTTGTTCTTGTAGTCGATCAAAGTTGCCATCTTCAAATAAAAAACTAATAAATTTCCAGATAATCTGTTCTATTCTATAATCATATTCATCAGGAAGACTAAAAGGTCTGGCCATATTGCCATTAAGCTCAATTAGTTCTCCTACATCATAATGGTCTGGATGCTGAAAGTATGCATTTACTTTAGCAAGCCTTAAAGGACCTCCATCTGGTCCATAATTACAACCAAATACAAGATACCTATGACCATTTTTTAGAGAGCCCAACAATGGAGTAAAGAATTTCTCTACTTGATTGTTGTCAATTTTACGCAGCGCACCGTTTATATAAGCTTTAATCCGGTTGGCTTGCTCTGTACTAATAGCTTTATAGTACGTTCTGACATAAGTAGACATAAGATTGTTATTTATTGCGGGGATAGCAAGAATCGAACTTGCCACTCTGGATTGTGTCCCAGAAATATGAAGTAACTTTGAACTTGACTACTTCCTATATTTTCATTTTTCCTCACTCCGAAACTGGTTCTACCAAGGAATGAAGCCGCCTAGCAAAGAGAAAGCAGTCAAAGGAACAACATATCGGCTTTACCTAGCCAATATCCCCATAAAATAAGTTCGAGAAAATTGTGAAAGCATTGACCAATTATCGGCCTCGATGGGAATCGAACCCACTACATCAATTTTATCAGAATTGCGCTCTGCCAAATGAGCTACGAAGTATCTTTCAACGTGACTACGAACTATAGGATAAAAGGAGAAAATGAGTTAGCTAAAACAAGTTTGTTGCTTGAATGATAATCAAGTGCCCTAACCACTAGGCGAATGGACCAAAGATGGCGGTCTATATAGGATTCGAACCTATGATAACGAAGTAAGCTAAACTCTGACTACCTTTTAAGTGGACCCGAAGAGACTCGAACTCTCAACAACTTGAGTGCAAATCAAGTGCTCTACCAATTGGAGCTACAGGCCCATAAAAGAAATGGGCGCCATAAGCGACGCCCACTTCCTATTAGATAACAATCTTACGTACCTTTTCAAGGTGTTCCATTGGATTGAATTCGGAAGAAGCGATGCTCTCGTAAAGAGAAGGACCGTATCCAAAGAAATACTGCACTTTCCCAGCTCGCTTAAGTGGTGTAGTACCATAAGCACACAGATCGATGCCATAGACATATGGATCTGCGACATCATGTACATAACCACGATAAGCTTCGCTTGTGAGACGACCATTCACCTCATTATCAGAAATGAAGATGATTCTGTCATAAGCCTTACGAGCCCTACGAATAAGGTCAAAGGCTGCTGCAGGATTGGTAGAATCACAGGATGCTGTGCCAATTTGCTTAGCAAGAGCAAAAACATTTAAGTTCTTGTCATAGTGGAAAAACTCGGCAGAAGAACCGAACTTAACCACATCAGCACCAGTAGCACTACAGATAGTAGCAGCAATTAATCCAGCTTTATAGCAGGCTCTCTGTGTCTGAGGGCTACCATAATACTGACGATTACGGTCTCCTTCATGGCAGATTCCGCTATCCATAGAACCAGAACGGTCTACAATGACAAGAGTCTTACCAGTAAGAACTTTTGCCAGGTTTGGAATTGCTGCCACATAGCCATCGTGCAGAGCCTGTCTGACTTGATTAGCATAGATGTTCTGACCAAACTCGTTGTCCACAACATCATAAGCTAAGTCAAAGTGAATAGGAAGGATAAGAGCCTTACGCACTTTCTCCGCATCGCGGATTAGAGTACACCAGTTATCAACAATCTCCTTACGAGGATTCTTGAGGATATTTCTGATATTACGAAGAGCAGCAAGGACTCCAAGCTTACCTTCACGAAGAAGACTCTCCCAGTTATCTGCCTTTGCCTCAGCAAGGACTTTCTCAGCCTCATCTTTAGTCAGCTTGCCTTCCTTAACGGCCTTAGCAACTTCCTGACCAGCTTCTGACTGAGCAACCTCCCAAGTATCAGCAGATACTGTAATACCCTTCATAAGAGCATCGAGAGTGTGCATCTTCTCACCATTCACTTCTACCATAGCGGTAGACAGACTGGATTT
>Ga0326513_10003615_pt1 | contig 11188 bp, 15 predicted proteins | sample 2_2465_0518_D_FD_203654 | JGI IMG/M metagenome (GOLD analysis project Ga0326513, IMG submission 203654) | Bovine rumen microbial communities from UC Davis, California, United States - 2_2465_0518 | ecosystem: Host-associated > Mammals > Digestive system > Stomach > Rumen | place: USA... | reverse complement strand
AGTTCTGCCAGCTCACTACTGTTATAGGAGTGTAATGTGGCAAGATGATTTTTGTCTATACCTTCCCATTTTATCAGGACATAATACAAGACTATCCAACAAATATAGAATACAGGGAAAATCTTGGCAAAATGAACATTCACACAATAGTTTTTCATATATGCTACATATATTGATAAATGAATTCAAGTCCATAGAAAATCCATAGCCATATTGAAAATAAGGTGAATAGGCCTGAGATTATATGACTTATGAGTCTATATGATAGTGGTTTCTTACTGATTTTACTAATTGCTTTTTGGCAATCGTAAAATTTCACCAAAAGAAAATATATCACACATGCCAAAACAAACCACATGATGCTCCAAAAACCATATCCTTCAAATTTCCTATAAACTAGTAAATATATTAATGAAAGAATTATGGATGCACTATCCAAAGCTATTATGGATAGTGCACTATCTTCTGGAGTTCGGAAAAGGGATCGTCCCTTTGATATTATATAGAAAAATCTATATAAAGAATAAAATAAATAATCCATGTTATTCCCACAAATTTATGTTACATTGTAGGTGTAGCGACTCGTCTTGCCCTATGTCAGAGAGTCGTACCATAAGGCGGTAGTCCTCATCCCGGAACATCTACAATAACGCTTTTCCTATTCTGTTTATTGCCTTTGTCTTGTGAAGAAAAACCACTAATCTATGACGAGAAATGGAAAGAAAGAGAAAAGAAAATCCCCACACCGCCAAGGATTCACGAGGAATCACTTGGGGCGTTGGGGAATACTAAAATTAATATTTCTCAAAATCTACATCTTGAAACAAGATTGGAGTTTCAAGATTTTCCTCTGTTCTCTTATAATCATATCCTTCTTCTGTCTCAAAAGACGAATATCGAATAACCTTATAGAAATAAAAATTATCTTTCAAATATTTGAAAAGAAATACCGTACGGCTGTTATGCCCCCAGCAATATATGATTTTAAATCCATCTTTTGTATCGGCTATTGCTTCGAAATATATGTTTCCGCCAACATTGATAATACTCCGAGATACCATCGTCTTATTTTTATATAAAGTTATAGTTCCCTCATGTTCATCTTCTGTTTGTTCGCAAAACCTCAAACTATATTCAGACATAGAACCTCGTAAGGGGATTTCAAGACCACGCTGAGTTTTTATATTATATTTTTCTGTGGAAGTCTCAGTAACGAAATCATCCACTTTCCATTTGCCATTCTCTAATAGCATTACCAACTGATACTCAGATTTGCTATCTCCATTCACGACCTTAACATCAACGGTTGAGGTCGTATCTGAGAGTTGCGTGATTTTTCCAATCTTAAAAGACGGATAATAAGCAAATTCATCATTTATCCAATGATTGTCGTACGAATCCGGATTGGATTCATACCCTTCTTTTCTAAAAGCAAACAACTCTGATGACAAATACAAAGAATCTATGACATATGCCTTTGTCTTCATGAAATTATGCTTGTAGATCTTGGAAACAAAATCGTAAAGAGTATCTGCTGCACTTACAGAATCCTTCTGCTGAACGACACCCGCAACAGCAGTATTATCCCCTACCCTTGATTTACAGCTACAAATAGCAGTAATAAATATGATGTAAAAATATAAAGGTTTCATGTTGATATATAGTCATTTAAATTCCTCGCAATAATGTTACGATATCCTTCACTTGATATCTTTCCTCAAATGAAAAACCTGTAATATGGCTATCTTCAATACATTGTTTCAATCGTTCAGAAACATACATTCCATGATAAAATTGGGGACATGAAAAGAAATCAAAATCTTTATATTCTTCTTTCAATACTACATGTTCGAGAGGAGTCATTAAAGAATAGTCTTTATCATATTCCTTCATATATTCTTGATATGATTCATAAGAATCAAATTTTTTTAGTCCTAAATCTTTAAATCCCCATTTCGTAATACGAAATATTGATTGCTGGTAGTCAAAACAATTAACCATATCTAAACCATAAAAATGAAGGAAATAGTAATTATATGTTTGGTTACGACTAATGATTTTCACAGGAATCAACTCGTGTCTTTCTAATTTGAATTTTTCCAAAAGCGTTCTTAATCTTTCGCTGATTATAAAACCAGATGCACTTATTGCCAATGTACTTAATACATCGGTAAGTTTTGCACCTTTAACCAAATCGAAACTAAGTTTAAATTGCATTTTACATGGACCATAACTTGGAATAGCATGAGCATACCCCAAGGTATTACATTCAAGTTGCGGATATTCCCTACCCACAACTTTTATATTGTCTAAATCATTTTCAATCAAATAATATTTCATATCCGTTTTTTATTTCCCCTTTTTTCATATAAGGAAAACGACAGTTTCCTCCCCTTATTTTGGGGGGTGTCACCTATGGAATAACGATCCCTTTACCTCATTTATTGCCCTTGTTTTGTGAATGGGGAAAAGGATAAAATAACGCCTATTCGATGATTTTTCATCCAAACTGATTTCTATGTGATTCTACCGCAGAAAGAATAAAAGAAACAGATGTATCTGATTTATCCGAACTAAATCGTCCAAATAATACAACACTAAATATCAGATAAATCGAATAAATCCGTTTCCTTTATTCTTTTTTACGGTAAAAATATAAGTCCAACAATAATTCAATTCTTACATTTTTTGAATTTCATTTCACCTTTTATAAAAGGTAATCCACTAATAACGAAATCATCATCTACCTTCATTATATGAAACCTATATTCAGTTTCATTCATTACACAATGAAGAGTGTCTTTATCAAGAATTGGTTGACTAAAACAAATAACACTATCTCCAACAGCAGGATCAAATTCGATTGAAGAATCAGAAAAAGTAACAGAAGCATACATGTTATAAATTTCATCTTCACTAATCCAACCACCTTCCAACTCTTTATATGAATCAAATATTTCTTTCTGCTCGCACGAACAAGCCGAAAGTAATAATACTATAATCACCAATAAATATTTCATATTTTTAGATATAAGTTCACACCATCAAGGAGTCACGAAGAATAACTTGGAGGTGTGGGGAATGCTATACGACATTAAATATCGTCCATATAAAGATTGGGGATGTCAGCAAGCTTTATGCTCAATGTATCCACAAGTTTCTTTTCTATTATTTTCTTATCAAAATCTTTAATAGAAATGTCATATCTTTTCATAAACTCTTTTTTTAAATCATACACATCAACCCCTTTAACATATAGGTTATCATTGATATTGTAAAACCTAATTTGCAAAGGAGTAATCACCTGACACGTCTTGATTAATGTTTTAGTACCATAGAGACTCCTTCCAAAAGATGGATGGTATTCTGTTTCTACAACCAACGTCAGTTTTTTGTCATCTGTCGTAATCTCATCATAAAAAGACAACAGATCATAAATATCATTGGCAAACGCAGAATCAGGAGATTGGTCGTCATCACAGATTTCATATTCTATGCTATTAGTAATTTTCAACATTAGTGAATCATCCCAAATCTCATATTTGTCTTTGATAAAACAGAGAGTATCAGAAAGCCACCTTTTAAAGACACCTGCCCTATAATCATACTGCAATGAATCTGGCAAGCTCTCAGTTTTTTCACATATAGCGTCTATCGAATCTCTGAGCACAACCATGTCGTATCTTTTGGAAGCTGAATCTATTGGAATGTTTATATTATTCTCTAACATAATATTCCTTGATTGCCCCCAACAGAATACCAAAAGCATTGAAGTAAAAACGCATAATATTCTTTTCATATCTGTTACATATCCCCAGAAGATGATTCATGAAATCCTACTGTTTCATAGTAGCATCCCCCAGTAACAATTTTGTAGCCAGAAACGGATTTTTTTTCAAACTCATCAATCAATCTTTCTGACATAAGTAATTGACCATTTTGAGGATTGAGCATATCATAATCTTTATAAACATCTTTCAATTCTACATGTCGCAAGAAATAACAACCATCAGAATGTATAAACTCTTCCCGATTATTGAAAGTTCTTGTATTCTTATTGTCAAACACATCAACGAAAATACATTTAGGATAATAATACTCAGTATTTCGGATCAAAGGAACAAACAATAGATAGTATGGTTCTGAAAAGCCATCAATAGACATCTCTTTTAATTTATACTCGTTAATACTAACATTTAAATCTTCGAGTATTCCCTTAACTTTTTCGCTTACGACTCCTACTAAACTTAAGCAGGTTGGAGTTATATCCATATAATCCAGTAATGACTTTTTCTTTTGTTTTCTTCCCAATATATTGCAAGGAATATCAGAAAAGAAATTATGCCCATTTGCAAAGTAAGATTCTACCTTGTACTTATCTTCAGTTTCCAAGAAATCCAAAGTTTCCTTATTGTAAAGTTCAATAACATTCGTTTCTTTCTCATAAACGAAATCAATCTGATAATAATTCATATGTCATAAAGATAAAATTCCACACCATTAAGGGATTAACTTGGTCACTCCTTTACTATGTTCCTAATTCTTACTGGATTATCATTATTGACCGTACAATCAATTACCTTATCATCTAAATATATCTTCATACATTTAGGTAATACCTTTTTGTCATCAATTAGATAATAACGAGTATCAGATATCCTAAACCTTTCCCCATCATTCCTATTCTGATTAATATCTTTTACAAGATCAGGAAAATCTTTTCCTGCGATCACAGGAAACATAACTATATCGTCTTTGTCAAGAAACTGCATATCAATATCGTGAGCCTTTTTTCCTTCATGTATAAACCTAATCTCATTATTATGAGAATCCGTTACAGAAATACGTTTTACTATATTAGCACATCCGAACACACATGGTTCCAAGGCAGGTCTCATAAATGTCAATTCTTTATCACACCCTTCAACCTCAAACTCCAATAAATAAACAAGTTTGCCATTGAAAAGAGTTTCATCCTCTATTACTGCCCTTTGAAAAGACACACCTACTATTTTATATTTACGGCAATACGTCCCAACGCAAGAATTCCCGACAATTAATATGCCCATAATGAGACATATGATATAAACATAACGTTTTTTCTTCATCGTTCAAAAAAATGGTTGTTTCCTCCCTTTAATTCTGGCTTGCAACCTATAAAATAACGCTCCCTTTGCTCGGTTTATTGCTTGAAAGCAAGGCTATTTAAGTGCAAAGCAATAAGGAAACAGATATATCTATAAACTCTTTAAAAACTTATACAAGTATCGCATTTTATCCCTAAAAGTATAGGGGATAAAACCCTCGTTAATATCGACAGATTTGATATTCCTTTGATTATCCTTACATGAATCATAAAAAAACAATTTACCTTTATCCATATAAGCAATATGGATTAGCTCTTGTTTCTTTCCTATAATCCTAACAGATAAGTTTTGCAAATCAATCTCGGCAATAAACGCCCCAATGATATCTTTAAAACCAAGTAGGTTTCTTTGGTAAACAGGAGTATATAAATACTCTTTTGTTATGAGCGGAGGACCACCAAAACCATCACATTGGGGATAATCTACCAATTTGCCATTTACATATAATTGGCCACATAGCGGACCTTCCTTAAAGAAATTACACATTTCCCTAAATTCTATCAGACAAGAATCCACATTATATGTAGTCAAAAAATCCCAAGGATCTCCTTTCTGTGAATAAATCATACTTCATTAATATTGATTATACACACTTCAATACTCGAAAAAATGCCCATTATCCTGGTTGCCCGTAGAGAGATGGTTATTATTTATATACAATTCAAAGGCATATCTTTTTGGGCCATTAACAAGAGATTCCTGCTGTCTATAAAGAGTAATTGAATATGGGATAGAGTCATTCTTTTGCTGAGTATCATAAAATGAAATGCCCTCAAAGAACTCGTCAGCGTCAACAGGTTCAACAGCAAATTTATTATCTCTAATATATGCAAGACCATATGATAGTGTCGGTTCAAAATCAACACTATCTATCCTCAATATGATTCTTTTCTCGTTTTCGGAAATACTTATACTATTATCCCAATTGAATTTTATACTAATAGTGTGGTTCTTGCCATCATCACTATGGAATGGAATTTCATTAAATGACATCCCCTTGTAAACATAAATGTAATGATTGTAAGCGAGAAAACGATCTACAAATATACCAGTCTTATCATCAGGTGTTACTAATTCTCTAAAAACATGAATCCTTTCAAATTTCAAGAAGGGAATAGTTATGTATATAACAATACATACGACAAGAATGGCAAATGTCGTTATTGATATTTTATATTTTGTTTTCATCTTGTATCAATTTCGAAAAAAATATAAGCAAGCCAATCTTTAATCAAAACTTTTTTTCTAAAAGGTTGTTTTTCGCTTTTATTATATTTGTGAGATTTACTGAACTTTTTCGGCCCTTCTTGCAAAGAATCGTCCTTGTTATTGGCATGGTGATTTTTAGTAATAATGGTATGTATATTCAAATAAACCATGATCAGGCTCTTCTAAAAACGAGTAAACCCACATCGTATCATAAAAACAGAATGCCACTACTCCCATCTTTTTATTGTCACCATGTTTGTCTTTCTTATAGATGTAAGGCCAACTATAAATATAGGTGCCTCTACTATTGGAAAAATCAACAAACTCTCCAATACCAGTACAACGTATTTTTTCATCCCTATACATCCACAAATGACTCTTGATATGAAAAGAACTATTGTAATATAAAACAATAGCCAAGAAACCGAACAATCCCCAGAAAATCTTTTTCTTCATTTTACTGATATTTAACATGAGACTTTATATCCACGGATAATCACATTTATTTAACGCCTTCCCTATCCTGTTTATTGCCTTTGTCTTGCGAAGAAAAAACGATAAAATAACGTCTGTTACCTCCCTATGGTCAGTGGGGGTGCGACAAATCTCAACGAAAAGCGCCGAAGGTGCGACACCTAACAGGGCAGTCCGGATTTGCTTGCGATCTGAGCTTGCGAAGAAGGGCTGTTATATAGACATTTTTATGGAATGAGGTCTGAAGGACCGACACCTATTATAGGTTATTAGGTGTCGCACCTACGGCGCTCACTAAAAAACACCATTATAGTAACAGCCCTTACGGACTGCCCTGTTAGGTATCGCTCTTTCAGAGCTTCTTCAATCACATGTGTTTCAGCAACATACGTGTCTGTGTAATTCGTCGAACTCACGTTGTTTTTATAATTTTCTGAATCAAATTTTCTGGTCATCGTCGTTAATTTTTGTTCCATAATCAAGCAACAAAGTTGCTTTTACAGGATATTTTGAAATTCACGGTAATTATTGTCAGTTCAAGCACCAAAGGTGCGCATTCATCGAATTTACCTTAAATATATCTTTTTGTTGATCCTATGCAAGTCCCTTGTAACTCCCTTGTAAGTCCCATTATTAGAAACGGATTTGGAACGGATTAGAAGCGAAACTATAGCGAAGGATCAACGAAGGCATAACAGCCTTTGATTCGTAATGCTCACTTTTACAGAAAGAAAAATAGAATTTTGACACCACTCTGCAACTCGTCACCCGTAGCGTTGTAATGCTTTATCTGCCAAATAGTTGCAGCGGTGATTCATTTCAAAGCACTCGTCACCCACTCATCACCCTCACATGGCATATCAATCCGATATAGAATAACTTGCAAAGCCAATTCACTCGTCACCCCCAAAATGGGTGACGAGTGGTTTGAGGCTAAATCGCGCATGTAATATTCATATTATCAATAAGATACGCTAATTTTGGTGACAAGTTGGGTGACGAGTGGTATAGGGTGAAATAACGCTGTAAGCCTCAATGCCACAACGACTTACAGCGTTACGGGTGATGAGTGACGAGTTTTTTAAAAACTCTTTTTTTGAATATAAAATTGCAATCTCGACATTGCAATATGAGATGTGACGTTTTGTGGGAAATACTATTGTCAACGCGAATTCGACCAATTATAACTGTCTGGCAGCAAGCTGCTTTTCGTCGAAATTTGTCGCAGCCCTACTGACCACCGGGAGGTAACTCACGTTAATTTTATAATTTTCTGAGTCAAATTTTCTGGTCATCGTCGTTAATTTTTGTTCCAAAATAAAGCAACGGAGTTGCTTTTACAGGATATTTTGAAATTCACGGTAATTATTGTCAGTTCAAGCACCAAAGGTGCAATTTTTAAGAATTTAGAAAATCAAAAACAACATGAATGAAGCCCCCAACAGTAAAACACTTTTGATACATGCTATTATCCAGCCATCTTCATAGATGTGAACAAAGGAAAGTGTATTAAGGAGAATCAAAGGAGCATAAACAATGGAAAAATACAACAAATGTGAGTCATGTATAAATATAGTACAAATGATTGCTACTACATGAACAACCATATATATCAGAAACCAAATAAAGTATAATAACTTTCCATTCAGTTTATCTTTCATTTTCTATTGTGATTTTTAGGATTATAGATTCATTCCATAATCTTTATTCTAACTCAAACAATCTTAAGATTTCATCTACAACAATATCATAGTTATAATCATCAAGAGAAACAACATTATCTTTGTCTGTTTCCAAACCTCGATGCTTACTTGAACACTTTTGTGGTTTAATTGTTGCATTATGTTTGTCAATATACAAGTCACAACACTTTGAATTCTTATACAAAGAAGACCATGATCTCTCCTTCATTTTCACCAATAATTCTTTTGAAGAATTTGATGACGGTTGCTCTATATCCGAACTGGCATCTATAGCTTGGGATATTGCAGAAGCTATATCCCCCTTTGTGGCATTGAGCGGCAAGAAGAAAATCGGATCATCGGATATATACCATCCCCAATCTGTATGGTACATTGTAACTATTTTGTACTCCTTCTTGGTTCTATAAATATTACACGCTTTCATTTTTGACTCATATTTTGTAGATGAAATATTTCTTATTCTGGTGGAAGTTTTATTGATTGGATTTTTCCTCCATTACTTGTTGTAAAATATATCATATCATCTTCTATTTTCAGCAAGTAAACCAATTTGTATTTCTTGGATAATATTTCAACATTGCCACTATAACTGACACGTGAAATATAGTATCCATGTGACTCCCTAAATTGCTCCCAAAATGTATTTCTTTTTCTTCTGGGTTCAAATAGACCAATATAAATATACTTATCAGTCAAGATAATTGGACCACCAAATTTATGGTTAGAAACGGGAATCTGATTAATGAACAACTCTCCAACTAATGGCGTACCCATTCCAAATTCCCAACAATCTCTTAATTCTATCAGATTATTGTTGAAAATATAGCGTCCAGGATATTTCCAAGGCGTTCCTTCTTGAGCAAATATTATATTCATAATTTATTTTGCTTTTAATTTTGCACCAGGATTTGAGCCTTCCTCTGTGTTGACAACAGGACGCTGCACCCAGTTCTCTGGCACTAGTAATCACACTATGAAAATAACGCTTTTCCTATCCTGTTTATTGCCTTTGTCTTGTGAAGAAAAGCCACTAATCTATGACGAAGAATGACAAGAAAGAGAAAAGAAAATCCCCACACCGCCAAGTGGTCATGAGGAATCACTTGGGGCGTGGGGGAAAGAGATGATTATGCTTTACTATAATTTGTGCCTAACTAAACAGTATGCTATGCTTACCATTTAGTCATAAACGTAGCCTATATATTTATAGATTCATTGATTACATCATCAATCTTATAGGTATCGTTTTCCCTAATAATCTTCACCTTATAAGAATTCTTTTTGGTAACCGTTCCTTTTCCGAAATGAATGACATACCAATCTTCCTTGTCATGAACGACATGCATGTTTTCTCCTGTTTGAAGTTTTTCTTCCTCTTCGGCACCAAGACGAAACATCCATTCTGCTATATAGAATTCCTCTTCTGTATCATACATTTCATCATAAATCTCTTTTAATTTTGAGATACAATGATCGGTTAAATACTTTTTAGCCCATACTGAAACGTCTTCTTTAGGATTAAAATAGCTTTCATCCATAAAATTTCTATAAAATATATCTATGGACTTTTGCTTATCAACTAATACTGTATCATTTTCTATCACAGTAGATTTTTCTGTTACTATAGAACTATCTGTTACTATGGAATTATCAATCTTATGATTTTTATTCCAAGCATCACATGACGTTTGAGTTACAATTATACTCAACCCACAAATTAGTATTTTAACATTCATATCAATTATCATTAAATCGTAAAATCACATATGACGGCTTATAGCTTTGGTACGCTTGACCAGGCCATATACCTCTCTTGTCTATATTTTGTTTAAAATCAGAAACCCACGTAACACCATCAAACATTTGAATATGTCCCGCAGAATGATCCTGATCTCCAATAATAAAACCATTCATAACGATTATATCACCCTTTTGAGGTACATAACCAACCTTTGACACTTGACTTCGACCTCTTTTTAACAAAAAGTTTTTGTAATTTTTTGCTAATACAGGATGTCCACTATCATCATAGCCTCCTTTCTCTAATGCCATACTAACATACATAGAACAACGACCAAGCGATGCTGTCTCTGATTTGAAACCTGTATGTTTTCTATGTTTATTATATCGATTAGATGTATTACGATCTATATAATCAACCGTTTTATCGATGTTGATATGATACTTACCATTTCTACGAATGTTAGACGCAGAACGACTTTTACCAGATAAGGATCCTATAACATCTACACCCTGCAAAATATTGCTTTTGATTTCCTGACCAGTAACAAGGTCTAAAATTCCATTTTGTACTTTTACACCATTAGACAAAAGCAAATTAAAAGCCTCGTCTTTTGCTATATTTAAATATTTTGCAAGAGTGACGGCATTATCTCCATTTTGAGCAACCAAATTGCCATTTGAGTTACGTTCCCAATTACCATCAGGATCTATCATGGTTATAGGATTGCCTAAACAATAGAGATAACTACATACATTTGGTTTATCTTCCGCCATTGCATCCACCCCATACCACATACTTGTGACTGGGTTCATGTAACGAGCACCATAGTAGTACAGGCCTGTCTCCTCGTCAAGTTCCTTGCCGTTGAACTTATATGGCAGATCAGCACTTGAAGAGTGCTCATCTACAAG
>Ga0326513_10003613_pt1 | contig 11197 bp, 24 predicted proteins | sample 2_2465_0518_D_FD_203654 | JGI IMG/M metagenome (GOLD analysis project Ga0326513, IMG submission 203654) | Bovine rumen microbial communities from UC Davis, California, United States - 2_2465_0518 | ecosystem: Host-associated > Mammals > Digestive system > Stomach > Rumen | place: USA... | reverse complement strand
GTTGTTACTGTTGCGGAGATACGATTCTGCTTCGCCAAGGATGTGATCCAAAAAATTCTGATACCGAAACGCTTCTCTCAAAACCATACTCAATAAAATCCCTCCTAATTATATTGCCCTTGTTCTAAATAAGTGCCCTGTCTCTCTCCATTAATAAACTTAAAGCTACATGTCTATCCATGCCGGGTAATAAGGATCACCAGGCTCAATAAAATCCTTACAGTCGCACATCAACTTACCCCATCGTCTATCTTCAGTCATCTGCATAAGCCACATACTCTCTAAATAAGAGTTTTTGTACAAGTCGGTAACATCGCCACGGATGTCAAAGAATCTTTCTTCTGCAAATGGGTCAGGCTCTATGCGATTGTCTGCAATAAATCTTGCAACAAAATGCCCTTCAACTGGCTCATGAAAAATATCTACAAGATAACCATGTTCATGAAACCGTTCTTGGAGAATCCATGCGAACCAATAACAACAGCCGTGGAGAAATGTATCTTCCGCACCTTCAAAGTGAGATATGAATTTCAATACATCTGCATATTCTGTCATTTAATGCTTTTCTCCAATCCACTTACACTTTTGCTGAGTTTATCAAGCCTTTCAAGAATTGTAGATAACTGTAACTTGAATTTGTCATACATATGATTCGCAACATGTCTGTCATGCATTGTCAGATCATTGTTTGAACTAAGAATTTGACTAGTAATATCTCCTTTCTCTTTGATAAACTGGTCGGGAGAATCTGCGGAGAAAATATAGGTCGTGTCATCCTCTTTGTCATAATACATTGAGACTATCGTGTCGATATTCACGTACACTCCACTAACCAACTTATAGAACTTTGCCATATTTTCATCCTCCGTATTGAATGACAGATATTCAAGCAATCTTTCTGGCACAGTCTGCTTCTAAGGCTGCGGCAATAGCTTTACCGTCCAAACATGTAAGGCGAGAGAAATAATCGGACATAATATAATCTCGGACGTTTTTATAGTGTTCTCTCGCGTTCTTATTTTCCTTGTTGTGCATGTAGAAATCATAGGAATACCTAAATTCTTCGCCAAGCTCGGTCACAAACGTCTCAATCAAATTGATACAGCCTTCAGTGCTTATCTTGTCAATAGTAAGCCGTTCACTGTTATTCATTTACAATCTCCTCAACGTTTGATGTGGGTTTTGCAATCCAAAATTCTGTACGAGAACCTATCGAGTGTTGAAAATACAGTTTCAACATTCTCGCTTCTCACACTCCTTTGCGTATACCTGACTACGAATGTCGAGTAGGGCACGGTACTGCTTCTCATATCTACGATGCATCCTTTTTGCAAAATCCTTAATAGTATTGTCAATCATCAACAGTTTTGCTTCAAGCGCCTTCTGGTGCTTTTCTTTTGCTCGGAGCAGTGCAAGTGCCTTGCCATATTCAATATCAAATTCATCATTAGGATGGCACTTTGCTTTGCCGACAAATCTATCATTAATCAGTACATGCTTAACGCCATAGAAATCAAGACTCGGTTGCAACTGAATTGAGCTTGATGCGCACAGCTTGTCAAGCTGGGACTCATAAATAGTATTAGGTTCATCCTTTTGACACTTCAGAACTGCTACAATAGTTCTCTTGTCAGTGTCGATATAAAATACAACATCGCCATTCTTGGAATACTCAATACTCTTCATTCTCATTTCTCCATTCACAATTTTAATTAGACTGGTTATTATTCTTCAAACAATGCCATAGGACAGGTATGGCATGAGGCAGGGAATGGTTGGCAAATTGCTGCCGTTGGGTTCAAATGTCTAATTGGTTTATTGTAACTTGAACAAAAGATAGGGGAGTTGTTGGCCTGATAAATAATACGCTTAACCACATCGTTTGCGGACGGTTCTACTTTATCTACAATTGGGATAAGAGCATTTACTTCGCTGTCAGAGAGAATAATAGAAACAAGATGCTCGTTTGCTACATTCAATAGATACCACTCCTTTTTATTTCTTTGCCATTATCATTTAATCTCTCATGTCGATACGAAGGAAAATCATGCTTCCCCAGAGTATAATGTGAAATATTATCCTATCATAATCATCAACCTGGCCAAATGTAATCATACAAAAAGCACCTAATACAATGATAAATTCTGAAAACAAGACCCATATGGGTGTACTTTTCCTTCTATTGTTTTTCCTCATCATCTAGCCCCTTAATGCCATCGGTGATCGTTGAAATTATATCGTGATGGTACTTTGCATCATTGAATTTTTTAATCAAGGAAAGAGAACTGCGAAGTTCGCAGTTCTCCATAACCTCTCGTAAGTAGTGATCTGCCAGCCATGTTGACAGATGAGAATACACTTCAACCTCAAGATTTTCATCATGAATTGAAGCGATAATAGAAGATACCGTCATGCATCCAAACTCCTTGAGTCAAATTTTCTCTTACCAAGCCCCTTGTTATACAAATCGAGAATCTGATAGGCGGCGCGTCTTGCTTCACCTCTCACAGCATGGTGTTTGTCCTCCATATCTCGGAGAATGAGCTTCGGAGTAGTTCCAGACAGAGTATTCTTCAGACGGTTAAAGTCAAAATCAGGATACGTCCTGACCAACTTGGCAATGCCAGAAATAATAGCCACGTCTGTTGAATGATCCATGTACATCCAAGCATCCTTGATGCACATAAGGATTGAACCAAGCTTTGTCGGCCCAAGTTCGTGGTACAGGTCACGCAAAGTCTTAACACACTTAATGTTATTACCCTTATTGTTTCGCTGGAGAACTGTGAATCCCCATGTCTTGCACATTCTGGCAATCTCCATAGTTTCAGGATCTTTCGCTTCATACAGAGCATTCCACTTGTGATTCGTATTCACAGACCCTACGTCATCCTGTTGACGTGCAAACAGGTAGGCTTCATCCTGATAGGTCAGTCCTTTGTGAACAACAGCGGGAATCTCCGTCAGACCAAGAAGATAATAGGCATTCGCCCTATGCTGACCGTCAAATACCCAATATTCACCGTCACGGAAAGACACATCAATGGGCCTCATCCGATGAATATCAAACTTCTCAACAATTCGCTTGACACGTTCAATATTCAAATCCTTCTGGTACTTGCCGATGGACAACTGAGAGAGGGGAAGCATCACCGTAGTGATGCTATTGGCCTGGTACTTACGGTTCAACTGGATAGCGGCGTCACGGGCAGCGGAGATAGTTTTCTGCGTAATGATCGAGTTCGTGCTCATGTCGATTCTCCTTTTCTAATTGTCGTGTTTGTCATTAAGCCCCAAGATTAAAGTCGAGTCCACTATCATCCAAATCGTCGTACACATAATCGTCCAATTCTCTGTTGTCAGACGTATTGGCGTCTTCTTCATATCCACTAGCAGCCAACAGCGCGTATTTCAAACGAGTGCCAGAACTGAGGGCATCAGAGCATGTCTCAACCAGCGCTTTGAGCCTAGAAATCCCAAAGTTACCAAACAGGCTGGTCTGGGTAAGTGCTCCCTCAACCTTAGACTTAAAGTCACTAATCGCAATCTGAATATCAGACACAAGCGCATCGCGTTCTCGTTGAGACAGTTCTTCAGGAGTCTCGTTCAGTCTGAGTGCTTTGCGCATAAAGCCTTCTTTGCTCTCACGCTTCAAGTCCTTGATCTGTTCTTCCTTTTCGTCAAGCTGGAATTCAAGGTCGTTGGACTTGCGCTCTTCAGCTTCAAGCTTCTGCTGGAGTTCTTGAATCTGATTCTCAAGCGCTACTACGGCTTCATCTCCACCGTTTGCCTTAGACTCCGCAAGCGCTTTTGCCCGGATGGCTTTGTCCATTTCTTTGCGCAAACGGTCAACCTCATCCTTATAGCGTTGAGACTTCTCATAATAATCTCTGCTCTCCTGTTCGAGCTTATCAATCTTGGTCTGAACTTCTGCGGAAACGGGGATTGCCCCAGTGCGAAGTTCGTTATTTTCTCTAACAAGCCGTTCCTTTTCACCAATCAGCTTGTCACGTTCCTCCATAGCCTTCGACACATTGTCTGTCAACTTTTCACGAATCCCTTCGACATATGACTTGATTGTCTCGGAAGAGAACTTCACATCGTCGGGCAACTTGTCTACCAGCTTTGACTGCTCTTCGGGAGTCAGCTTGGAAAGAATCTTAAAGCCAGTCGTGGCATTAATCTTGCCCTCGGAAATGAGAGCTTGAAGGGCTGGGTCGAGTTTGAGGAGTTTCTTGAGATTCTGAACAGTATCACGGGAAACACCAAGTTCTTTTGCAATATCATCCTGAGTAACCCCAGCCGAATTATTCGGCTCGGCCTTCCCAGCACTCCCCTGGCGGACACCACGCAATTCTTCATATTCCTTAATCCACTTGGCTTGTTTGATTGGGTCGTTCTTCATCCTTCCGAAATTGGTTTCAATCAACTTCATCAGAACGTCATTGTCATCCTCGCTATCATCAAGAATCACAGGAACTGTAGTGCATCCAGCTTGGATTGCAGCCCTCGTCCTCTGGTGCCCAGAGATAATCGTCATGTCTCTGGTTACACGCAGGGGAGTGAGTACGCCGTGGTCTTTGATTGACTCAACGAGTCGATCAAACTCTGCGCCATCAACATCATCAAAGAATTCGGCATTGCGTGGGTGAATCTTGAGAGCGGTAGGATTAATGTAGGTAATCGTCTCTGCCATAGTCTTTCCTCCTGTTCGGTTGTCGTGTATTGAGTTGTTGGAATGTAGGGTAGGAGAGTGTGTCCACTAATAAACTTTTGTAGGTTACATGCCAACATCGAACGAATGTTCGATTATTGGACTTTTATTATAACTGCAAAGTTCCAACATGTAAATAGAACGAAAAGTTAAATATTCAGAAGCGAGTACAATTATTCGTACTTAGAGACGAAACCTTACCAAACTCTTTGATAGTATATGCTGCTTTGTTTCTTTCATGCCACAAATGCGCTTCTCGGTCAGTATAAAAGTCTTTGAAGAATACACATCCCATACTATCCTTAAATCTATACTTGAGAAGCGGCCTTCGCTTATTGTACTTCATTCGTAACCCCTCATCATTTTATTCCAGTTTCATTTTGGTATAGCAAAGCAGAGAGTCAAACATAGTCATGGCATCGCCCTTTGTATCATAGATCAGTCTGCGAACATTGCTCCCGGAACCAAAGTAAACCACATGCTTATCATTCACGTAATCATACTTCACAGTCATCGTGTTGTTGATCTCATCAAAGATGCTGGCAGTGTTATTCATCATTATTCCTCCATTAATCAGTAAGAAAAGAGCAAAAGAAATAAGCCAAGAACTTGTCTTGGCTTGTTGCCGTTATTGAAAATGTATATTCAATTACTACTTATGTTTTTCAACCTTAAAGTCATCCATGCAATACTTCTTTGTTGCAATCACTACATATAACCCATCAGCCTTACTGTATCTAACTACTCTCCGATACTCCTTCCCGTTTGGGAATTTAACAACACAGTATTTCCCGTATAACATAGGGGAAAGGAGTATCGGTTTCATGGGACCACCTCCATTTCTTTTATTTTAACACAGCAAAAGATGAATTACAAGTTTCAGTTCACAAAATCTTTGGATGTCTTCCCCCACAAAAATGTCATCGTAGACTTTGGTTTATCGTTCAGGCACTTTGTATAGCTATCAAATCTTATTGGAAGAATAACGCCGTCAACAATACACCTCTCACCATTTGGCAGTTGAATCAATCTGTGGTTATACACTGGGTTAATCATCCCAAACCAATAGAATACTTCTCCACCAGAGCAGTCTGTTAGTTCCATCAAATTGATAAGATATTCTATATCAACCACAACACTGTCCAATTGCTTCTCTCCTTGGGCCAGCCGCCAGCGACGATTTCTATCTTCTGGATGTCCAACACAACGCTTCTTCTCTTTCTTCCATGCTTCTTTCAATTCACTATAATCGGGAAAGTATCCTATTAAATATGCATCTCTGATTTCCTCTGGCTTAGAACAAAAGCACATCTTTTCATAAGGTATTGCATTGTTCTTTGGGGCTTCTGACAAGTTGGGGAGTGGAGAACTGTAACTCACACCATAATAACCGTTGGTTATATATTGTCGCAGAACACCATCAGGATCTTCTGGATTATGATAATAATTTGCGCCAGCAATTCCCGGACGAGCGCCAGGAATGCTTGGGTCATTGTCAGCATGGCAATTCTTTGCAAATTTGGTTGCAGCTTTGTACATAGAGTTATAACTCATGTTTACTTCCTCCACTTGTCGTAGTCATAAGCATATCGCTTAGTCGTATTATGTCCAGTAATATTGTGCATACTTCCAACTTCATGTTGCTTTGCAGACTCTCGGATTGTAAGCATATCATCAATAGTATAGATGCTCTTTGGATTAGTTATTACATATTCAATGCAGTCACTGGCAACATTTCCTTTATCGTCTCTGTAGAGATCAAGAAACTCTTCCTTTGAATAATGGTCGCAACGAGTGTAAGCCCAACCAGCGGGAATGGGTTTGGGTTCACAAATCTGTACTCTCATTCTTCAACCTCCAGATCTTCATCATAAAAACGCTCAACAACACAGAATCTTCTACCATCATTATCTACCATATTCCAATCACGAATTGCATTGTCAACAAGAACACCCAATCCAACAGAATATGCACCGCAGGAAGTACACTCAACATGTTTCAACGTGAGATCTGAGTGCGTTTGGCTATCTTTTGACTTACACAATGAAATATAATGTACCAGTTTAATGTTCTTACTATTGCATACAGGGCAAGGCTTGGGCTTAATCAAAGTCATACCGCCTCCTTAAATTCTTTTCCACAATAAGGACAGTGAATAATAGCAAAATCGCCATCGTCCCTGACTTCATACTTGAAATTCCGAAAGTCAACAAAGAATGTATTGTAACACTTGGGACATTTAACTTCCGTCAAGCAGAGAGCATCATCCATTACCAATTCCTCCAAATTCATATGAACTTCGTCCTCGCTCTCGCATCCTTCATATATATTTTCGCGCCCAACATAGCTGTATTCATTATCATCCAGAAACTCATACAGACAATCCATCTTCGCCTTATCCATCCCGCTGACAGTCAATTTCAATTCATACTTCATTTTCCATCCTCCTTATTCCCCAAACAGTGCAACTCTGGCAGCTTCAACTTCGCTCATTCCATTTCCAACCAATTCTTCATACCTACAACGGTGCTCAATCATGTCGATCATATCATCCTTACTTCCAGCATGAAAGCAATCCTTGTACGGGATATTTAATTTCCCTGCGGTGATATACTTGGTTTCCACACCATACCACTTTCCATTCAATTCCCAAATACGGAATTCACGCTTCCGATTATACCTGATTGTCACGAAATTACACCTCCGTTGCATCCATTAATAACCAAGCGTCACGTTTCCATCAAGTTGGAGATTCACAGGCTGGCCTATCAACGTTTCCACCATACACTTGCAACCAAGTAGCCTATCCATGTCCTTCTTAACCATTCTATCTTCCATCCCATAGTGTGCCTTGTCGGCAAGCCATGCATTTAAGCTAGTCTGCAAATAGTCAAGCATCTGAGTCTGAGTAATCGTGATTTCCATCGTAGCAGCCCCTTTCACTATTAGTGTTAATACACTTTCATGCAAAAACAGGACATTGGATTGACCAACGTCCTGTTTTTTTGTTGGAAATATACTTTCAATTTCCAATATTAAATTGTAGGTTACACAAGTCTAATAAGCATAATCCAGATCTTCCCACTCGCTCGGCGGCAGCAGTTCCTCCCCAAACAGGTTATACCACTGACCACACTTCCCACACTGGCAAGCACCAATGTATTCATTGAAAAGATATACGCGCTCACCACAATGGCAGGTTCCATACGACTCATCCCTAATCCAGCGGCTGTACTTGTGAACTTCGTTATAAGCATAATGGAATTCTTCAGGGTGAGCAATGCAGTGCTTATAGTTTTTAATCGCAGCTTCCGTCATCTTACCCAGCTTCACTTTCCCATCAGCATCACATGGGAATTCACAACCACCGCCAGCATCCACAAAGAACCTCAAGCCATAGGTAACTTCCAACCTATGTTCAGGGTGAACAATATTCCTCAGCAATCAGCACTTCCTCCATTCTTAACCCCTTCGATCATCTCTTCCATTTGCACATCAGTCTGTGTAATTCCAATCCTAGCAATCTGTTCAGGGTCAATCTTCACCAGACTTCCATTAGCAATCTTGAATACAAGTTTGCCATCCTCATAGGTAATGTCTCCATCAACACGCCATACATTCCTGCCCTTCAACGGGGGCTTACTGTCCCAACAAACAAACAGGGATTGCGGTTCAATGCTGTTCACAGGTTATTCATCCTCACTTTCATCGAAGTTGTATTTCCTCACTAAGTCAATCAGATCAAACTTGTCATCGTCAGAGTTATCGTCAGAGTCATCGTCAGAGTTATCACCGTGACTGTCGCTCTTATTGTCATCCTCTTCAAACTCAAAAATATACTCGTTGTCATCAAGTGAGCTTTCAGTATTCTCTCCTTCATACTTAATCTCTTGCGTGTATTCAACTGGGTAAACATTCTCAATTCTTTCAAGGTAATTGGAGCCATCATCGCATGTACCATCCCTATCAGTTTCCAACTCGTCTTTAACAAGTACTTTCAGTTTACCAAATGCATCACGTTGATTCTCTCCTTCAATGTATCGACCCAGGATTGTATAAGTCCAGTCAATAGGATAGGCTTTCCGATCAAACTTCCCTCTCGCATACTTCTCAGCAGCCTTTAGAGTTGGGAACATGGCTATGTATTTACCTGGATCATCATCGTCATCAAGAATAAATCTCTCGATTATCATGTAGATCATGTAGCGACGAGGTTGTTTAGGCTCAGGAGCCGGGGGAGTATACTTAGCGTCGGCAGGGAGCATGTCGATTGTGATTCCATCGCGGGAGAGTTGAGATTGAATAGCATCAGATATGTAAGTTGCTTTGCTGACATTTTTTTTCGACGCTGCAAAGTGTATCAAATCAAGAAGCCTTGCTTCTCTTCGAGAATCAAAAGAGATTAACTCGTATATTTTTTGCCTAGTTTTCTTCCCCGCCCTTTTTTGTGCTTCTGTTCTTCCCACATCATCACGTCCCTTCATAATTATCACCTCCATTATATCAAATAATAACTTCCATTACAAGAGGGGCATCCACAAAGGACACCCCTACTGTCACACATATCAAAGATCAGATTCCATTTCCAAGCCACAATCACAACACATAATCCGAACTTCCTTCGTAGCCCTCACGCTATTCCCACAGCAAGGGCACATGTACTTAATCACATTCGACCTCTTACTCTTAGCTTTCTTTTCCTTACCAGCGCGGTCACGGTACAGCGTCAGAGCTTCCCTCAACTCGCTCAAAGCCTCGTAAACCTCATCCTTGACCTCATCCTTGAGACTGACACGGGCGTATCCAACGCGCTTGTAATCAGCCTGAGACGTTTCATCACCTTCAATCGGAGGATTCCACTTCATACCATGCGCTTCGGCGGCTTCTTTAAATTTCTTATTGTGGCGGCTTCCACCACGAGCACAGTCCTGAACGTGCATCATGTCGTTGTAACAATGTACCATTTCATGCACCAGTGTGTCCACTACATGCTCAAACCCAAGATTCAGATAATCACTTGCTACATTCAGTTCATTCGCATGAGATTCACCATCAGTTCCATGCCAGACCTTGCCACCGTCAGGATTGGCCTTAGTTCCAACCGTAAACCAGCCCATAGCCCTCTGTTTCCCTTCCGTCATGACGATCACAGGGCGGGGGAGAGCGCCTTCATAGAAGCGATTGTTCAGCCAGTCAAAAGCAGATTCCAGAGCAGAGATAATGGGGGAAATGGACATCTTGTTAGTGTTCTGATTCGTCATTGTGGTTTTCATCCTTTCTTGCGGTCGAAGTGGAATATATAAGAGAGACTGTCTTGCGGCAGTCTCTCCGGTTATCAGTTATAAAATTGTAACTTCCAATATTACTTGTAATCAGTCTCCTGCATCTCCTCTCCCATCGCTTCACAATCATCCTTAAAAGGACAACTTGTACAACCAATCTCGTGCATGACTTCCAGCGCGATATGTTCATCAGACCATCCACCATACAAATCATAGTCAGGATTTACACGACGGGCAAAGACTTCCAGTGTTTCATCATTTAAGCTGCCATCATACCTCTGTGCTTCCATTTCAGGAGTAATTACATGGTCAATTGTTCCGTCATACATGATTGCAAAACAATCTTCATCTTTATTAGTAAAAGGTTTGCACCAGCTAAAGTTTTCATCCTCGTGGGATTCCATATATTCACGATATGTCATTGTGCTTCCCTCCTAGAACATTTCAATACTTCCACGCTTTACGCCAGCCTTGAACGCATTAACAGACAATCCGGCATCATTGTCCCATCCACCACTCTTTGACTTCCTGAACGGGAAGGCTGTGCGTTGTGCATTTCCTTCTCCCAAGGTTCCACGCAGAACCTTTCCATCTTCCACATACACACTATAACCCATGATCGTATGCCAGCCATCCTTAACCACTTGCTTCATTATAATTCCCTCCATTGTTATATTCATATTCATATTCATACAATCGCAATTTCCATCACGGGATTCTCGTCACAGGCTTCCCTTGTATGTATCCGTTCTTCCACTGGGTAATCAGCTTACTTTGAATCGCATCCAATACACTTCTCATTTTCTCCTCGACTTCCACAATCAAAGAATCAACATCCTTTGATTCCAAGACAGCCTGTTTGAACAAGAAGCCATCGTGCTTTAAGGTGTACACGAGCCGCAAATCCATGTGGTCAGGCTTAGTTCCTTCGGGGCAAAGACACAGTGCCATTCCGTTCTTAGCAATAGGAGAGGATTCAATCTGAAACATGCCGTTGATTCTAAGTACCTTCGTGATGTCAGTCAGTTCCAACATGTAAGCCAATTCCTTTTTCATGACCATGCCCTCCATTCTGTTTCTATTTTACTACTTCCAATCCAACTTGTAAAGCCCTTCCACTAATAGGCTCAAATCAAAAGACGAACCGTTTCCAGTCCGTCTCCTGTTTTCAGTCTACCAAACAAACTCCTTGTGCTTTGCT
>Ga0326513_10003612_pt1 | contig 11197 bp, 12 predicted proteins | sample 2_2465_0518_D_FD_203654 | JGI IMG/M metagenome (GOLD analysis project Ga0326513, IMG submission 203654) | Bovine rumen microbial communities from UC Davis, California, United States - 2_2465_0518 | ecosystem: Host-associated > Mammals > Digestive system > Stomach > Rumen | place: USA... | reverse complement strand
CTAGGCAACCTCCCTGTGACCAGGAACCTGTCAAAGCAGTATTCGTCGCCAATCTGATCCTGCAATGACGACATATAGTTCTCGGTATTGTCGGCAAGAGAGCATGCCGCCCCAGCCTTGTCGGATATGTGCACTATCTGGGCCGATCCAGTGCAGAGTCTCTCATAGTGCCTCTCTCCAGCATGGTTCATTCCCATTCTGGACTGGGAGTCTATCGTAGGGTAGGGCTCGTACTTAATCTCGCCTAGGGATACGAATATCGCCGGAGTGAAATCAGGACGCTGGTCTTCCCACCTCAGCTCGGTATCTATCCACAGCTCGGTCTTTTGAGGATCATTCTTCCATACGACATCAGGGCATCCGAAAGTACGTCCCTTCTTGTTAGAGTATATCATCCTCAGAATGGTGACGAATATGGCGTACAGCACCTGCGAGCTCTTGCGAAGCTCGCAGATATGCTCCATGCCCCCAAGACGATGCCAGGGCTGGACCTCTTCCTGTGACACGCCCTTCTCTGACGGTTTCTTTACGCAACGCCTAGCCACAATCATCCTCCTCCGGCTCGCCAATGCGATATATGGAGTCGCTGAGCGGCGCCTCGTCGAATCCGAGACGCTGGAGACATGCTACGCGCCTGACTTCAGACACTATGCTGGCCATGCCGATGACATACCTCTTATCTTGAGCCCTGTCTATGACTACATCGCCCTTCTTCAGTACCGGATTGCCTATGGCAAGAGCCTCGAACGTCCTTGTCTCATGAGTCCCATCATTGGAGTTGACATTGGTGTGTGCTGCATCGGTAGAGAACGAAAGCATCATCCTGTGAGGCCCGAAGTAGGCCGGATATCGTCCCGTGCCGAAACATTTCTTGCAATGGGAATCTCGAACGTCGCCAGTAACGGGGTCTATGCAATATGTACATTTAGGTCCGAATGTGGATCTGATGTACACATCGCATTCTGTTCCTGCCAAGACTCTGGCCCTAAGAGCTTCTCTGCGCATGATCTCTCTGGCCAGAAGGTACTCCCTCCTGGGCAAATCTCCATATGGCTGTATCACCGGCGAATAGTACCTGCCCTTTGGGGTTCTCAGGACAACCCTGAAATATAGCACGTTGGACTTGCCATAGAGGTTCTTCTGCCCCTCATCACGCCACGCTATGACATTTACCAGATCCGGAGATATTGGCTCCCATGGGCCCTCATCGGTACTCCCCTTTTGTACCGTGAATGACCATGGCGCCGGATCGTTGAAGCCTCCTGAGATTTCCCATGAATACAGGAACCCGCCGAGGTAGTTCGGCGAGATCCTGAACGCGTAGAATGGAGACGATGAAGGCATTATGGCTGCTGCTTCAGTTTCTGGAGCTGCTCGAACAGCATCTGCTGCTGTTCCTTGTATTCCTGCATCCTGCGGTTGATCTCGCTGATCTGCTGCTCCCTCGTCATGATCGGCGCTCCGGAAGGGACTCCTTTCCCGCCGATGTTGAGCGAGAGATAGTCGGAGAAGCTCTTGTTCCCGATTCCCTTGAGGAGCCTCTGGAGATACTCCTGCTGCTTTCCGACCTCGGCCCGCATCTCGTCGAGCTGTTCAGGTGTCATCTTAGTGATGTCGACCTTTCCGTCGCGAAGCATGCGGGCTGCCTCTGTTGCCTTCCTTGCCTCGCCAAGCTGGGACTTGAGCTTCTTGATCGAAGACGCGTCAGACTTCCTGCCAGCCGTGAGGTCAGCGATCTGCTTGTTCAGGCTGCCGACCACGCCCTTGTGAGCCTTTGCCGTCGCAGCAGTCTGCGCATCGTACTTTGCGGCGAGGTCGGCAAGCTCCTTCGCAGCGTCAGCCGCGTCAGACTTCCTGCCAGCCGTGAGGTCGGCGATCTGCTTTTCCAGGCCGCCGACCTGCTCGTTGTGCTTAGCCGTAGCAGCCTCCATTTCGGCGTTGCTTTTTGCACCGGCCTCTTCGAGAGCCTTTGCCTTGTCGGCCTTCATGGACTCAGCGAGCTGCTTGTTGCCCGCGCTGGAACCGTAGAGCGCGCCTCCGATTCCGCCAAGGCCGAGTCCTGCGAGGGCACCCCTCCCGGCGCCAAATCCGAGAAGCTTTCCGGCCAAGGCTCCAGTGCCGGCGCCGACTCCGCCACCCACAAGGGAGCCCACGAGAGGCTTGTAGCTGGGGTCTATGCCTTCCCACTTCTGCTTGATATTGTCGATCACATCGGAGACGCTCTTCCAGATTCCGCCTCCTGCATCCTGCGCCTTCTTCTGCATGCTTATGTGCGCCAAGGCGTACGGATCGATACCGTGCGCTACAGAGGTCTTGCAGAACCCGTTGAGGTATGACTCCTTGCTCATTTCTTCTCCTTGTTTCTTTCGTTGATGATTTTCTTAACTCTCTCTTCGACCCTCTCGTCGTTCTCGTCAAAAGCACGTCCCATCCTCTTCAGAGAATTATACGCGCCAAAGCCTGGGATTAGCATATCCTTCCAGGTACTGCCCTTGTCATGCTCAAGCTGCTCCTCCTTGGTCCTGCGCCTCTTTATGGCCGCAGCCAGCGCGCCTACGGCATTTCCCAGTGCAGCAGTCCCGACTCCGGCCAACTCGCCAATAGACGTAGCATGCTCATTGCCTGATATCTTTGACACCAACCAACCTAGAGATTTCCCTGCGAGTCTGGATGCAGCAAGCGAAGTTATGGGGCCTATGGCTTCTCTGAGGGCGTGTCCCATGGGGTCGCTACCCTTATGCTTATTGCTGGCACGGGCCTCTGCGATCTCGTTTATGATCTGCTCTCGCTTGGCGGCCTGAGCGCCTTCAGGTCCAAAGACGAGGTGATCCTCAAGGGCTCCGCCGGCGATCTTCTCCAGTGCTTTCATGTTTGCCATATTGGCTGTCTCCTGCCTAGTCCTTCTGGACTGCCTTTTCCTTGAGGCTGAGGGTCAGTTCACCCATCTGCTTGAACACGTTGCGAAGTTGGTCTTCCATCTGGACCATGTCGTCGTTTCCGTACCTCTGGTTGAAGTCCTCGTGCTTCCAGTAGAACAGGAACAGGATGCGTCCCAGACGGTCTATGGTATCCATGAAGTCGGGAATGTACGAGTCCACAACTCCGGCGGTATCGTATACCTTGGCAAGCCCACCTATCGCCGCCTGGTCGAATACGTGGCGCTGACCGGCGGCAGCGGCCTCCTCGGCCAATCTGCGGGCCTCCTCGTCGATAGGAAGGGCGCCTTCCATCGAGTCGGCATGCTCGTCAGGGTACTCGCCCTGACCCATGGAGCGCTCCATCTCTCCGCCGATATTGATGCCGCGGGTCATTCCTCCTTCTGGAGGCAATCCCGGAACTCCCGTATACTGTCCCTGGGTCATGTCCACATACGGGGACTGGTACACGGGAATTCCCGAGTACGGATCGACAGATGGAATCTGCTCAAGCGGTGCCGGCATGGCCACGTTGACCAGGTTGTCCTGAGCCTTCTTCTCCACCTCCATGAGCGACGGTATCTGAACGAGGAGCGTTACGCTGCCAGAGGATGCGGCCTTGGACAGCACCGAGAAGGCTCTGCGAGGACGAAGCCCGAACCTTGTCACCAGGTCTACGGCCGCAGCCTTGTAGCCTAGCGGCCCATGGCTACGCTTGGCGCCATCCACCTTGACCGTGAATCCCAGGGCCCCGTCAGATGCGACCTTTACACGCTCTATGCCCTCGCTGCGCATCTCATCAAGGATGTCAACCGCGCTTGCGAACGTGTACTTGGACTTGAACTTCTCATATTCCTTCTGGAACTTCGCCTCTCGCACCATGCGATCTTCTGTCTTCTCGTCCTCCACATACGGAGCCCAGCGCTTCACAACCTTGAGCTTAAGCGCCTTCCAGTCCTTCGGAATGATTACGCCGGAACTGGTCTTCTTTGGCATGCCAGAGAACGAGCCTATGGTGATGAAGTCGCTGGAGCCGCAAGATTCGCACGGCGCACAGCAACAGTTGCCGAAGCCAGGTCCTTTACGTCTGCCATCTTCGTCATGGTATCTGTCCGAAAGATCCCAGTCCATGAAGCCATATCCAGGCTCTAGTCCGGCGCTGTTTGGTGTATTGATAGTAGCTTCATAGCAACCGCCCGTGCCGAACCTGGTGTGGTCGCCGTCGGACATTACGAACTTGATCCCGAACGGACCCGCAGCATTGCCCTTGTCGTCAATGAACAGATACGGCTTGGGATCTTCCATGCCGATCTCTATATCCGACATCGGCACTGCCTTGTCATACAGCTTCTTGATGTCGTCGCCATACTCGTCATTTACCGAATCTTCCTCGAACTCAGTAGTGACCATTGAGCGCGGGCACGCTTCAGCCAGGATGTTGCCATCATCCTCAAACACCACGAAAGTGCTGTCCTTGGTGCAGTCAGGAGACATGACGGCATTAAGGAGCACGCCTTCTCTGGTCATGCCGTCAGACATCATGAAATTGTACTTTCCGACACCATCCGGAGGATTGAACCGATGCTCAAAGTCCACGAGGGCCTCGTCATCAGTGACCTTTGAGACCTCTTCGTCCTTGCGGTCGTCCTCGATAGTGAAATCGTGCTCTACTATCTGACGAGCGTTCTCCTCCACCGTAAGAGGCTTGTCCTCCTCTCCAACATCCGTGGCCGGCGCATCCTGAGAAGACTTTACCAGGCCCTCTGCAGAATCAACGATCCTAACCTTAGGCTTGGCGGCGGCGATCTTCTTCATGCGCCCTACATGAATAGATGCATTGGCGAGTTTGTCGGTGAATATTGCCTCGGCATCCTTGTAAAGCGAGAGATAGGCGTTTGCAAAATCTACCTCATGAAGAGCCTTCAGGAAGCTTGACATGCACTCTGGACCGCCAACCTTCTCCATGAAGTTCTTGACGTACTTTGATTCCGCAGACTTCTCAAGGATCCCATTGCTCACGGCCCCAGACAGCATCTCCTGAAACGCCTTATCAGAGAGAAGTCTCGCCGTAGCCTCCTTGATATGCATCCACGCCTCCATCGGAGTCCACGGGGATTCATCCTCAGCGATCTTTCCAAGGGCGGTCTGGGGACGCTGGACGAACGTAAGATCGGGATTGCGCATGGTATCGCGCACCTCGTTGCTGGCCGGCGACCCGATTCTGATCGAGTGCTTGTTGACGATGTAGTCAATCCACTTCTCGGTAAGAGGCACGAACTGGTTCGTCTTCTTGTTGAGAATCATATCCACGCCGCGCACCTGGTTGTTCAGGAAGAAGGCCGGGATGTAGTAGAAGTCATCGTCAACCTTGTATCCGAAAATGCCCACCGCCTTGGATCCATCTTCGTTACGGTCCACAACTTCGAAGCCCAGCATGTACGGAACAAGAGCTGGCGCCCTGTCTTGGACAAATTGATATGCCAGAGACCCGAAGTCGTCCTCGAACTGCCTCTGGTTAGCCGATTCCGGGGCCTGCATCTCGTCCGGGTTCCCGGTCTGCGGGGACTGCCCCACCTCTGGAGGCATGCCTCCTGGAGGAGCTCCGGCAGGCATGTCGGCCTGCGCTTCCTTGAACAGAATCATCGTACGCCCGACGCTCGGGCGAATCTTCAACGAATCGAAAGTAGGTCTTGCCATTTCTGCTCCTTGATCCTCGTGGAGATATTATATCAAATTATGCCCAGCCCCACCCCAGATTGGCGTTGAGCTCCCTCTTCTTGGTCCTTATCATGTGAAGATACTCGTCCCTAAGCCTTGCCGCGGCCTGATCGTACTGCCCTGCCTTCTCTTGGTCGTTTATGGACGTGCCGCCTGCCTGTATCGCCAGACTGTTGCGCCTGTACCTGTGAGCTGCCATCGACAGCAGATTTGAAGCCACCCCAAGCAACAGTATAGATCTGTATGGGAACTCGTCATAGTCCATGCGGTAGATTTCAGGCGGAGTGTCATTCCACCTGTCCACCGTTATGTTCATGGCGGTACGAATTTCCTCAGGCGTGAACTCGAAGTCGTCCAGAAGAAGGTTGGCCTCGGGGTCGGTGTCCCGAAGAAAGATCCTCACTTCCATATCTGTCATCGCGCAGTCGTTACCGACCGGAGATATGCTCTTGCTGCCATTGTTGGTTGCGGTATCAGACATGGCGTCAATCCAATCATGCAGGGTCTATCAGAACCGAGCTGGCAGGAACGGATGTGGGCATCCTTCCATTCAGGGTAAGAGGGAATTTAGATCCAGTGGCCTCTGGCTCGGTATCGTGCAGCTTTTTAGGGTCGGCCACCGCAACCGATCGCCACAGATCGCTATCAGGCACCCCCAGAAGGTTTTTGAGTCCCTCGAGGAGCCTGCCACCCGCATTGGAGAAGTAATTCCAGTCTTTGCGCCCATACCTGCCGGCGTCAGCTCCCAGAAGGAAGGCCCCCAGCCCTATGCCAGTGGGTATGGCGTATGGCTTAATCTTGTCCCATAGGGTCTCTTCGTCATCTTCGTCATCGTCATCAACTACCAGACGCCTTCTGGGTCTGGCCTCCTTGCACAGAGTCATAGAGAGCATCTCCGCATCCTTCTCGCACATGCCCTGCTCGATGGCTCCTTTCTTGGCTCCGGCCGCGAACATCTTGCCTAGATCTATGTCTCTCATGCGTCCTCCTGATAAATGATTCAGGCGGGGTCGGGACAACAGCCCGGCCCCGCCTGGTCTAGACTCGCCCTGTCAGGGGCGCGCGTCATTAGGCCTTGTAGTGCCAGCCGTCCTCTTCGTCGTTCGTAGGATCGGAGTCGGAGCTGCTCTCCTCGAACGGCTCCTGCTTGGCCGCATTGCCGAAGCGCGCAAGCGCCATGCCGGCGATGTTGCCGAAGGAGAAGCCACCGAGCCAGTAGCTGAACCACGTGATGAAGTACGCTTCCTTGTTGAGGTACATCGTCCAGTCGGTCAGCGTGTAGTTGTGGCCGAGGAACGAAGGCTCCGCGAAGAAGTAGATGTACCCCTCCGGGACAAGGTGGTTCTTGATCGTGGTGACGCACTTGATGCCCATGATGGACGACTCGGTGAGGCCATCCTTCCAGTGGGTCTCCGCCAGATCGCCGCCGATGTCGTCACGACCGAGCTTGAGCACGTCGCGCAGCGTGTTCTCATGCGCGAGCATGAGGTAGTTGCGGGCGACGAACTTGCCGGCCGCGTTGCCGCGGGGCAGCATCTTGGTGGCCTCGGCGAACGTGTCGCGGTTGAGGCCCTCCTCGAAGTCCATGAACTGGATCTTGCCGGTGACCGGATGGGCCGTGCCAGGACCGCGCAGGGTGTTCTGGACGATCGAGTTCACCGTGTCGATGAACTTGCGGTCGTGCGTCGCCATGCCGTCCTTGATCGAGTTGTCCGTCAGGATCTTGCGGATCGGGTAGTCGTAGGTGCGCAGCTGGTCGATGTCCTTGGTGAACTTCGGCGTAACAATGCGCGCCATCGGCGTGATGTACCGCGAACCGGTGATGATCTCGCCCTCAGGCACCGTCTCGAACGGAACGTACTTCGCGCCGGGAGAATCGGGCTCGAGGTCGTCGATGACGATCAGGTCCTCGGTCATGGTCTTCGTGAGGCGCTCGTTGCCGATCGTCTCCGGAGGGAGGATCTTGTTCGCGAAGGAACCTTCACGGATCTGCGTGCGGGTCACGTCGGAGGCCGCCTGGGCGACCTTCTTGATGTTGCCGTCCCTTCCTTCGCCCTCCTTGAGCATCTGGAAGAGGTTGGCGTCGATCATCTGCTCTTTAGCATCCTTGTACATGTCGATCTCCTTCTGTTACAGAGCGGTCTTGAAGCGGATGACCTTCTCGCGGGCACCGGTACGGTAGGCGAGGCGCCTGTCAGCGCCCTTCGGGACCGCCACGGCATTGTTGATCCAGCGCGACGTAGGAGCCGCAGTGACTATGCCAACCGTGGTGCCGCTATCGCCCTTGGAGAGCTGGCCTCCGGAGACGACGAGCTTGTCGCCGACCTCATACGTCTTGCTCATGTCGAACACCGACGTCTCGTACTCGCCGTCCTGGGCGAGGTCGATGGCCGTAATGGCCGGCCTCGCAGGAAAATCGGCTGTCGGATTCGGTGTAAACGACGTGCCGGCAAAACCGGCCGTAGGATCCGTAGGTTCCGTGAGAGCCACATAGTATGTGTCTTCCGAACCTCCGGCCTGCTTCCACACCGGATTGCCATTACCATCCTTGCTGATGGCAAGAATGCTGCCGCGCTCGGCCACAACACCACTGCCGAGCGGCAGCGTCTTGTCGACCTGAGCGAGGCTGGGGTAAGACCCCTTCACTGGGCTAAACCATCCCATATTCTTTTATCCTCTTGTTAGGTTTTGGTTGTCTTGTTCTGGACCTTCCCGTGCGTCAGTCCACATATCCCGATCCCCGGCGTTCACCGAAGACCAGCTTAGACCACGGATCATCGACGCTTCGGGAGGAAGGGAATTCGGAAGCTTCGCCGAGAGTGGGCGCGGAGATGTTCTCCGCCATCTTCTCGACCAGGTCCCAGACTCCGCTTGGATCCTCCGCGACTTTGCTGACGAATTCGTCAACCTTGTCGTTTTCGATCGCGCCGCATCCGGCCAAAACCTTCGCGGCGTGCGCGGCCTTTTTGTTGAAGCACTCACGGGCCTCAACGAAATTCCTGAGTTTATTTTTTGTTTCGCCTATCTCGGCCTCTGCCTCAGCGAGCTTTTCCGTAGTGCGCTTCGCGAGGTCGCAAAGGTCGAGAATGCGGGCCTCCTTCCGAAGCTCTCTGGCCTCAGGAGGAAGTCCGTTCTCAATCTTGGTGTATGCGCCCATGGAACTGCACCTCGCCGTTACTTGGCCTGGTTCTCCACTACGTACCTAGCGAGCGCGGAAGGATCCACACCCATGGCTTCGGCCTGCTTCTTGAACCCCGCGATGTACTTGGAGTCGTCACGCCCGGAAGCTGCCTGCTTCTCGGCAGCTGCCTGCTTCTCGGCAACCTTGGACTTGAGAATGGAAGCAACCTTTGACATAACCCTGGATCCAGGAGCCGGAGCCTTGGCAGCGGCACGCTTCTCCACGATCTTGGAGGCAACCTTGGAGAGCGCATTGTGGCGGATCGCGGCAGCAGCTGCCTTCATGGCCTCCTTGGCATCCGCGGCGCCCTGCGCCTCGTCCTGGGCGTCCTGTATGGCAGCTGCGGCATCCGCGGCGCCCTGAGCCTCCTCATCGGCAGCGGCAGCATCGTCTACGGCAGCCCCTTCAGCGGCTCCGCCCTCTACAGCTGCGGCGATTTCCTGAGCCTGCTCTGGAGTGATCTCTCCGCTCTCAAGACCTTGCGCAATGATCTCCGCGGCCTGATCCTCGTTCGGGCCGGCGGCACCCTCGTCTCCAGCGATTTCCTCTACCAGAGCCTTGGCCGTGTCAGGATCAAGCTCGCCAGAAGACACCAGATCCACAATGGCAGTTGCCAATTCCTCTTCCGTGACATCCTCAGGGATCTCCGAACCTGCGGCCTCCGCAGCGGCGGCCTCGGTGGTGGCGGCATCGGCGGCGGCGGCATCGGCGGCGGCAGCATCGGCGGCGGCAGCAGGTGCCGCAGCTTCAGGAGACACGCCGGCGATAGCCATGGCGTTGTCGGCCGCGGCCTCTGCGGCGGCAGGATCAAGCCCCTGCTCCTGAGCGGCCTTGACACACGCGGCCTTTATGAGATTGCGGGCCGACGCCTGGCCTACCGCCAATTCTGCGGCACGACGGCCATTGTTGAACGCCACCTGCGCCGCCGCAATCTTGGACAGCATGTCATGTGTCATCTCGATCTTGCTAGCCTTCTTCACTTTGGTCTCCTTATCCTCTTCCTCGGTCTTCTTCTTGGCTGGCTTCTGCGGAGCCGAGCCACACTGGGCCTGCTTCTGAACCCCGGCCTTAAGATCCTCCAGAAGCTCGCCAACCAGACTTGTCAGATTGGCATTAGCCTCCTTGGCCGTTAGGGCATCATCAGTGATGAGAGGCTTCTGCTCTGGGTTTAGCAGGGGCTCGTCCATCTCAAGCTTGCCCTCGTTGAGAGGCTTAGCGTCACCTCCGTTTACCGCGCCCTCTGCGGTAGTGGCACCAGCGGGCTGGCCCTCCGCCACTTCCTCATTAGGCTTCTTCGCATCCGCCGGGACCTTCTGGTCGTGCTCGGAACCCGGCATGGAATCGACACCGACAAGGGCCTCTGGATCGGCCGCGAGCGTCTCGTTCGCCACCTTCTCCATAGCCTTGAACCTGTCGATGAACTGCTTCATAACCATTGCCATTTTGACTCCTTGTCTGTTAGTCGATTTGTTCGTTTTCCTTGCCTGCGCCGTCGGTCGCCGGCTCGTACATATCGTACTTTTCGGCTAACTTGGCTGACACAGATAAATGATACACAATTTTTTTTAGCATGTCAAAAGACCTCATCGCATGCCAAAGCGCTTAGGCCCGTTCCTTGTCCAGATGATACCATGCCTGTACCTATTAGGTAACGGGTTGGTTGTCCTTGCCCACTGCTCGAATGACATCCAATCGTAAGGTTGGACGCCAGGTGCCGACCCTTTAGCTCCGGACTTATCTCCAGAAGCATATACGGTATTGGTCGAGACATTCGGCTGGAAGCTTTCCCCTTTAGACCCAGAAACGGACTTTACGCTATCAGTGGAATCGGGTACCCATTTGGTCTGGAACGCAGCCCCTCCAAATTGCCTCCTCAACGAAGGAGGGATGTCCATCCTCGTCCCATACGCCAGCTTCATCAATGCGCTTCTCTTGTCTATCATGTCTGCCTCCTAATGTCTTGGGCTGCGGATACAAATATGACATCATCCTCGTTGAGGCTTACAGGAGCCCTGTCGATCGCCGCACATATGGCGGCAATCTTGTACATTGCGTACTTTCTGGCAAGTTTCCTGGCCACCTTGTCGTCCACATCAGAAGATGCCACCTTCTCTGACCCTACTCGGAACTCTGGCACCATCCCCGAGGCCACAGCCTCCAGGACGGCAGTCACGGGATCATCGGTATGGAATCCAAAGGCTGCCGCGGACTTCAAAAGGTCCAACGCCATCCCGCTCGGGATAGGGGGGTGAGGGATCCCTGACGGGATGGCATCGAACCTGGAATAGTTGCAGAAGTCGGCACATGAAGACGCATCCACAGCCTCCTTGACTACGCATGGCACTGCAGCCATTATGGACGGAATGTACTTCTCCACGACATT
>Ga0326513_10003607_pt1 | contig 11205 bp, 8 predicted proteins | sample 2_2465_0518_D_FD_203654 | JGI IMG/M metagenome (GOLD analysis project Ga0326513, IMG submission 203654) | Bovine rumen microbial communities from UC Davis, California, United States - 2_2465_0518 | ecosystem: Host-associated > Mammals > Digestive system > Stomach > Rumen | place: USA: California... | reverse complement strand
CTTTAAATCTTTATAACTATCTATTATTAAATTAATATTATTGTTATTAGATGTAGAAAGTGATACAATTTCATTATTGAAGTAATCTTTTATAGCTGATAAATATAATGTACCATCAATACATTTTATATAGCTAACATCAGATGAAAATTTTTGATTTGGTTTATCTGATTTAAAGTTACATTCAATTAAGTATTGAGCCTTATTATTAAGGTTCTTTTCTTTTGCTCGGGAAACTGACAATCCTTTTTTAGTTCTTTTAATAGTTTCTAAACCTAAAATGTGTTTGTATCTTCTTATTAATTTATGATTTAATTTTAAATTTTTATTTTTATATTTATTTTCTATATGATGTTTTAATCTTATCGTTCCATAAATTTCTTTAACATTTTTATGCTCTTCTGATATCACATCAGCAATTTCTTGTTTATAATTATTTGCTATTGGCTTACCAATTTCACACCATTTGTAATAACTTCTTCTATTAACATTTAAAACATTACATATCCTATAAACTGGATATTCATGTTTTAATCTATCAATTATTTGATATTTTTCTATTTGTGTTGCTGAGAGCGGATTTCCATCAGAAGAGCATAAGATTTTTTTAATATATCAATATCCTCAATTTCTTGTTGTGATTTTCTTTTACCTCGATTATCCACACCAATTCTTCCTTTATCATATTCCTTATTCCATCTACTTACAGTTCCATCTCCTGATATACCATATTTACTATTTAAGTATGATATAGTGGCACCTTTTTTAAATTCTTTTACTATTTTGACTTTTTCTTCTAAAGTCCATTTTTTATGCTTACCCATGAAAAAATACCTCCAAAGTTCTTTCTAAATAAATTTTAACATATTTCTATGTTCTTTTTATTTAGTGTGAACTTTAAAGGTATTATAATCAAATCTTACTCTTTTATTTTTTCTCGACCAAATAATTCATCAATTGAAAATGGTTCATAAATCTTAGTTAATCCATATAAAAATGTAGTTGGAATCAAATTATTAGCTGTTTCATAATGTGAATATGCTGATTGAACTGTATTTAATTTTTTAGCAACATAACTTTGAGTATAATTGTTTTTTAATCTTAAAGCAGTTAAATTTTTTGCTAATAATTCAATATCTAATTCAAATGGATAATAATTCTCATTTCTTGATATTATTCCAAACAAGTAATCTAGACTTAAATTAAATTCATTGGCATATTTAACAAGTTTTTCTAAGGGAATAGTATCTTTTCCTGTTTCCCATCCAGATATAGTAGTATTATCTAAATTAAAGAATTCTGCTACTTCTTTTTGTGTTAAATCTAGATCTTCGCGACTTTCTCTTAGGTTTTTTATTATCATGATATCACCTAAGAAAATTATTTCATTTGAAATAGTTAATCATAAAAAAGTTGGGGAAATAGAATTATTTGATTAAAAAAATAGTTCTTTTTTAATAGAAACACTCATAAAACCTTGCAAAATAAGGAAAAATATGATATAATATAGCCACATTGAGAGAAGGGGGAAGGAAAATGAAAAAATTGGTTAAATTAACTAAAAAAGTATTAGCATTATTTGTAGCTGCAGCAATAATGCTTGGTTCAATGGTAAATGTTAATGCAGCGCCAGAAACACTTCAATTAGGTCCAGGAACACCAACTGGAGTATATATTGGAGGAGTTTCATTTAGCTATAAGCAAACTGTTAGTGGAGAATACTTATATTGTGTTAATATGGCTAAAAAAACTGCAGAAAATACAACAGCAACATTAGTAAAAAATAATAGTGTTATCGATGGTGGTATAATCTATATCTTAAGAAATGGATATCCTAATAAGAGTATCACAGGAAACAAAGATAAAGACTATTATATTACTCAAACTGCCATTTGGTGGTATTTAGACTTAGTTTATGGAAGTCAAAATCTAGGTGATCGTTTTAAAGAAATTGGTGAAGATGAATACAACATGAGACATTTCGTAAAAGACTTAGCTTATGCTGGATATAGTCACAGAAATGATAATTATACAGCATCATATAACACATCAATTGATGCAGTTATTTCTGATACAACATTATCATTAAAAGATAATAATTATGTATCACAAGATATAAAGGTAACTACTTCATCAGATGTTAGTACATATAAAGTAGTATTAACAAATGCACCAGAAGGAACACAAGTTATTTCATCTACAGGAGCAACAAATCCAACATCATTAAAAGTTGGTGAAACATTTAAAATTAAAGTTCCAGCAGCAAAAGTAACTAGTGGAAACTTATCATTAAAAGTAAAAGTAGAAGCAACTGGTGCAGCAGGATATATGGCATATGAATATCAACCTGCAGATAGAGAAATGCAAAATGTTGCATTACTTGAAAAAAATCAAAAAACAGTTTCTAAAGAATTAAATTTAGAAGTTGCTACTAAAAAAGTAACAATTACAAAAGTAGATGAAAGTACTGGAAAACCTATAGCAGGAGCAGTATTAGTTCTTAAAGACGCAAATGGTAATAAAATTACAAGTTGGACTTCAACAACTACAGGACATATTATTAAAGATTTAAAAAATGGTAATTATACTGTAGAAGAAGAAAAAGCACCTGAAGGATATGCAAAAAGTAATGAAAAAGTTAAATTCACAATAGATGATAATAATAGAGATGTAAAAGTAACTTTCAAAAATAAACCAAAACAAGTAGTAATTAATATTATAAAAATCGATCAAGAAACAAGAGCAGTTCTTCCAGGAGCAGTATTAGTAGTTAAGAACTCTAAAGGTGAAGAAATTGCAAAATTTACTACAACTGATAAACCATATGTATTATTAAATATTAAAAATGGAACTTATACAGTTGAAGAAATAAGTGCTCCAGAAGGATATATTAAAAGTGATCAAGTAATGAAATTTACTGTTGATGAAGATCATATGAGTCATCAAATAGTATTTGCAAATGTAAAAGAAGTACCTGTACCAGATACAGCTTCTAGTACACCAATTATAATGATTATTTTAGGTATTGTAATAACTGGAATTGGAATTAATTACATTGTTAAAAACAAAAAAGAAGCTTAATAGAAATGAAAGAATCCATAAAACAGCTTTCATAGGAGCAATCATAGCATTAATTGGAGGATTCTTTCTTTCTTATAATTATGTCCAAGCTAAAAAGGTAATGGCATATGACTACATGTCAAATATGTTCTATAATGGTTCAGAAATCGTTGAAATAGAAGAAGAGGAAGAAATAAAACCATTAGAAGATCAAGACCTACCTGGAGAAGTAACGGACGACTATGTTGGTTTTTTAACAATACCGAAAATTAATCTAACAAAAGGTTTTCATGATAAACGTTCAGGACAAAACAATGTAGACACTGATTTACTTGTAGTAAGCGGTTCAAATTATCCGAACATAGAAAAAGGAAACTTTATAATTGCTGGTCATTCAGGAACAGGATGGAATTCATTCTTTAATGATTTATATAAACTTGAAATAGGTGATACAGCATATGTATCATTTCAAGGAAAAAAATATATCTATAATGTTGTAAATATATATAAACAACCAAAGGTTGGCAAATTAGCAATATATAGAGATTATGATAAAACTACACTTACATTAATTACATGTACAAATTATGATTCAACAACTCAGACAATATATATTTTAGAACTTGCAAGTGTAGAAGATATAAACAACAGTTAAGAATAAAATTTAGGGGGTGAAGGTATGAGCAAATTATCATTTTTAGATAAATTGAGAATTCTTGTTGAAGTCTCACAAAGCTCAAAACTATATATATTAGTTTTAGTGCTATTAGTAGCATTAGTAGCATTTTTTTCAACAACTAATAGAAAAAATGTTAAAAGAAATAAAATTATATATATACTAGTAACAATCTTCATCATGATACTTATTGTTGCAACATATCATGCTCCATTAGGTAACATGTTTGGTTATATGATGGATAATTTCTTTATAGCTGCGTTCTTTCCAAATTTAGCAATATATTTTGCTGCTTTAGTAGCAATGAATATTATCTTATGGATAAGTTTGTTTAATTATAGAACATCAAACTCAATAAAAACGCTAAATTTAGCAGTTTACGTAATAATGAATTATTTATTAGCTTTAATTTTAAATATAATTAATTCTAATAAATTAGATATTTTTGAACAAAGTTCAGTATATGGAAATAAACAGGCAACAGCTTTAATAGAATTATCAAGTTTAGTATTCATTATATGGATATTATTCTTAATCATTTATAAGATTATATTAGTATATTTACGAAAAGATTTTGCACCAAGAACTAAAAAAGTATTAGTTAAAAGAACAATTAGAAAACTACCTGATAATTATGAACCTACAAATATACCAAACTTTGTTCATATTAAAAAGGAAACATTTAATAAGCAAGAGGAGGTTCCAGAAATAATTGGTATTAAGGATATTATTCCAGAAGAGACAATTCAAACTATTGGTATTAAAGATATTATACCAGAAGAGGAAAATAATAAATATACATCAAATAATAATCAATCACTAATAGGTAATTTATTAATTGATGATGAAGAAGAGGAAGATTTTGTTCCACTTCTAGATACTAAAAAGGAAGAAATTGATACAAAACCAGTTATGTATGAGGAACCAATAATAATAGAATCACATGATGTAGATCCAGACGAAGAATTAAGACAATCTATTGAAAAATTATTAACTCTTGATGATTATAAACTATTACTAAGAATGTTAAAAGAACAAAAAGAAAAAGATAGACAAAAAGAAATAGAAAATACTGAACAAGAAAAACTACGTGAAGAACAAATTAAATTACAAGAAGAACAAGAAAAATTACGTAAAGAGAAAGAAAAAATAGAAATAAAGAAAAAAGAAAAAGAAGATAAAAGATATAATGAACTTCTTGAATTATATAAAGTTAATTAATAAAGAAAAGGCTACTTATTTATAAGTAGTTTTTCTTTTATATATAGATAAATTAATGTATAATATAAAAAGACAGGAAGTGTAGTAAATGAATTTAGATGAATTAAATGATAAGCAAAAAGAAGCTGTTTTATATAATGATGGGCCTCTTTTAATAATTGCAGGAGCTGGTGCTGGGAAGACTAAAACATTAACAAATAAAATAGCTTATTTGATAGAAGAAAAACATGTAAATCCATATAGTATTTTAGCAATTACTTTTACAAATAAAGCAGCTAAAGAGATGAGAGATAGGATTTATGGACAAATTGGAGATGAAGCCAAAAAACTTACAGTTTCAACATTTCATAGTTTTGGATTAAAACTAATTAGAGAAAATGTTGAAAGATTAGGATATGATAGAAACTTTGTAATAATGGACAGTGATGATTCTTTAACTGTAGTTAAAAAAATAATTAAAGATATGGGATATGATCCAAAACTATATAGCCCTAAGGCTATTAGAAATAAAATAAGTAGTTGTAAAAATGAAATGATGTCTGCAAAAGCATATGAAAGACTTGCTGTAAGTGACTATGAAAAAGTAGTTAAAGAAGTATATGAAAAATATGATGAAAAATTAAGAAAAAATAATTCTGTAGATTTTGATGATTTATTATTACTACCAATTGAATTGTTTAAAAAAAATCCAGATATATTAGAGAAATATCAGAAATTATATCAATATATATTAATTGATGAGTATCAAGATACAAATCAAGCACAGTATATTCTTACTAAGATGTTGAGTGAAAAAAATAGAAAAATTACTTGTGTCGGAGATGACTGCCAAAGTATCTATAGTTTTAGAGGAGCAAATTATAAGAATATACTAAATTTTGAAAAGGATTATAATGATGCAAAAGTAATATTACTAGAACAAAATTATAGATCTACAAGTACAATTTTAGATGCTGCAAATCAAGTAATTAAAAATAATAAGATGCGTAAAGATAAAAATCTTTGGACTGCTAGAGGTATTGGAGAAAAGATAAAATATTATAGAGCATATAATGAATTAGATGAAGCACAGTATGTAATTAGAAAGATTAAAGAATTATTAAAAAAGGATATTGAATATAAAGATATAGCTGTTTTATATAGAACTAATGCTCAATCACGTGTATTGGAAGAAGAATTTTTAAAAGAAAATTTACCATATAGAGTAGTCGGAAGTTTCTATTTCTATTCAAGAAAAGAAATAAAAGACTTAATAGCATATTTAAGATTAATTCATAATTCTAAAGATAATGTCTCTCTTTTAAGAGTAATAAACACACCAAAAAGAGGGATTGGATTAAAGACAATAGAAAATCTTACTACCAAAGCAGATGAAGAAGGAATAAGTATTTTTGAAGCAATAGATAAAGGAAAAGAATTAGAATTTAAGAATTTAATTGAAAGACTAAAAGAAGTATCTGAAGAGCTAACTTTAACTGAACTAATTGATAAAGTTTTAGATGCTACTGGTATGAAAAAAGAACTTGAAGATGAAGGAACATTGGAATCAGAGGTACGATTAGAAAATCTAGAAGAATTTAAATCAATTACTAAATCATTTGAAGAAAGAGAAGGACTAGTATCATTAGAAGAATTCTTGCTTGAAATAAGTTTAATAAGTGATGTTGAAGAATACAAGAATGACCCAAATAGAATTAGTTTAATGACAGTACATTCTGTAAAAGGACTAGAATTTAACCATGTTTTTGTAGTGGGATTAGAAGAAGGAATATTTCCACATATGAATTCACTTATGGAAAGTTCTGATATAGAAGAAGAAAGAAGATTATGTTATGTCGCAATTACTAGAGCAAAGGATGATCTGCATTTTGTAAATGCAAGACGTAGAACTTTATTTGGTAAAGAACAAATAAATCCAGTTAGTAGATTTATAAGTGAAATAGAACCAGATCTACTAGAGACTAATGTTAAAGAAGAATTATCTAAACCTGAAGAAAAAATAGAAGTAGGAGAAATGTTTAGAGAAGAAGAAGTTGATTATAAAGTTGGAGACTTCGTATACCATGAAACATTTGGAACAGGAAAAGTAGTAGAAGTAACAAATACATTGGTAAGTGTTGCATTTAAACATCCATATGGTATAAAAAAATTAATGAAAAATCATAAGAAACTATCTAAAGTATAGTTTCTTTTTTATGATATGATAATAAAAGATAATGAGAATAGTTATGAACAAAAAAATCAAAAACATATTTATTTCAATATCTATTATTAATGATATTAACAATTGTATTAATTATTACTATTAAAACTAGTGAATCATTTGTATTAATATTATAAGTTTAATAAAACATTAGTATTAAAGAAATAATGTATGATATAATAAGAATACTAATACATATCTTATTTAAGGAGGAATATAATGAATAAAGATATTACTTTAGTAATTTTAGCTGCAGGTATGGGTAGTAGATTTGGAGGATTAAAACAAATTGCACCTTTAGGACCAAATGGAGAGTTTATAATTGACTATTCTGTTTATGATGCTATTAAGGCAGGATTTACTAAAATTGTATTTTTAATTAAAGAAGAAAATTATGATGTTTTTAAAGAAACAATTGGTGCTAGAGTAGAACCACATATACATGTAGAGTATTGTTTCCAAAAAAATGATAATGTTCCAGGAAAATATAAGGAACTCTTAAAAGAAAGAGAAAAACCATTAGGAACAGCACATGCTATATTATGTTGTAAAAATAATGTACATGAACCATTTATGATTATTAATGCAGATGATTTCTATGGTAGAGATGCATTTGAAAAAGGTGCAGAATTCTTGAAGAATGTTAATGATAAAAAACCATATCCATATGGAATGGTTGGATATTTAGTAAAAAATACCATAACTGAAAATGGTAGAGTTAAAAGAGGAGTATGTGAAGTAGATGGTTCAACTCTATTAAAAATAACAGAAAGTTCAGTTGGAAGAGTAGAAGATGGTCACATTACTGCAAAACCATTAGATGAATCACTTCCAGAATTTGATGTTGCAGAAGATGACACTGTTTCTATGAATATGTTATTATTTACTCCAAGCGTATTTGACTATATTGAAGATCATTTTAAAGAATTCCTTGACAATAATAAAGATAATTTAGAAAAATGTGAATACTTAATTCCTGATATTTTATTTGATACAATAAAAGAAAAATATGCTACTGTAGAAGTGTTAAAAACAACAGCAACATGGTATGGAGTAACATATAAAGAGGATGCAGATAGTGTTAAAGAAGCACTAAAAGGACTTGTAGATATTGGAGAATATCCAAACGATTTATGGTCATAATTAAAAATGTAAACTGTACGAAGTTTACATTTTTTTATATTGAATAAATAAAAATAAAAAAATATAATTAAAGTAGGTGATAATATGAAAAAATATATAAGATTATTTATAATCACAATGGCTGTATTATTTATAATGCCAAATGTAAATGCTAGAGAGTTTAAAATTAATGATACTATTTTTTCAATTGAAGGAGTAAGAATCAATCTTTATGGTATAAATTTTGAGAATAATTCCTTAAGTGTTGAAGAAATGAAAAAATATGTTTCAAAGCAACCATCTAAAACTTATGATGTTGATATTTCAAATATAAGCTATCATCCAAAATATAAAAAAATAGGTAACTCACATCCAAAAGATGCTGGAAATCCTGATTTTAAAGAAGGACAATTTGTCGATATAGATTTTAATTTTGATAAAGAATTTTTAAGTAATTATTTAAGAAATGATATAGAAAACACATCAGATAAATTTGGATACTTATTTGAAGTAGTACTTGTTATTAAACCAACAAATATTCCTGATAATATAAAAACTTTTGGATTATTAGAAAGTTCTATAAGAGCAGAAGCAGCAGAACTTGTCGAAGTTGAAGGATATGTAGGTGCAAGAACATTAGAGAAGAATAAAACATTTGAATATGTTTTAAGTGGTGGATATTTATCAGATAATAAAATGGAGTATGCAACTAAATTCATAAATGATAGTGTATCATCACAAAATGAATTTTCTACCTTAGGCGGAAATGAGAATTTCAGTTCAATTTCTTTTACAGAGTTTTTAGATTTTAGAGATGCAGAAGATAATAACGTATTCGGTTTAACTATATTAGATTTAGAGGATTTTAATGATTTTGTAGAATATGAATCAGGATTATATGGAGAAATAACTGATTCAGGAGATGTTGAAGAAGTTACTTATGATGCTATTCCTGTACCAAATACAGCATTAGATTTCTCAAAATTAATATATATAGTAGGATACTTATTATTAATAGGTGGAGCCTATTTATTAATTAGATTTAATATAAAGGAAAGAACAAACTAGTTCTTTTTTTTGTATTATAAAATTGATTATATTATTATAATATTTTATAATAATCTCAGGTGGTTTTAATGAAAGATAGAATGAATGAATTAATAGACATAATAAATGAAGCAGATTATAACTATCATACTTTAGATAATCCAACAATTACAGATCAAGAATATGATAAATATTTAAGAGAATTGTTTGACATAGAAAAAGCTCATCCAGAATGGGTAAGAGAAGATTCTCCTACAAGACATGCCGGTGGAAAAATAATTGATGGATTTGAAAAAGTAAAACATAAAATTCCAATGATGTCATTAAGTGATGTTTTTTCGGAAAGTGAATTAATTGCTTTTGATGAAAGGATAAAAAAAGAAGGAATAACTCCAAAATATATGTGCGAATTAAAAATAGATGGACTATCAGTTTCTCTTTTATATGAAAAAGGTAAGTTAGTAAGAGCAGCAACTAGAGGAGATGGAACAACCGGAGAAGATATAACTCATAATGTCACAACAATTAAAGTTATTCCATTAAAATTAAAAGAAGAAATAGATATAGAGGTGAGAGGAGAAATCTTCATGAATAAAAAGACTCTTGAAGATTTGAATGAAAAAAGAAAGCAAAAAGGAGAACCTCTATTACAAAACTGTCGAAATGCCGCAGCAGGATCTATTAGACAATTAGATTCAAAAGTAGCTGCCGAAAGAAAACTAGATAATTTTATTTATCATTTACCTAATCCACTAGATTATGGATTAAATACACATGAAGAGGCAATCCTATATATGAAAAAATTAGGATTTAAAACTAATCCTAATAATAAGTTAGTTAATAATATTAATGAAGTTATAGAATATATTGAAGAAAAAGGTAAACTAAGACCATCATTACCATATGATATAGATGGAGTTGTTATAAAAGTAAATGATATAAAACAACAACAAAAGTTAGGATATACAGCAAAATTTCCTAAATGGGCAACTGCTTATAAATTTCCTGCTGAAGAAGTATTAACTAAACTAGTAGACATAATATTCACAGTTGGAAGAACTGGTCAGATTACACCTAATGCTGTATTAGAACCAGTAATAGTTGCAGGCTCTACTATTTCAAGAGCAACTCTACATAATGAAGATTATGTTAATGAGAAGGATCTTAAAATAGGTGATATAGTATCAATAAGAAAAGCAGGAGATGTAATTCCAGAAGTAGTTGAAAGAAAATTAGAAAGACGTACTGGAAAAGAAAAAGATTTTGCAATGATTACAGAATGTCCTATGTGTCATACTAAATTAGTTAAGAAAGAAGGTCAAGTAGATTATTTCTGTCCAAATGATAAATGTCCAGCAAGACATGTAGAAGGTCTAATTCATTTCGTATCTAGAGATGCGATGAATATAGATGGTTTAGGTGATAGAATTATGGAAGACTTCTATAATTTTCATTTTATAGGTAATATTGCTGATATTTATACATTAAATAAACATGAAAAAGACTTAATTAGACTTGAAGGATATGGAGATAAATCAGTATCAAATTTATTAGAAGCAATAGAAAAATCAAAAGAAAATTCTTTAGAAAGACTAATATTTGCCTTAGGAATACCACATGTAGGTAGTAAAACAGCCAAAATTTTAGCAATGAAATTTGAAACAATGGATAATTTAGAAAATGCATCATTTGAAGATTTAATTAATATTCCAGATATAGGAGATATTATTGCTAAAAGTATAATTAATTACTTTAATAATGATCATAATAAATCTATAGTTGAAGAATTAAAAGAATTAGGAATAAATATGAAATATACTGGAGAAAAAGTAGTTAATAATGATGCGTTTTCAGGAAAAACATTTGTATTAACTGG
>Ga0326513_10003606_pt1 | contig 11205 bp, 12 predicted proteins | sample 2_2465_0518_D_FD_203654 | JGI IMG/M metagenome (GOLD analysis project Ga0326513, IMG submission 203654) | Bovine rumen microbial communities from UC Davis, California, United States - 2_2465_0518 | ecosystem: Host-associated > Mammals > Digestive system > Stomach > Rumen | place: USA... | reverse complement strand
GCCGGATCGGAGATCAGAAGGACAACAGCAAGCAGCTGGCCATGGCCTGCAGACTGCTCGCTCAGTGTGCAGAGGAGGAAGGAAGATGCTGACACTTATCGCTATGTTCTTCCTGGGATTCTTCTTTGCCTCCTGCTGCTGGGCCTGCATCTGGCTCAGCACAATGGAACGGAAAGAGGATGAGCATCTCCAGGAGATGGAAAAATGGTACAGAGACACCTATGGGGAGGATGATGATCAATGATGAAATATGTAGATGTAGGGAAGGCCGGCAGATTCTGCCGGTCTTTGAATGAGGACCATGTTGCCGGATCCTGCAATCCCTGGGCCTTGCTGAGTGCTGCGATCATAGCTCAGGCAGCTGTGGACTGCTCCAATTTTTCTTTTGATGATCCGGATGCTAATGCTGCCAAACATGGAGGAAACCGGCAGTATTTGACTCTGACGGCATTGAGAGACTTTATTAATTCGGACTGGATAGACATGCTGCTCTGCTGGCAGAAAGACATCACTCCACTCTCAGTATGTGAGGAGCTGGTGAGGAGGATCTATGAAACTGTATGAGAAAGAAACCGGCTGGGCCAACATGCCGGAGATCATAGAGGCACCAACACCTTTTGTGCTCTGCATCGGAGGCCGAGGCACCGGAAAGACATATGGCAGCATCAAGTATCTGCTGGAGAATGAGATCCCCTTTGTCTATCTCAGACGGACCAGCGCACAGATGGAGCTGGTAGCCAAAGAGGAGTTCTCTCCGATCGTGAAGATCGGCAGGGATCTTGGCATGGTCCTTGTCTCGCTGCCTATCAGCAAGTTTGCTGCCGGAGTTTACCGGATCAACGATGATGGAAAGCCTGCCGGAGATCCTGTGGCAGTGATCATGGCGCTCAGCACCATGGCCAGCGCTAGATCCTTCGATGCCTCCGGCATCAAGGCCATCTTATATGATGAGGCTATACCGGAGCGCCATGAGAAAAGGATCTCACATGAGGATGACGCTTTTCTCAATATGTATGAGTCCATCAACCGGAACAGGGAGCTGACAGGCGAGGATCCTGTCAAGTGTGTTGTGCTGGCCAATGCCAACAACCTGGAGGCGCCCATTCTGCAGGCGCTCAACTGCGTCAAGACGCTGGATCAGATGAGACGAAAACACCAGTATTTTAAGGAGGACAAGCGGATCGGACTCACTATCGTCCTTCTGAATGATTCTCCGATATCTGCCAATAAGAGACAGACAGCTCTTTACCAGCTGACGCTCGGCCAGGGAGATTTCGATGATATGGCACTGGCCAATGCCTTTGCAAAGGACAATTATATCGACATCTCACCCAGGCCATTGACGGAGTATAGGAGCTGCGCTCAGATCGGCAGCATCTGTCTGTACCAGCACAAGTCAAATTATACCTGGTATGTCTCGGAGCGGATCTCCGGAGATCCGGAGCGCTTTGAGAATACACCGACAGACAGACAGAGATTCCGCAAAAAGTGGTTTGAGAGCTGGCAGGACTATTTTGACAAGCGCCTGGTGTTTGAGGATGCGCCGGCCAAAGTATTCTACAAGGCCGTCATGATGGAAACATTGAAATAAGGAGGAATGAAACATGGCAAGAGCAAAAGCACCGAAGTGGAAACCGGCAGATTATACTCCCTTCTATCTCAAGGAGGAGCCGATCCACACCGAGCGAGAGATCCGAGCAGAGTATACCAGAATCCGAGACATCATGATGAAAAGAGCGAATCGTCTGGAGGCTGCTGGCCTGGGCGATCAAGCACAATTCCTCAGAGCGAGCATGCCTAAGCTCTCTCAAGTGAGCAGCGTTGTGGAGCAGATCAACAAGGCCAATGCAGAGCGCCGGAAACCGAGAGTAGAGATGACTGTGAGCAGCTTTATCAAGGGCGCTCTATCTGCAGGCCATGCTGCGCTGGAGAATGCCACACTGAGCCTGGCCGGAGTGAGAGACATCCAGCGCAAGTGGGAACAGGAGACAGGAGAGGAGATAGGCCTGGGGGATGTCCTGTCCTTCAATGACTATATGGCCAGCTGGAGGACCAGCGCCTTTTCGGCCATCGTGGCAGCATCTGATGCCAAGAGCTATTATGAGTCAGACTATCAGGACATCGGAGGAGACTTTGCCACCTTCTGGACCATAGCACAAAGCCTATGAAAGCGCCGGTCTATACTGTGGAGGATTTTCCTTATGAGATCCTCCGCTTTGTCCAGCGAGCAAAGAGGCCGAGAGGCAAGCCGAGGACGGATAACAAGAGCTATGCTGACATCATCTGCACCTTTGACATTGAGGCCACAAATCTGCCGGAGATCAAGCAGGCTGTGATGTGGCATTGGCAGAGCTGCATAGATGGGATCGTGGTCACCGGCCGGACCTGGGATCAGTATGATCAATTACTGGACCGCATTGACAGGCAGCTGCCGAAGGGCCTCACGCTGGTTTTCTATGTCCACAATCTTGGATATGAATTCGAATGGCTGCGAGCGATCCACAATTTTGATGCGCTGCCTCCCAGATCCGGAGACAATGGAGAAGTGTTCTGCATCACCGGCCGGAAAGTTGCCAAGTGCTGCATCGGCCGGCGCTTTGAGTATCGCTGCAGCTACACGCTCACCAACATGTCTCTGGCAGTATTCCTCAATAAAATGGGAGTGGAGCATCAGAAAGAGGAGATGGACTACTCCATCCGGAGATTTCCCTGGACACCGGTAACACCGGAGGAGCTGTCATACTGCATCAATGATGTACTGGGCCTGTGGGAGGCGCTCAGGAGGATGATGAAGGCTGACGGCAACACCATAGCAGACATACCGATCACAAGCACCGGATATGTCCGAGCAGACTTCAAGAGCGCCATGAGGAACGGAGGATATCTTCCAATGGTCCGAGAGATGGCACCGGACTATGAGACATATCTTGCGATCCGGCGAGCGTTCCGAGGAGGCAATACCCACAGCAACAGATGCTACACCGGCATTATCATGGAGAATGTCACCAGCTATGACAGAGCGAGCAGCTATCCGGATGTCCTGGTCAACATGCCGTATCCGGTCAAACCATTCAAGAGGCAGCACATCACGGAGCTGGATCAGATCGAGGAGAGGATGCCATACATCCTCCTTATCGAATTCAGAGGCATCCGGCTGCAGGATCCATTCTGGGGATGTCCTTATCTCAGCCTGCACAAATGCCAGCAGCTGGAGCGAGTGATCAACGATAACGGCAGAGTGGTCCAAGCAGCAAGGCTGCAGACATATCTCACAGACATAGATCTGGAGATCGTCAAGGATGAGTATGAATGGGACGATGCTGTGATCCTCGCCTCCTGGCGCTCTGAGTATGGCATGCTGCCGGCTGCCATGAAGGAAGTCACAATGGATTACTACGAACGTAAAACTAAATTAAAGGGGGTGGTTGGGCAAGACGTATATTACATGAAAGCTAAAAACAAACTTAATAGCATTTATGGAATGTGCGCCACTTAGGACAAATCCTGTCAGGACCACTCTTGTATTTAATGGAGTAGACTTCTCTGTAAAGGAAGGCAGCGAGCAGGAGGAGCTGGAGAAGGCCAACAAAAAGAGCTTTACTGCTTTTGCCTGGGGCTGCTGGTGTACTGCCTGGGCCAGATACTGGCTGGAGCGAGCTATCAAGCTGTGCGGTCACAAATTTATCTATTGTGACACTGACTCGGTCAAGTATGTCGGCCAGGTGGACTTCTCTGAGCTGAATGCGGAGATCCAGGCGATCTCCGAGAGGCATGGAGCATATGCGGATGATCCAGCCGGCCACCGGCATTATCTCGGAGTATATGAGCATGATGCCACCTATAAACGATTCGTAACGCTCGGAGCCAAGAAGTATGCCTATGAGGATGAGGATGGCCAGCTGCATATCACGATCGCCGGAGTCAGCAAGGGAGGAGCTGCCGAGATGGGATGCCTGGAAAACTTCAAGGAAGGCTTTGTCTTTCATGAAAACGGAGGCATGGAGGCATTCTACAATGACACCTGGGGAGATCCGATCGAGATTGACGGCCACCGGCTGGAGCTGCCTCCAAACATCTATCTGCAGAATGGCGAATACACGCTCGGCCTGACACTGGAATACAAGCGCCTCTTCCATCTGACTCAGGAGCAGTATGACAAGATCCTCAAAAGCATGTGAGGAAATATGTGCAGGATGCACACTTGCAAAAGTTATAAGGAATGCTAAGATATAGACAAGGCCCAGGAAGGGCCAAATATAAGGAGGATTTATTATGTTGAATCAGATCACTATTATGGGCCGTCTCGTCAGAGATCCGGAGCTGCGGAATGCCGGCCAGCACAGAGTTGTCAACTTCACTCTGGCTGTGGATCGTGACTATGGAGGAGACGATCGAGAGACGGACTTTGTGGACATTGTGGCCTGGAACGCTCAGGCAGACTTTGTCAGCAAGTTTTTCTCCAAGGGCCGGATGGCCATTGTGGCCGGCAGGCTGGAGAGCAGCAAATGGGAGGACGATGACGGCAACAAAAGGACCAGCTGGAGAGTCAATGCTGATCATGTCTATTTCGGAGACAGCAAGCGAGAGGATCAGAAAGAGGATCCTCCGAAAAAGTCATATAAACGCAGATAAACTAAGGACCGGAGAGAAGATCTCCGGTCCTTTTGTTATTCTGAGATTTCCGTCACATCAAAGACGATCTTCCACAAAAACAGTGCTGTGCTGCTGTCTGTATTGTTGATCATGATAACATTGTCACCACTGGTGAAACGGAATACACCATTTACAATGTCATCATTCGGATTCACGCTTTTGAATGATGTGACACCACCAGATGTGGTATTATAAATAATCATCAATTTGCCTGTCGTTCCCGCAGTTGCCGTAATGATGATACCACGCTCTGACGGACTTACACCGATTGAATATGTCGAAGATTTTGGGATAACATGTGCGAAGAAGTGCATAGGAATGTCAAGATTGATTCTGGCATCTCTCGCATTTGTTGCACCGGTACCACCATTGGCCACTTTTAGAGCGTTGTTCTGGAAATAGCTTGCCGGAGCTCGGCTGGTATCTGTCGGATGCCGGTGATCATAGCGAGCCGGCTTTTTGCTGGTTCCGGCGCTGGCTGTGCCGTCCATGAGAGGCGATCCGTTCGACATCATGGAATTGAGAAGATTCGGAGCCGTGATCTTGCGGTTTGCGGAGCTGGAGAGATCATAGAAGATCAGTTTGTCCGTATCCGTGATTTCGGTATCTTCCGGAACACCGTTGATGTTGATATCAACAGCATCCAGCTCCTCCCAGGCAGTGCCGTCCTCCGTTTTCATCAGGACTGTGCCGGGATCTCCATCCTCCGGGAAAAATCCCATCACACGCTTGATCTCCGTCAGGATCCAGTCCAGGTTCAGCTGCTGCATGGTGAACGAGGGAAATTTCATTCCGTTGAAATTGAAAAGACTCATATGTTTCTCCTTTCTTAATATACCATCACACAAAAGCGCTTGATAAATTCGTTGATGATATAATCGACAATGTTGAATTTTACCACATCACGCTGTGCTTCAATCATCTGCTGACTGGTGGTCACACCGATATTGCCACTGATCGTGCTGTCAAAGATACGGCTGCCGGATGACTCCTGTGATGTCTCACTCTCCGTCTCCATCGTATCAGTCGAGGATCCGCTGCTCTCGCTCTCCTGCTGCCCCTCTGTTTCTGCCTTGGTGGTATCAGCGAGAGTATTACTGTTATAGGCAGCTTTTTTATTGAGCACACTGTCGCTGCCGGAGCTGCTGCCGGAGCTGCTCTCTGTACGGCTGCCGGAGCTGCTGCCGGAGCTGCTGCCGGAGCTGCTGCCGGTATTCGTCTCAACCACATGCTCCTTGCGGTCATAGTTTGCGATCGGATCATACTCATACTGAGTAGTTTCATAAAGCTTGGTCCAGACAGGCAGCTCTTTCTCACTCCAGACTCCGATCGCTGCCCTGAGAAAATCCGGATCTGAATACAGGATCTCCATTGAGGCCGTCTCCATGATCAGATTGTTTTTCACTATGTCCGGATCCAGCTGCTGAGGGAGCTGGAGGAGATCCAAAACAGTCGGATCATACCTGTACAGGCCCCACAGGCTCATTGTTGCTGAGAGTGCCATCTTTATACCTCCATTCGCATTTGATATTAATGCCAAAGATATCCTTGACATCCTTGATGCTGCTCTGGATGCTGTCCATCCATCCGTCTGCCAGCATGTGAGTCTCCGCATTGTTTGCGTTCACTTCATCCGTGATCAGGCGCTCGCGCTTGTCAGTGTTGGCATTCGGCACACCGATCCTGGTATCATACTCAGCCTCGATCTTCCGGAGATCGGAGAGCAGCTGATCGATGACATAACTCTGCTTGACATCCCTGTTGAAGATATCATACTTGAGCTGTCCATCCTTTGTCAGGAGATTCTTATTGACTACCACCATCGGATCACCATCAGACATGCGGTCATAGGCTTTCTTGATGCTCTGCTGCTCAGCATCATTGCCGGCAAAGAACACAGTGCTGATCTTTGTGGACCAGAGATTTTGGGAGACTGCCGAGCTGGCGAGCGCCATTTTCTCCGCATAGTGGCTTACCAGGTCCATGATACCGGAATAGTCAGGCTGCAGATGCATCAGAACACACTCACTGCCGATCCGTTTTGTGAGTGCCGGACCGAGGAGAGGATTGCTGATCAGAGCATGAGTAGGACGATAAAAGACATTGTATCCCTGCAGTCCACACTGCTGCGGAATGACACCAAATTTGCCGGAATCAAAGATGGCAGCATATCCCCAACAGTAAAGAACATAGAGGAAATAATCCGCATCCCACCACTCAGGCACCTCCCAGCGAAACACGCTCATGGCCTTCTTGAGCAGATAGCGCTGGAAGAATCGACCGGCCTGCGTATTGAGCACATGCATGTTTGCCGGCTGCTCACTGCTGCCGACACTGTTCATATAATCATAGTAGAATGGTACATTTGGCATCTTGATCACTCCTTGCCATTTTCAATTTGAGCCAGATCGGAATGCTGGAGGACGGCCCGGGGCCTGGTCCTGGACCCAGATTCCAGATCCGGTCATCCATGACTTTGTTCCAGTCCACCACAGTACCCATCCAGTCATCACCAATATCACGGGGTCCTGCGTAGTATTGCCATACATCAACCGGAAGGATCCAAGGCTGCTGGACCTTGTAATGAGCCTCCCAGCAATACATACCCTCATTCCGGAGCAGCTGCACATTGCCGGATCCGAGATCATCTCTCAGGATGGCAGCGCTGGAGTAAAAGCCTGGATAATATCCCTTGCCGACACATCCGTCTTTCCAGCCTCGGAAAATATCCAGCATGCGCTGCTGCGTGATCGGAAATCCGGCAGCAACAACAGCATTCCGGCTGACTGCCTCCCAGTCACAGAAAACAGGCCAGTCCGGCTTGTACTGCAAAGCATTCAGATGATCACACTCCAGCTCAGCCTCATATTTTGCGGACGCATAATCCCATGCGAATGAAAAGAAGTATGCTCCAATCGGTTTGTTGTTCTGCTGCATCAGCTGAACATTCTGCTCAAAATATGTATGAGTCCGCATAGTCTGATTAAAATATGCAGAAGTGCCGACCTGCGCCGGACCGGCAGAGCTTGTGCCGGACTTCTGGATCATGAAGGCGATTTGATCCACCATCGCTTGCGTGAGTGGCATGTGATCAGCAAGAGACAAGCTGTCTATTCCTATTTCATTCATAGTAAAACCCCGAGCACATATATGCTATAATGATCTGTTTTTCTGCTGGCGTTGCGTTCAGCGCAAGAGATCCCTCATTTGCACAGAGAATAAATCCGGAAAGAGTATTGATCACTCTTGTCTCGCAAAGTGGATATCCATAATGAGCCGGATCTGTCTCGCACATCTTGAGGAAATACCACTGGATGAAACAAAGCTCTGTGAGAGCAGCAAGGCCACCGGTTGATCCTTTGCTCTCGCACACTCCGGAGCTTGCCAGCGCTGCGCTGCCGATATCTGCTGCTGTTGATGTCATTGTATTGAGAAGGGGAGCAGCTGCCTCTTTTGCTGCCGGAATCAGATCCTGAGGATCCATTCCCATCAGCTTGTTCCAGCCTTCTTTGATAGACTGCAGAGGATGATCCAGGAAATTCATAACTCCTTGTGTGAAACTATTTGCAGCATTTTTGGCAGTCTCCTGCAGACCTCCTGTGGCCATCGCAATACCAGCCGATCCGACCCATGTGGATGACTGAGCGATCCTGGACATATCCACGGCCATCTGTGCTATGCTGATCGGAACTGCCACCTGAGCAATAGTGGAATAGATTGTTCCTCCATTTGCACCGGAGATCAAAAGCGTTCCCATGCCGGTCATGACATCCAGCCGGACCTCAGTCTCAATAGTGGAGCACCCATACAGTTTGGATCCGTCCAGTTTAATAAAACCGAAGGGAGGATAGTACATAGATATCTCCGTATATGGAGACATCTGCAGATATCTTGTCTCGGCCTGATTAAACTGTGGATGCCTCTTTACTTGAAAAGTCAGAGGAACAGTGATTTTCATGGATCCGGTTGTCAGTCGATAAACAACACCGGTTGTCAAAGTGACACCCCACCAGCCATAGGGAAGATAGTTTGTACTGGTCATTCCGGAAACATCAAGGCCTGTCGGAATCCACATGAGCCTTGTGATATACTGGATAGGATTGATGAGCATTTTCTGAAGATCCTGCGAGATGTTTCCATCAGTGATGTTCATCCAGCTGGGCGAAGCATAGAGCTTTGAGAAGATCTCGGCCATAACTTGAGGCGCCACAGCATAATGAGACACAGCACCCACAGCATACACATCATTGTTGACAACACTCAGCAGATAAAATCCCTCTGAAATATCTGCGCTATAAATATTGGTATTCCAGGGAGATGTTACATCAGCAAAACTCTTTTCCTGGTATGAGGAGTTGGCTGCTGTACCGATTGCAAAGTATTTTGTATCAATTACATCCGGATTCCTGGCCGATGCAGCTCTCAAAACATATGCTGTTTGCCGGCCAATATCGTTTTTCCATGATGCGAGAGCATCAATCTCCAGAGATGCCTCCCATCGGCCGAGCACCCAGCTCCAGCTCCTGACAAAATAATATCTCTCAAATGCCGGAATCCAACAGTATGTATAGGGCATCGGATTCTCATTGAGAAAGATCCCTGTGGATACCACAATTTGAGGAGTGAACATGTTTGTGACATCCTTGAACTCAATATCCAGCTCAATGCACCTGTTGGGAACATCCTCCGGCAGAGGAGGCCGTGCCGTGCTGTTCATCTTTTTCGACCACTCATAGAGATATATATTAACCATATTATCACCTCTTACGAAAACAGGGAGAGCTGTTAACTCTCCCTGTTATGTTGTTTGCCGGATCAGTCGAGAGTGAATACCACGGCATTCTCCGTGAAGCTGTTCCAGTACCGGCCAGTGCTGTGGAAGAACCAGTTGGAATATCCGCCGTCCGGATTCCAGATGGTATCGGACCACTCGTTGACATTGGTCATGCCACAGGCATCCTCATCCATCAGGACGGCAAAGATGCCTGTCTTGTTGACAGCGGAACCCTTGGCCACAGTGCCGGCATTGTTACCAGTAAGAACCAGATAGGACGGAGTCACATTGATGGCATCCGGAGTGCCGATCGCCTGCCAGAAATTGACTGTCTCAACATCCGCATATTGCAGATAGTTGTCATGGAAGGCATCAGCGAGGACCTGTGCCTCCATGTCATAGCGTTCCTGGCCAAGCATGTACATGCGCTGACGATCGGCAGGAGTGTGACGCATGACGATCTTGCCGGTAATATTCGCATGGAATTTGCTGGATCTCTCGCTCATCATGGCGCTAATCGTGGCGATCCTCGCATACGCAAAGCGCATGAAACGCTGATACTGTGCAGCATCACCTTTGATGCCTGCCCAGGTAAGGGCATTCTGGCCGGTCAGGCCAAGATAGGCATTATATTCCGTAACCAGCTTGATGTTCTGATTCGCAGCATAATTGCCCAGGATAGCGCCGATCAGGTTTACAAGCGTGTTGCGCTTGATCGTCTCTCTGGCCTGCTCCAGCTGATCAGAGGCATTCTGCATGACAAGCGAAATGAAACTGCCAAACTCGGACGGCCCGGAAAAAGCCTGGTCGAGCTGGTCCTTATACAGAGTGATTCTCTTCTGGTAAATGTTGGCAGAAATGAAATTCTCCTGGAGGACACTGGGTTTGTCCACCTTGAAGGGATCGATGCTCTGGCCGTCCACCAGCTTGAAACGGTTATCCTCCTCCACAGGCTTGTCGATGGCAGAGAGCTTGCGTGTGATGTTGCCGAAACGCTGCTCCGACACTTCCATGCCTCTCAGCTTGCCGTTGTACGGACGGATGCTGAAAATCGTCTTGCTCAGGACCTGAGAGATGGCCGTGTTAAGGACATCATAACCGGCCTTGAGAGCAGTCTGGCCAACAGTGACAAAGCTGCTGGTATCGGTCACAGCCAGATTGCTGGTGCCTGTTGCCTGGGCCGTGATGGCCGTCAGAACAGTTGCCAGCTGATTAAAAGAGAGATCGCTATTAACAGACATTTACTTTTCCTCCTTCTTTTTCGGTTTGAATACGGAGGCCAGGATATCATCCACAGTCTCCTCTTTTGCTGATCCTGGCTGCTGGCTGTTCTGCACAGCTGCCAGGTTCATTTTGCTGATAAGATAGTCGAGTCGCCTGTTGATAGACTCGATGTCTGCCGGCTTTTTATCATCCGGTTTCGGATCCTCCGGCTTTTTCTCCTCCGGTTTGGGATCCTCCGGCTTTTTCTCCTGCTCAGGATCTGCCGGCTTTTTCTCCTGCTCAGGATCTCCGGTCAGGGCAAGGATCTCATCCTTGCTGAATCCGGCTTTGGTCAGTGCAACAATGTCCTCAATCGTCATGGCATTTACTCCTTGATAAGACAAGCCCATGTCTGTGCGTCACATGTGCCGGTACCCTTCATTCCTTTAGAATCCTGGAAGATAATGAGAGCTGTCTGAGTCAACGATCCGAAGATCCCATCAACATGCAGATGCTGCCCATGAGCGTTAAGCAGCGCCTGCAAAGCCTTGACCGCATCTCCGGTATCATTGATC
>Ga0326513_10003605_pt1 | contig 11208 bp, 6 predicted proteins | sample 2_2465_0518_D_FD_203654 | JGI IMG/M metagenome (GOLD analysis project Ga0326513, IMG submission 203654) | Bovine rumen microbial communities from UC Davis, California, United States - 2_2465_0518 | ecosystem: Host-associated > Mammals > Digestive system > Stomach > Rumen | place: USA: California... | reverse complement strand
GTTCACTTCTTTACCCAAGGCCGGTATATACCGGCCTCGCTTCTTGTACTACTATCTGTCTATGTAAGTCTTTCAAAGAACTCCTTCTCTTGTGCTTCACAAGGTGCTTACCTCGTTAGCGGATGCAAAGGTACCACTATTTTCCGAACCAACAAACATTTTTCGGAAAAAATTTCGCTAAACATGCAAATTATTCTTTTAAATTGACCTAAATCAATCGATAGAAAAAACTACACCTTATTATATAATATATTAGCATGAAATTTGCTGTTTCGACGCTACTCCTCTGTAAACTCAAGAATAAAGGACTGACGTGGCTTCATTTCCACATCCTTCGAGAGATCAACATAACGACCAGTAAGAATGTCCTTTGCACGTTTCACATTGCCAATAACCTCTGAATAGCGTTTCACTTTGAGCGTGGCAGGCTTGGTAGTTCCATTGAGAATAGTCATTACCGTGTTGCGATGCCAACGACGGGTTAGAACATAGATTCCATTATAAGGAATAAATTGTGTCTGATAACCACGAATAATAGTCTCGTTGCCATTACGCCAGTGGAGCAATCGGCTGAGCCAATTAAACATGCTGTTCTCAATGCGTGAACGACCTTCCTTCGTGAAACAAGTATGCTGATCACCGGGGAAACCACCAGGGAAGTCGCAGCGTACGTTACCATCAGTCAACTCTTTCGTACCATTCATGAGTACTTCCGTACCATAATAGAGCTGAGGAATGCGACGCACCGTGAGCAACAATGCCAAAGCCTGCTTCAGCATAAGCGTGTCCCTACCATTACCCAAAAAACGATCTGTGTCGTGGTTTTCAATAAAGGCGAGCACAGACGATGGATTAGGATAGAGATAATCATAGACAAACGAATTGTAAAGACGATTCAATCCATTCCACCACCCATCGGTCTCCTCGTTCTTAGCCTGATTGAGCTTGTCGAAGAAAGAGAAGTCCATGACAGTCTTCAGGTAACTGTTTTGTTCAGATATTTTAGAGTCCTTCTGCCATGCAGCGGTATAGGGAGGTTCTGTGACCCATGTCTCACCCACGGTATTAAAGTTGGGATACTCTTGGTCAATCTCCTTCATCCACTGAGCCATCGGCTCGGCATAGGCATAAGGATAGGTATCCATACGAATGCCGTCAATGCCAGCTGACTCTATCCACCAAATGCTATTTTGGATAAGATAGCGCATAAGATGTGGGTTCTTCTGATTGAGATCAGGCATAGAAGGCACGAACCAACCTTCAACGGTCTCACACATGTCTACCTTCGAAGCATAGGGATCGACCACAGGTGTCAACTTGTAACTGGTTTGCAAATACTTGCTCTCCTTGGGAGCTGTACCGTCGCTATTAGCTGTGAATCCCGTCATGGGATCGCGTCCACTTTGATCTTCCTCGCTTAGCCAGTCGGGAGTATTGAACCAGTCCTTCGTAGGCATATCCTTGACCCACGGATGTTCAAAACCACAATGATTGAAGATCATATCCATTACCACTTTCAGTCCCTTTGCATGGGCTTCACGAATCAACTGGCTATATTCCTCATTAGTGCCAAAACGCGGATCAACATGGTAATAGTCAGTCGTAGCATAGCCGTGATAAGTGGAATAGCCATTCTCGGTATCAGGTGAGTTGTTCTCTAGAACTGGTGTAAACCACAAAGCTGTGACTCCTAAGTCGGTAAAATAGTCGAGGTGTTGACGAATGCCCTCCATATCACCTCCATGACGCAACGAAGGCTTCGAACGATCATTGACGTATGGATTCATTCCCTTAATCTGATCGTTATCTGCACGACCCGAAGCAAAGCGGTCTGGCATCAGCAAATAGAGTACATCGCTGATATCAAAACCCTTACGCTCCTCACCCTTCATGGCACGAGCTTTCAATTGATAATCAACTTTTATCTTTGTACTCTTAGCAGAAAACTGCAGAGTCATCGTTCCTGGCTGCGCATCCCGAAGGTTCATATAGACAAGCAGATAGTTGGGTGAGTCAAGGCGCACCACACTATCAACTACCGCACCAGGATAGTTGGTGGTGACGTCCTTGATGGTGGCAATATCCTTGCCATAGACCATGAGCTGTACTTGTGGGTTCTTCATTCCGACGTACCAGTCGGTGGGATCGATGCGGTCGATTTTCAGTTTGGCTGCATTCATTGTTGCTGTCATTGCCACGAGGGCTGTTAGTAATAAGAATCGTTTCATAAAGTTTCGTTTTAATTGGCGTTCAAAATTACTACATTTCTTTCGGATGGCGTATTATCATCGACCTTCTTTCCCTAAAAATGATGTTAAAACGTTTGCGCAATAGGCAGAAAAAACGTACCTTTGCGGGCATTATGGAAAAAATGATCCTGATACTCCGACCACAACAGTATTGGGCGGTGATTTCAGCTGAACTTAGGCGCACTGATTCATTAGGACGCTACATGGAGCTGAAGGGCAGCATAAGAAGTGAGCAACTGACTGACAGTTCCCTTTCAGAGCTACGAAAATTAGCCGAAGTCTGTGCAAGTTTTCAGTCAGAGAACCTCTATACACATTATGCCAACAAGAAAATGTTCCGACATCAGAAAGACTTCTGGGAAAGTGGGGACACCAACTTACAGCAATATGTGAAGCGTATGGCTGACCAACGGTTGCTACAAGCTGTCAGGCTTGCCAACAGTCTTGACATTCCCATCCTCTGTCCCTCAACAGAGAATTCACCTCTTCACCTCGATGACCGACTCTACCTGGACGAGGCCAACAAGGTGACCCCCATCATGGATTTCAACCGTCACGAACAAGGCATCACCTACCAGTTACGGCTGCGTCTGGGAAACGAAGAGAGAACAGTAATTGTGCCGGCAAGCCATCATCTGGTAGTGCTTGGCCAAGAGCCAGGTCTCTTCATCCTTGACAATCACCTTTTACTTTTGGAAGAGGGATTCAGTGGCAAACTGCTACTGCCGTTTGCAAAAAAGACTATGGTGGAAATCCCACGTCATTTGGAGAACGACTATTTCCATCGGTTTATCCTAAAGAATGTTTCAAAGGCCGAGATCATTGCTAAAGGATTCGAAATCAAGGACTCTGCTCTCCAACCCTGTCCTCGATTGTTAGTAGAGAATTCCATTGGTGGTGGGCACCTTATCTCTCTACGCTTCCAATATGGAGACATCAACTATTCTCCCGACAGCAAATCCACAGGACGGGTACAGTTACAGGCTACCGATGACGGATTCAGCTTCATTCGGTACCTTCGCAACAGACAGGCAGAGCAGCAGGCTATCGAGACAATAGGCCAAACGGGAACAAGGCTTTCTTCTGGAGGCCATATCCATTTCGATACGATGTCTGAACTGGTAGACTGGCTGCGTCAATACGGCTCTCAATTGCGTCAGGAGGGTATCGAAGTAGTACAGCCATCAGAGCATGTCTACTATATCGGACCACTCAACGTAGAACAGAGTGAATCGTGGCATGGGGACTGGTTGCAAACCGATGTCACCGTGATACTTGATGACGGACGTCTGCGTATCCCTTTCCGCGACTTGCGCGAAACCATCCTTCGTGGAGAGCAGGACTATATGTTGCCCACAGGCGAAAGACTATTGATACCCTCTGAGTGGCTGCAACGCTATGGCAATCTGCTACTGACAGGACAACCCCACGGCAAAGGATTCAGAAGACATCGCAGCAGCCTCTTTCCCTACCCGACTTCTACAGAAGCCGCAAACAAACCCAATGGCACGTCCAGCACTACTCCGCGTCGCGAAGGTGACATTTCATCATGGAAAGGCGCTGGAGGGAAGAGCGTTACCCTTCGCCTTTATCAGCAAATAGGCTACGAATGGCTGTGGCGCAATTTTGAAAGTCAGACGGGTTGCTGTTTGGCTGACGAGATGGGATTAGGCAAGACACTACAAACCATCGCACTGTTGCTAAAGTACAAAAAGATCGCAAAGACCGAACAGCATATTACAGCTTCTTCTGGGATGCTCTTCTCGGAGGAAGAGATGCGCGGCAACAGTCCTGATTCCCAAATCTCAGATTTCGGGTCTCAGCCACCATTCCACACATCGCTCGTCGTAGCACCTGCATCAGTTGTCCATAACTGGATGAACGAACTACACCGTTTCGCTCCGTCACTTTTAGCATGCAACTATACTGGCGACACCACGACACGACGCGACAAGCGTCAAGCCCTCTTGCGTTGGGACGTATTAGTGACCACCTATCGTACGCTGGTCAACGACATCGAACTGTTGGCTCCTCTACAATTTGGTATTGTCGTGTTCGACGAAAGTCAAGCCTTTAAGACTGCCTCATCAAAAATACATCAAGCCGTCTGCCGCCTTAATTCGCTCCACCGCATGGCGCTGAGTGGTACTCCCGTGGAGAACAACCTCAACGAGCTATGGAGTCTGATGAACGTGCTCAACCCTCATCTCCTTGGTAGCCAGCGCAGTTTCCAACAAATCTACGTAGACCCCATCGCCAAGCAGATGGAACATCAGCGAGCCGAGACACTACAGCGTCTCATTGCCCCATATTTCCTGAAGCGTACAAAAGAGGAAGTCCTCAACGACCTGCCAGAACGGCAAGACGAGGTGGTGGTATGTCCCATGACCGACAGTCAGGCCAGCAGCTACGCCGAGGAATTGTCCAAGGCACGAAACGAATGGCTCGATGCTCAAGCAAGCTCAAACGCCATACCTCAAACCCATCGTCTGAACATCCTTGCTGCCATTCAGCGACTACGCCACATTGCCAACGGCGAGGGAAAGATGCATGCTGTGTTTGAGCGACTGGAGAACCTGCGTGGCACTCGTCACAAGGTACTTCTCTTCAGTGAATACGTCACCATGCTTCAGCAAGTGGGCATGGAGATGCAACAACGCAATTGGAGCTACGCCTTGCTAACCGGTGAAACTCAACAGCGCGAACGAGTGATCAACCAATTCCAGGAAGATAACAATTGCCAGTTCTTCCTCATCTCGCTGAAAGCAGGCGGTGTAGGACTCAATCTCACCGCCGCCGACTACGTGTTTATTCTTGATCCCTGGTGGAACCAAGCAGCAGAGGAACAGGCCATAGCCCGCAGCCATCGCATAGGCCAGCACCGTCCCGTCTTCGTGTACCGCTTCGTTTCAGAGGGTACGCTGGAACAGCAAATTCTCTCTTTGCAAGAACGAAAGCAGACGCTAATCGACAGCGTCATGCCTTTCATCTGCAATACATGATGGTCAGTCGTGGAGGATGAGGGCCGACTGTGGGCCGACCGTCACCTGATTGCCGCTGAAGGTACCAAGACCCTGTTCGTTCACCTGTCCGTCTTGGCAGACCACTGTGTAGTGAGCATTGGGCACTGCGACCTCAGCAGACTCCTTACGAGCATTCAGGATGACGATGATGTTGCGCCAGTCATCCCGTCCGGCATAGTTCTTCAGTCGGAAGGCCACCAGACAATTGCCGTTCACTGGCAGGAAGTCCAGATGACGGCGCACCAGATCGGCAGAGCCAAGACGGAAGGCAGGATGGTGCTTGCGCAAGGCTATCAGGTTTTTATAATACTCAAACACCTGTGGATAGCGGGTCTTGTGGGTCCAATCAAGCTGGTTGATACTGTCGGGCGACTCGAATGAGTTGTGTACACCCTTCTTCGTGCGCAATAGTTCCTCACCACTCAGCATAAAGGGAATACCCTGCGACGTGAAGATTGCAGTCTGTGCAAGCAAATCCAGGCGAATCAATTCTTCTGTCTGAAGAGGTGAGAGGCGAGAGAGAAGTGGTGTCGGAAGAGAAGCCAGTGTGGGGATGCTGGCCATGAGTCGGTCTACGAGACACATATCGTCGTGGCAACTGACGTAGCTCATCATCTGTGTGGGCTGCAAGGCATAAGGTACCTTGGAATAGTTCACTTTCGCGTAGTCAACTTGTGGATGGGCAATCATACCTGCAATACCAGCCTTTAGGCTCTCCTCTTCTCCCGAAATGCCAGCAAGGAAAGCGCCCTTGGTGTCATCACTGAAGGGGCCACGCAAGGCATCACGGATATCATCTGAGAATGCAGCTATTCCAGGCATCTGCGGAATGTTGGCCTTCATTCCCAACTTCTCATTAGGCAGGGCACATGCTCCTGCACTCCAACCTTCGCCATAGACGAAGATGGTCGGGTCGATAGCATCGAGCTCCTGACGTATCTGGTTCATCGTCTCGATGTCATGCACCCCCATGAGGTCAAAGCGGAAGCCATCAATATGGTACTCCTTGGCCCAATATTTCACGCTTTCAATCATGAAACGACGCATCATGGGTCGCTCTGAAGCCGTCTCGTTGCCACAGCCTGAGCCGTTGCTATAAGCCATCTCGCCTCTCACCTCCGACCTCTCGCCTCTATAGTAATAGTCAGGATAAGTCCTCTGGAAATTACTATGCTCAATATCATAGGTATGATTGTAGACTACGTCGAGGATGACGGCGATACCCGCCTTATGCAAGGCGGCAACCATCTGTTTGAACTCCTTGATACGACAGGCAGGATCGTAGGGATTGGTAGAATACGACCCCTCAGGCACATTGTAGTTCACAGGGTCATAGCCCCAGTTGTATTGCGGCTTGTCGAGTTTTGTCTCATCTACCGAACCATAGTCGTAGCTTGGCAGGATATGGATGGCGTTTACCCCGAGCTGTTTCAGGTGCTCAATGGCCCAAGGCTCCGTCAAGGCCATGAACTTACCAGGATACTTGGCCTCTTTTCTGGCGATAGAGAAGTCACGATGATGAAGCTCGTAGACAACGAGGTCTACAGGCGACTTGACCACTGGTCGCACGGGATCCCAGTCGTCAGACATCGGCCACTCGCCCAAGATGGCGCCACGCTTGCCATTGACACCTACTGCTTTGGCAAAGACACCGGGCGTCTCACCCTGCCCCATGTCGAACGTATAGAAACTCCCGCGCAGATCTCCCTGCACAGTAGAAGTCCATAGATCCTCTCCTGTGCATTGCATCTTGACGGTTTTCAGGGCCTTGCCGGCCTGTCCATCCTTATAGAGGCGCACCACCACTTTCTTCGCACTCTTGGGGGCAAAGAGCCTAAACGTAGTCTGAGAGGGCGAATAGGTCACCTCGTCAAAACAAAATTCCTTTGCAGTACTATTCTTTGATACCATCAGAAGAAACAGACTGGCTAATAACGTTGTCCTTATCATTGCGCTGCATCATTATAGAAATTACTTGCCGACGACCCCTTTCAGGCCATCCTTATTGTAGTAGCCTCCATTCTGGAACTGAAGGTCTGCCGTCTGGGGCGAACCGCTGTTATTGAAAATAATCTTGGCTGGGAGAGTAGATAGCGTTCCCGTGTAGGTCCACTTCCACACTTTGTTGCCATTGTCAGCCTGTCCCAAGAGCTGACACTCGACACCAGGCCATTCACCACCCGTGAAGTTCGCGCCATTGTCAATCCACGCCCAGCACATCACCGTTGCCGTCCATGTGGCGGGAGCCTCAAAGAATGCGCACGTCTCGCCCTCATTGACCACGCAGAACGACGGTATCTCGACGGGCTTGTCAGCCTCACGCTCTTTCACCTGATAGGTACGGGTGACGGCGCCACTCACCGTCCCATCTATCAGCAGTCCCACCTTGAGCGTGGTTGTGCCTACGGGAATATTGACAACGAAGCCCGACGCGACGGCCTCGCTCTTGGCAGTGGGCTCGGTGCCGTCAGTAGTGTAGACAAGCTTAGCCCCCTGCTGTGCGGTGACGGCCGACAGGCGCACGCTCTGCCGTCCCTGGTACGTACCAGAAGGCAGGTCGGCATAAGCCGTGTTCATCGACGTAGGCAGATAGTAGGAGTAGTGACGTCCCGTCAGCACTTTGCTCCACTGGGCAGCATCGACAGACGGTTCGGCAGTACCCACCACCACCACCAGTCGGTCATCTACGTTGCAGGCAAAATAAGACGCCGAGGCCGCCAACTGCGTATAGCTACTCTCATTGTTGATGCCGGCCGTCTTGCGGGCAGCCACCATTGCCTTGATCTCGGCAGGATAGGCCAACCAGTGCTTGAGGAAGACACAGGGCGTACCCGGCATGGCCAGCATGTAGGCGTTGGCAGCCAGCGTGTCCTTCTTCAGCGGATCCTGCTCGGCATTGCTGCGACGCTCGGTGTCGTGGTTCTCCACGAAGGTCACGGCATAGCGGCGGTAGCTGCCATTCGCGTAGTTGTTGTAGACCAAGGGCCAATTAGCATCGTTCTGCTGTCCAAGACGGGCATAGTTACCATTGTTCATCGCATTGCGCACCACATAGCGGAACTGGAAGTCAAAGGCAGCCGAAGCAGGCTTATCGTCGATCTTCGTGCCGTCAATCCAGTTCTTGATGGTGTTTGTGCCATCCCAGCACTCACCCACGCTGAACTCAGGCTGCGCAGCGCTGTTGTAGATGGCGGTAAACGATGCCGAGTAGCCCTTCACCATGTCGTAGCGGAAGCCAGCATAGCCAAGATCGTTCTTCAGGAAGTCCAGATAGGCCCTGACAATGGTTTGCACGTTCTCGCTGCGGTGGTCGAGGTCGCGCATTCCGTCCCATCCCTCTCCCGAGTCGTTGTTCTTCGACAGTTCGAAGCCATTCTGCGTAGCCCACTGCTTGGTCTTGCCGCCATCGTCATTGGCACAGATGTCGGTCGACGTCATCTCATAGGTCACGCCCTTGTAGGTCTCCTTGGGGAAGTCGACCCAACTGCTGACGTTGCGACGGTGGTTGATGACCACGTCGGCGATGGTCTTGATACCCTTCTGCCTGAAGGTGCTGATGAGCGAACGCAGTTGCTGCTCGTTGCCAAACGAACTATCATAGTTGTTGAACCAATAGAGGTCGTCGTAGCCCATTGACTGCCCGCCGCAGTTGCCGCTCTGGGGTAGCCATACGAGGTCGAAGGTGCCCCCCAGCTCGTCGGCCTGTTGCTCCAGCACCGACCATTGGGTATCGTCAAACGAGTCCCAGTAGAAAGCCTGCAACATCACGCCGGAGTAGCTTGCTGGCCAGCCCTGGGTGGCAGCGAGCACGGGCTCCTGCCTGGTGGTGTCAGGCTTTTGCGTCTGCGTGGTATCGGGTTTGAAAACAGGCGTCTTAGCCTCAGAATTATCGTCGTCAGAGCAGGCAGTGAGTCCACCCAGCACCATGACGTTCAGCATCATTGACAGAAACAGGAATGTCTTTTTCATATTCTAAAATTTTTATGTTGATCTATTGTATGCTAAGAAGGGGCTATTCATCCCTTTCGATGATGCGGTACTGATAGGGAGCGAGGCTCAGTGTCTCGCCCAGTTCGTGCAGGTCGGCATGAGGCGCCACGTCATCCACCTGCTTCCCTACCCACGATGCCGGAATCTTCACCTCCACCTCCCTGTTGCGCACATTGACCAGCACCAGGAAGCGCTCCTCGTCAGTCGACTTCTCATATATCAGCACATCGTTGTCGGGCCAAGTCGAGAGTTGACCTTTGCGCAAGGCAGGATGTTCATTGTAGAGCTCGATGAGATCCTCATATTCCTCGTAGAGCTGTGAGTTGGCCGTCCAGTCGACAGGCACATACTTAAAGAAATTGATGCGATCGGGATAGCCCACCTCCTGCGAACCGTAAATGAGCGCACCTCCATGCAGGTAGATGGAGGCCACATAGGCAGCCATAGACCCCCGCACGTTGGTAAACTCGACCACGGGCGCTGCCTCGGTAGCATGATCATGGTTGGTAGTGAAACGCATCTTCACCTTACCGGCAGGCAGGCTGTCATATTCGGCCTTGTCTGCTGCAATGAGGTCACTGGCGGGCTTGCCATCGCGAAACACATGCGCCAGCGAGTCCTTGAAGTCCCAGCCATAGTTCATATCAAATCCGCCCACGGTAAAGTTATCCACGTTCTTACCCTCGGCCAGCATCACGATGCTCCGAGGAGCGGCAGCCTGTCGCAGTTCGTCGATGGCCTCCTTCCAGAAGTCGGCAGGCACGCCGTCGGCCACGTCACAGCGGAAGCCGTCGATACCCACCTCCGTAATCCAAAACTTCATGGCATCTATCATCGCCCGTCGCATATCGCGGTTGTCATAGTTCAGGTCGGCCACGTCATACCAGTCCCACGGCCGTGGATGGATGATCGTGTCAGCCTTCTCGTCGTGCGTATACCAGTCGGGATGCTCTTTCACCCACGGATGGTCCCATGCCGTATGATTGGCCACCCAGTCGAGGATGATACCCATGCCGTGCTCGTGGCACACCTGCGCCAGGTATTTCAGGTCGTCCACAGTGCCAAACTCAGGAGCCACGTCGGTATAGTTGCTGATGCAGTAGGGAGAGTTCTTCCCCTTCTCCACCCCAATAGGATAGATAGGCATCACCCACATCACGTTGACGCCCAGCTCACGGATGCTGTCAATACGGTCGGCCACGGCACGCAGCGAATTCTCTGGTGCAAATACACGGGGATTCACCTGATACATGGCGATGTCCTCGACAGCAGGCAACAGAAATTCATCATAATGAGACGTGGGTTGTGGGTTGCAGGCCGTCAACAGGGCAACTGCAAGGCAAGCGATGGCAAAACAATTTTTCATAAGTCTATACTCGTTATTGGTTTATGGCGCGAAATTACTATTTTTCCTTGAAATAGTCATACCCAATCAATACAAATAGAAAGCCCCCAAAATGCAAACGTTTGCATCCCATAGGACTCCACTATCCACCATCCACCAAAATCTTCCCGCAATAAGCTGTAGGGTTAGGAAAAATTTCTTTTCTTTGCAACATGAATAACATTCAACCTTTATGACGAAATGAGGCATCTTGCGGAAACAAAAGGGTGCGCATGATTTCTCCTCTCTTCACTGGCCCCTTGATGCAACGCCTTTACAGATGATGGAAGATGTCCAGCACCATTGCTATTGGGTGTTGACAAGTGGTGGGGGGATTCTGCGTATGACCATCGAGAACAATGATTGTCGGTTGACTGCTCAACCTGCCACGATGGGAGATGATGACCGTAACCGCGCTTTGTATATGCTACGCGATCCTGACTTCGTCAATGCGACACCCAATTTTTAGAACTGGCTCAAATCCTCATCGAAGAGGGATCGTATTGCCCTATGGCTATCTGTCAGGAACATGGTTCTGGTATAGAAAGTCTTGCTGTTGGGC
>Ga0326513_10003603_pt1 | contig 11212 bp, 14 predicted proteins | sample 2_2465_0518_D_FD_203654 | JGI IMG/M metagenome (GOLD analysis project Ga0326513, IMG submission 203654) | Bovine rumen microbial communities from UC Davis, California, United States - 2_2465_0518 | ecosystem: Host-associated > Mammals > Digestive system > Stomach > Rumen | place: USA... | reverse complement strand
CCCGCTCGCGGTGATCTCCAGCGCCCCCGTGTCCCCCTGGGTGATTTTCAGCGTGTTCCCGTTCAGTTTAAACATGGTTTGTATATCCCCTTTCTGTATTAAAAATTCCCCTCGTTCATGGGCCGCATCATCCGGATCCGGGTGATGCCGTTCCCGTCGATCTGGATCGAGGCGAACCGGGTGAACCCTGTCCACTCCGCCACCGATCCGCCCAGCTGCCAGGTGATGCTGGCCGTCTTTTCCGGGTCCGTGAAAATCGCCAGATATTCCGCCGGCGTTTTCGCCCCGGGCGTCGTTTCCCAGATCCAGACGCTGATCTGTCCGTCATAGGCCGCCCCGGCCTCCAGCTCCGTCCCGTCCGCCAGGGTGACGATCTCCCGCGCCTCAGCCATCCGCTTTCTCCTCCTCTCCCGGCTCCGCGGGCTTTTCAGCCTGTTCCTTCAGCCCCTGGTACACTTCCCGAAGATACTGGTTGGCCACCAGCAGGATCTTCAGGTTGTGCTCCGTGGGCTGGATCTCCAGCTTCTGCAGCTGCTGGAATACCGTGTTCACCTTCTCCATCATTTCGTCCATGGTTTCGCTCCTCCATCATGATTTTGTGTAATAGGTTGTGCTGTCAGGCGTGCCCGGGTGCCGGAGCCCGATGATTTTCGTCCCCTTGGTATAGTATTCCGTTCCGCCGCTGGAATCCGGTACCAGCGCGTACACAGGCGAGCCGACGGGTGTGATCCATTGCGCGGTCCCCGTGTATCCGTCGGATCCGTTTCCACGATACAGCGTTCCGCTGGACCGGTACCATTTCCCGTCTCCCTTGGATGTATATCCGCCGTAAGAGTTTTTAGCGTACAGGATGCCCTCATACTCTACTGTCGCCGCTTGGCCTCGCCCGGTCACTACGCCGCCGCCGGTTGGAATATAATTCGCGCCGCTCCCAGCGTGATACAGCAGCGTGTTCGTATATTTCCCGCCGCTGGATCCGATGGGCGTAATATCTCCGTACGCCTCGCCCTGCGGCGTCACTGTCGCCTGGGTGAAGGTTCCCAGCGTGTACCCGCTCCGGGCCGTGCTGTAGATGCTGCTGCAGTCGATAGCAATGGTGGTTGTGGTACTGTCTGCCTTCGTAATCGTGAAATCATGCACCAGCGCCGTGACCCCGCTTGTCCGCCCGCCGGCGGTCCCGCTGATGGGGCTGCCCTGGTTATATCCTGCGGTCCAGGTGCTGGCCGTGCTGACCGTCGCCTTCACCAGGCTGTTCACGACCAGATCCACCTTCTTGCTGCTGTCGCTCTTATTCAGCGTCATCTCCAGCGAGCTCCCGATCTGGTTCGCGGCCACGGTGGGATCAGAGTGATACATTTTCGCGTAGGCCGTCGCGTTCGGGTTCGCGCTGCCTTCGATCTGCTGGTATACCGTATCGCTTTCCGTGTTGCCCTGCGGGCTTGCGGTGACCGTGTATGTTGTGCCACTCCACACACCGCTCAGCGAAGTGGCTTTACTAAAAGAAATTTGCCGGTGCGATCCCTCCACCGGCACCAGCTCCAGCGTGACCGTGTTCCCCGTCTGGCTCGCAACAAAGACATTCTGCAGCGCGCCCTTCAGGCTGAAGCTGTTCACTAACATGTCCCCGGCCGCCAGGCTGCCGATGTTCGCCACGTTGGCGTTCGCCAGCTTGGTGTTAATGTTGTCGGCGGTGATCGCGTCCGCTTCCAGCGTCCCCACCCGGGCCTCGACAGCGTTCAGGCTGCCGATGGTCGCCTTCTCCGAAATCAGGCCCTCGGTGTCATCGATCCAGTCCGGCAGATCCTGCCGGGTGAGCCCGCTGCCGATCACAACCTTCTTCGCGTCGATCACGGCCGTAGCATCCCCGCTCTCGTTCAGCGCGATCGCGATCTCTCCGGCCTTGATCAGGAAGCCCTTCGCCCCGTCCCCGCTCACCTGCAGCAGGTTGTATTTTCCGTCCTTCCAGATGTACATCCGGTTCGGGGTCACGCTGGTGTCCAGGTAGTAATATCCGGTCTGGCCCTCCGACGGGAAGCTGCCCGTTCCGCCAGAATACCGCTGGATCTTCTCCGGATCGATCTGGTAAGTGCCGACGGCCAGGCTGATGGCGTCCTCGTTCTGTTCGATGGCCGTGCCGTGCATGGCGATGCCGTCCGCGTTGGCCGTCACCCGCTGATGGATGCCTTCCCCGTCCACGACGATAGTGGACACCCGGCTCCACAGGTGCTCGGAGGTTTCCCCTTCCACCTTCCCGATGATCGCCTCGGCCACCATGGCCACGTGGTCGGTGGTGTCCACAAACCACGCGTGATCTTCTTCTTTTTTCTTTTTGGATCCGCGCCCGCCGGCCCGGCTGTTGCTGGCCGCGCTGCCGGAGACCTTCCTGAAGATGCTGGCCACGTCCTCCTGGATGTTCGCCAGGTTCACGGTCACCTCTTCCGGCTTCGCGACCTTGTCCTTCCACTGCAGCCGGGTCAGCGTCTCCAGAATGGTCGTCCCGTATTCCGGCAGCGGAACCAGGCACCTTGTCCCGATGGCAAGCGCGTCCAGGGCTTCCCCGGTCTCCCGGCTGTAGTCCAGCCCGCTGATCTGGATGCTCACGGCCGGTTCGCAGTGCGTGTTCAGCCGCTCCTGCGCCCATCGCTGCAGCTCGGCCGCGCTGTCCTTGCTCTGGTCGGTTTCGATATGGTCCACCCGGCCGTAGATGTTCTCGTTTTTGCTCAGGTAGTCCCCGGTGATATGCAGGTCGTCCGCCCCGATGGGATAGATCCGGGTATACATCCGGCTCCGGTCCACGCTGCGCCGCAGGCTCAGGATATTCCGGCTCATGCGCATCTCGCTGGCCGCGCTGTCGCTGATCAGCCGCATGTGCAGCCGGAAGGGGATCGAGCTCAGGTCATACTCCCAAAAGACGCCGCTCACGCTGGCGCTCACGGTCTCGATCGCGCCGAACACGGTGGTACTGGCGAACTTGTAGGGGTTCGTCGGGTTGGATACCTCCCAGTCGCCCAGCTCCCACAGCCCGCCGGTCTGCGCCAGCGCGTAATTGACCGCGGCCTGGGCGGTGCATCCGCCCTCCGGCTCCCATTCGCCGAAGATCACGCAATCCCGCAGCGTGGCGCTGATATGCTCCAGCGCGATGGTCCGGGTCTGTTTCTCGACCTGGTCGCTCACGCTCTTCACGCGCCACAGGATCCCGCTCCCCGGCTCCGTATCGTCCCGCATCCAGTCGCCCACGGAGATCTCCGGCGCGTCCGGCCCGATGGTCAGGCTCGCCTGGCTTTTCCGTTCCTCCAGGGTCAGCTGCATGCTCTCCGGCCGGAATTTGTCCTTCACGGTCAGGCTCTGCCCGTTGTACAGGATCATCAGGCATACCTCCCCGCCGCGGTCAGCGTCAGGATCCCGGCCCCGCCGGCCGTGTAGCTGACCGTATTCTCCCCGGGTGCGGCCATCAGCTCATCGCTGCCGCTCCGCTTCGCCATCGCGCTCCGGTACGTACTGCCGCTGAGGATCCGGATCCGCTGCAGGCATTTCGTCCCGTCGTCCAGATGATCGCAGATCAGGGTCTCCCCGGCGGCCAGCCCCAGCCCGGCGAACTGGTACTGTGTCCCCGCGCAGCTGATGGTCAGCGTGTTGATCGCGCTGCTGCCGGTATTCTGGAAACTGAATTCCAGGAATGTCTTCTGGTTCCCGCCGACGTCGATGGTCCCGCTCCCGCTGGCCCCGGTCAGCGTCACCGGCTCCGGATCGGCCTCCTGCCAGTATGGGATCCCCATGGCCCGGAATGTGATATTGTAGCTGTTTTCCCGGTTCAGGATGTCGCCCTCGCCGGGATACTGTGCCGGCACGACGCGGATCTTCTGCCCGCTCTTATAGTTCACGGTCAGCCATCCGCCCGTCGCGGCCCAGCTCATGGCCTTCTGGAAAACCGCCTCCCGCTCCGCGGGCCGGTAGCTTTTCTCGTTAATGGAAAACCGGATCAGGATGTCCAGGCTGTCGCGCTTCCGGGCGGTGACCCGCAGGCCGTCCGTCCCGCCCGGGTTCGCGGTGCCGATGGTATCCTTCCCGGCCTGGGTCTCGATCCCCTGGATCAGGATCCGCTTATCGACCGCGTCCAGCTGCGCCCCGTCCAGGGCTGCCCGCCTGCTCAGGGTCATGTCCGTCCCTCCTGTTTAATATTCATAGGTCACCATCTCGCTGGCGATGTATTCGCTCACATAGGGCGCCACCAGCCGGCCCACCGTGGCCCCGTCCAGGTTCACGTTGATCCCGCTCACGCCGGCCCGCGCCCCGGCCTCGACGGCCCGCTGCATGCCCGCCGGCAGCTTCTGGAAGCTCTGCAGGTCGCTTGAGGTGATGCCGTTCTGGTTCATGGCCCCGTTGCTTCCGCCGTTCCAGTTGGCGGGGTTCATGGCCCCGTTCCACCAGCTCGTGGGGATGTCGCCTTCCTTCATCCAGTTCGGGTTTTTGTCCATCTCCTCGATCATGTGCTCGATGGCCTCGCCGAAATGGTCCCCCAGCACGCCGCTGGCGTAATCCCACGCCCGGTCGTATTCCTCATAGGTGTCCGCGCCGGTCTCCGCGTTCCGCCAGGCGTCAAACAGATCCTCCAGAGCCTCGATCTGGGCGTTTTTGATGATCTCCTGCTCGGCGTCCAGCCGCTCGTGCAGATCCACCCCGCGCTTCCGCTCCACATACACGCTTTCCCCGGTTCCGTTCCAGTCCGTCCCCCGGCCTTCCGCCACGGCGGCCTCCCACCGCGCCATCGCGCTCTCGTGTTCGCCCAGCTCGGCCAGCACCTCGACGCCGGCCTCAGCCTTCCCGATGTCGTCCGCCGTCAGCCCGGCCTTCTTCGCGCTCTCGGTCAGCTGCCCGCTGGCGTCCAGGATGTCGTCGTTCCCCTGGGGCGTCAGCACGTTCTCGAACAGCGTCCCCAGGAAGGCCATGCCGCCGCCGAACACCTTCGCCAGCGGGCTGGCCAGCAGCCGGCCCAGGAATCCGCCGCCACCGCCGCCGGAGGCCGCGCCGCCGGCCGCGGTCGCAACCGCCTCGCCGCCCAGCTGCAGCCCCTTGAAGCCCTTGATCACCTCGATCGAGGCCAGGATCCCGGCCAGCTGCCCGGCCACGGCCGCCAGCTTCGCCACCAGCCACACCCCGAAAATGGCCTCAAAGGCGCCCTTCACGGCTTCCTGGTTATCGATGAACCACTGCAGCGCGTTGCTGATCTTCACGAAGATATCCCCGACCATCCGCGTCAGCGGGTCGTCGCTCGCCTGCAGCTCCTTCCCGACCTCGTCCAGCACGCCGATGCAGTCCCGGATCAGCTGCGCCACCTTCCGGAAAAACGCCTCGATGTTCTCCCGGATCTGCTCCAGCGCCGCCTCCCGCTCGCCCTCGGTGTCGGCGTTCATGTAGGCCGCCAGGCCGTCCAGCGCGCCCTCCACGTTCACGAGGATATCCATGGTCGCGACGCCGAAGCCCGCGGCAAAATTGTCCTTCAGGGCGTTCCATTTCTCCTCGATCCCGTTGATCCGGATCCAAAGGTCGTTCATGGTGCCCAGCTCTTCGTCGCTCAGGCCGTATCCGCTCTCGTTCCCGTTGAACAGCCCGGTGGCGATGGCCTGCTGCACGCTGCCCCAGTCGCCCAGCAGGTCCAGCACCTTCGTGCTCTTCTTCTCCCCGAACAGGGTCTCCAGGATCGGGTTGATGTCCTGCCCGCTCTGCATCTTGGCGTAGAGCATGTCCATGGCGTCCATGGCGTACTGCCACTGATCCTTGTATCCGATGCTGCTGATCCCCAGCAGCTCCGTGATCTTGTCGCCCTTCCCGCCCAGCACCAGCTTGCTCACCACGGCCTGCAGGTCCTCGAAGCTGTTGTCCACGGCCCCGACGGCCCGGGCGTACTGCTGGATGGTCTGGGGGTCCGTGTTCCAGTATCCGGAGATATCCGTCCAGTTATTGGCCTTCGCAGCCGTGCTGCTGATCAGTCCCCACAGCTCGCCCACGGCGTCCGTGATCCGGTCGATGACCCCCGTGAAAATGCCCTCGATGGCGTCCGCGACCCCGTCCCCGACGCCTCCCAGATCCTTCAGACTGTCCGCAAAGCTTTTGGTCGCTGTAACCGCATCAGCAGCGCCTTTTTCCGCAGCCTGGAAGCCCTCTCCGGTGCCCTCCAGGTCGTTCTTCATATTGGCCAGTGTTTCCCTGGCTTTGTTCAGCTGCTGCTCCCATTTCGCAACAACAGCCTCGTTATCACCATACTGTTCGGTCACTTCCTGCATGGCCTTCGTCAGTGTGGCAACAACCTTTTCCTGCTCTGCGATCTGGTTCTGCAGACTGGCCGCTTTCACGCGGTTCTTATCCTGCTCGCTCGCATTCTTCCCGAGTTCTGCAGTTTCGGCCTTCAAGGCGGTCTGCAGGGTTTTCAGGTTCCGCTGTGCGCTTTTGATCGCAGCGCTGTATTCTTTTTCCCCGCTCAGAACTATTTTTTGTTTGATTTCTCCCGCCATCGTCAGCCTCCCGCAGCCCGCCGGTCTATTTTGGCTCCGGCCAGTTTTGCGTCATATTTCAAGCGTAGGATGTACATGTCCAACACGTACCCCGGCAGCATATCCTCTGCTTCACTTCTTCCAATGCCGGCAATGAGTGCATACCCGTAATACTCACGGGCACGCATCCCACGCCGATTCACCCGTTTTTTTCACGGGCCTCCAGCTCCGCGGCGTATACGTCCGCGGGTTCATCATCGGCCTCATTACCATTCACTGTTTCGGCCCGCATGCCCTCATCCATAGCCTGGCTCATCGCCTTTGCGATCTGATCCAGGTCATACAGATTGCAGTCGTTCAGCACCTCCGGCGTGACGTCCGTCGGTTGGTGAGCATGCATCCGTCCACCGTTCGCCAGGATCGCGAACATCTCTTTCACCTGGCTGATTTTCCGCTGGTTCCGGAATTTCTTCATGGCATCAGCAAAGTCGCCATACTTCTCTTCGATTTGCTCTGTTACCCAGAGATTCACGCGCAGATCGTACTCTGTGCCCCTGATCGTAATCTTTGCCATTTCATTTCTCTCCAATCAAAAAAATCGGGCCGGAGAGCCATTAGCTTTCCGGCCCCCGTATGATTCTGATCCCCTTATCAGGTGATCCCGGCCTTCGCATTCAGCCAGGTCCGCGCAGCAGCTTCCGTCGCGCATCCGTCCAGGTGGGTGTAGAAGCACACCGGACCGCCGGCAGCCAGAACGACGCCGGAGCCGGTGCCGTTAATGGTCTCATGCTCGAAAGCGACCTGTTCGGTCTTCGTGGAGCTGGTCAGGCCCGCGCTCACGAACTGCATCTTATAGAACCAATAGGCTTCATAGGTGACGACACCCTTGAACCGGTTCGCCAGGATAAACCCGATGCCCACAAAAGGCGCATCCTGATCAGTAACGATCAGTTCGCCTTCAGTCGCGCCGGCGATCTGTCCAAGGATATCCTTTTTGATATCGATGTCATTGTTCGCCAGCTCCAGGTTACATGTGGCCTCGTTCATGGTCTGCTCGCTGTCGATCTGATGACCATCAGCATGCTCGCGCACATTGGCACGATTCTCGCCCATGTCCACCTGGCAAAGGTAATCTACTTTGGCCGTCCCGCCGGTATACACAACAGGCGCCTCATCGCCGCCGCTGGCATACTTCGCATAGGTAAGGCCCTTGCAAGTAATTTTTGCCATTTGCTGTTTCCTCCCGTGTAATTATTCTCCAGCTCCGATCTCGTTCAGCAGCCGTTCGCTTTCCGCTTGCATCGCATCATTGACAATCTTGTCCATGGCTTTTTTCTGGCCGGTGATAAACTTGTCGCCGGTTTTGTTCCGAGTCTTCCGGCGAGTTGGATTCCCTCCGCGCCCATAGTTGATCACAAACGCTTTGGTCGCGTTTCTGATGCCGCGCGCGTCCTCGTCCTGCGGATACACATAGACATACCCGCTGTCGATGTCCTCGTAATAATTTCCGGCCCGCACATGCTCTTTCATGGATCCGCTCACAACATGCCGATAGCGATCAATCCGGCTGCGCGTTTCATCGATACAGGCATCCGCTCCGGCCATGACAACCTTCCGGATGAACTCCCGGCTCCCCAGTTTGCCCAGCTGGCTGACGATCTCTTCGGGGCCTTTGTACTCACATTTAGCCATCAGATGATCACTTCCCTCAGTCTTCCGTCCAGGTCAGCTCTCCGTACATGCGGACTGTCCACTGCCATCTGACTTTTCCGGTTTCATAATCAAAGTCCCGGCTCACGATGTGAGTGAATTCGACTTTGCCCTCGTCTTCCAGGTCGCGCAGTTTATCGCGAACGATTGACGGCCAGTCGTCGTTATCCTCTTTCACGTAAACTGTCACCATTACGGTCCAGGCGCTGTCAGTGAGATGCCCGTCTCCCCACAACTGGCCAGCTTCGCCGCTGAGTTCGACCACGCCATAGTTCTCTGGCGCTTCGTTCACCCATGCGTCTTTTGCGAACTCAATGCCGCTGATCTCATTCAGTTTTTCAACAATCTTGTCGATCGCGTTAATTGTTGCCATCGTGGATCTCATCCGAGCCTCGCTCGTCGCTCCTTTCCACCGTGATCTCGATGCCGTCGTCTTCCGTCATATAGGTTCTGACTACCCGGAACTTCTGCCCACGATAGAAGACGATCCGCTCGTTTTCATAATCCTCCGCCAGGGCAAGGTGGAAGACATATTCCGGTTTCACACCGGCATTCAATCCGTTATAGAACTCCGTCCGGCTGACACTCTTAACAGTACAGAATACGGTCCGCGCCTCATCGGTCACGGCCTCATGGACTCCATGCCCCGTTCTGTGTTCAGTGATCAGCTGGATCACATCCGCTCTCAGCATCCGCCATCACCCCAGTCTGTGTATCCTGTTGCGTGCATCAGCTGGGCCTTTTGGGTTTCATAGGACGCCTGGACGCGGTCATAGTCCGGCGGAGTGCCGAAATGCATCCGCACATAGGTGATTATGGCCCGGATGGCCAGCTCATCATCCAGCGTGCTGTTATCCGTCCATGTTCCTGTCTGGCTGTCCTCTGCGAAATCCACGCCGCCGGAGAACTCAATTCCGGCCAGCTGCAGATCCCGGTATCCCGCCCGGATCAGGCTAATCAGCTCTGCATCGTATGCGGTCGTGCTGATCCGCAGCGCCATCCGCGTCTCCGTTAGCATGGTTCTCACCTCTCAAAAACAAGAGGCAGAGGGTTGTTTCCCCCTGCCTCGTATTGTTTATTCAGACAATTAGGACGCAGCCTTGGTGTAGCGCACCAGGCCGACGCCGGTGGGCTTGCCATCGCCCAGGGCCATACCGCGGAACACCACGGAACCGGTCCGGAAGGCCACAGAAGCATCGCTTTCGACTTCGACGTCCTTGGCGAAGTTCCAGACATAGCCCTCCTTCAGGTCGCCGAAGATGATATCGGTGCCGACAGCATCTTCGATGATCACCGGGAAGCCCATGACATTATACTTCGCGGGCGCCTGAGGATCGGCAACCACGACGGGCTGCTTCTGGGTGGTCTGCACGTTCAGCACGTTAGCGTAGAACGTGGCGCGGCTCATTACAAAGGACGCGTTCGGATCATACTCAGCCGGCAGCGAGGAGATGATGGTCAGCAGATCGCTGTAGGTGATGGCGGCCTTGGTGTAGGTGCCGGCAGCGGTCAGCGTGGCCAGGCCGGTGGGCTCGTTCGTGCCGGTGCCGGCAGCGACCTTCGCAGCCACGAGGCGGAACAGCTTGTTCGCCAGACGATCGACCAGCCAATCCTCGAAAGCGGGGATCGCCATTGCCTTCACGTCCGCGGTGATCTCCACGGTCTTGATCAGCTTGTAAGCGCCCAGGGAAACGGGAGCCAGCGTATCAGCGCTATCAGTGGCAGCGGTGCCCATCGCCACGACGGCAGCAGCGTTAATCGTGCCTTCGACGGGCAGGATCACGTTACCAGGAATGTGCATAACATCGATCGCGTTCAGGATCGGATACAGTTCCAGCTTGCCCCAGATCTTATTCGCGGTTTCGGTGGGGATCGCAGCGGCCGCAGTCACGGCAGCGCGCTCTTCGACGGACAGATCCTTGCCCTGAAGATTCTTCAGGAATGCTTCCCGGTATTCGGGCGTATTCACTTCAAAACTCATTTTTCTTTCCTCCTTAAATTCTTTGACAACCTCCAGGCTGTCATCCTCCGCCACTTCCTGGCGGATCTCTTCGGCCTCCTGGGCCGCCTTTTTGCGGTTTTCAAGTTCCGCGTCAATTTCCTCGATTGCAGCCTTCTTCTTCTCCAGATCATCCGTGCTCAGCGCGTCCCTGGTTTCCGGCGTCTGCAGTTCACTGAGCAGCTCGTTTCTCTTCTCTTCCAGCTGCTCCACGTTCATCTCGGAAAAATCAAACATTTTCTGATTCTTCCTCCTTTCCGGAGCAGTGCTGCTCCACGTAATCATTCAGCCAATCCAAAACAGCCGTCCGGCGCTCCTGTTCAGCCTTTTCGGCCCGATCCTGTTCTGCCTGCTCCTTTGCGCTGTCCAGCGAAGCCCTCACGCTCTCCAGCGCGGTGCTTTCGGAAGCGGCCTGTACGCTCGTGCCTTCATAAGCCGGGAATGCAACCAGGCTAACCTCGAAGATTTTATCAATCCCCGTGATCCGCCGCAGTGGCATATCCTGATCCAGGTCTTCCCAGCTCTCTTTATTCACAGTAAACGCGAATGACATTCCGGAAATATCTCCGCGTTTTACCGCTGAATAAGCCTCTTTTGCCTTCGGGTTGTTCTCCACGTCGAGAACTGCCCGCATGGCCACACCATGCGCGTCCGGCGTCAGCTGCATGGTGCTGCTGCCATTATTCCGCCGGCTGTGTGCCAGTGGAATCATCCCGAAGTCATGCCCCACCATCAGGGCTACATCCCGGAGCAGTGCCGGATCACTCACGGCCTCCGGTTCGATAATCTCCCGGGCGAATCCGCCGATCACCGTTTCCTGCCCGAATACGATCGGGTATCCGGTGATCACCGCGCCCTGTTCGTCCTGCTCTGCCCTCAGCTCAAGCGTCAGGCTCCGGACTTCCTTCACTCCTGTCATTCTCCATTTCCTCCTTCTTCGGATCCAGCATCAGATCCAGAAGCAGCTCCATCTCCGTCTCCGTCAGCATCGTTTTGGCCCCCGTCATTCACGTTT
>Ga0326513_10003602_pt1 | contig 11213 bp, 8 predicted proteins | sample 2_2465_0518_D_FD_203654 | JGI IMG/M metagenome (GOLD analysis project Ga0326513, IMG submission 203654) | Bovine rumen microbial communities from UC Davis, California, United States - 2_2465_0518 | ecosystem: Host-associated > Mammals > Digestive system > Stomach > Rumen | place: USA: California... | reverse complement strand
GTTTCAAATTCGTTTCCGCATAGCTGGCAGGTGAACGTAAACATGATAACTATAAATGAGCAAATTGAAAAAATGCACAAAAAAAGAAGACAGCAGCCCCAAAATGAGTTATAATGGAATTATCACCAACCATTGAACGCAAGGAGCTGTTGTCTTATGAATACAAGTATACATGAATCTGAAACAATTGTCAATAGTCTGAAAGCAAAAAATCTGTATGAATTTTTTTCAGCACATGTGATGAAACATCTGCTCACGCTTCTGATTGCTGTATTCAGTATCGGATATCATGGAAAAACCGTGGATTTTGCAAATCACAGCGATTGTCACCGCACGACGCTGGGGTATTTTCTGAATCATGGAAAATGGGATGAAACGGTTCTTGAAGCAGCAGTCAGAATGGCAGTGCTCAGTATCATTTATAACGAGGCAAAACGTTCAGGAAAACCGGTGCTTTGTATCATAGATGATACGATTTCATCTAAAACTGTTCCGTCATCAAAGGCAGCACTTCCCATAGAATCAGCAGATTTTCACTTTTCTCATTTGAAAGGGAAATCTGATTACGGACATCAGGCAATTGCTGTTTTGCTCTCCTGTAATGGAATCACACTGCTTTATGCAGTCGAAATGTATGATAAATCTGTTTCTAAAATTGATAAGATGTGTGAAATCGCTCAGCAGCTTCCTTCTGCTCCAACGCTTTCTTACCTGCTTTGTGACCGCTGGTATACATGCAGAAAGCTGATGGAAGCTTTCATCAAAAAGGGATTTTATACCGTTGGCGCATTGAAAGCAAACCGTATTCTGTATCCGCATGGAATCAGAAAAAGCGTCAGAGAATTTGCTGAAATACTGAAAGAGAAGAATGCTGTTTCTTCCTTCCGCTCCGTGACCGTGAAAGGAAGAAAATACTATGTTTATCGGTATGAAGGCAATCTGAACGGCATTGCAAACGCTGTGGTTCTGCTGACTTTTCCAGAAGGAAAACTGTTCCAGGCGGATGCAATTAGAGCCTTTCTCTGCACGGATGCTTCACTTTCTGATGTTCAGATTCTGTCACTTTATGTGCAAAGATGGGAAATTGAGGTATTTTTTCGTGAAGCCAAGCGGAGACTTGCCTTTGACAAATATCAGGTACGTTCTTCTAAAGGAATTCGGCGTTTCTGGCTGATTTCTTCTTTGGCACATCTGCTTGCCTGCTGTGCTTCCAGTACTTTCAATTTTTCTGAAGGATACAAAATTGTTGCGTCCAAAATTCGGGAAGAACAAATTACTTTTATTTTTCATTTTGCTCAAAATGGTGGCTCTCTTCCTGCTTTGCTGGATATGATTCGCTGACTCTTTTTGTGCATTTTGACGAATACCTTTCAAATTTGCTCATTTATAGCAGAAAAATTATCGGTCTGATTCTGGAAAATATTTTTACAGATTTTTCAAAAGAATTGATTCAGAGCGTTGCCAATGCACTCCCCTCTCATGAAAATATCCGTCTGATCGTCCTCGCCGGAAAATATGACGGCGAAGAAGCTGTCGCAGATAAAGCCCGTCATGCTTATCTGACTGTCTATAATTCTGTCTTTCAACTTGATAATATCTGCAATTTTGATGGCCTGATCATCCATCTGGGCAGTATGACTTCGGAGAAAAAAAGACATATCAGAACCGGTTATCTCAAGAATTTCCGGAATATTCCCAAAGTCTTCATTGCTTCGGACATCGAGGGCGAAACGATTATTAATTATGATAACGAATCCGGAATCCGTGAAGCTGTCAATTATCTGGTCAATATCAACGGGCTTTCCCGTTTCTGTATGCTGGGCGGCAGAGATGATAATATTGATGCCTGTGCCCGAAAAGATATTTTTATCCGATGTCTGAAAGAAAATCATATCAGCTTTTCCGACAGGAATTATGAAAAAACAGATATGTCCAGCCAATGCCAAACGGAAGCCGGCAGACTTCTTGAAAATAATCCCGATGTACAGGCAATTTTCTGTGTCAACGATGCAACTGCAAAGGGACTCTATGCCGCAATGCAGGAAAAAAATCTGATCGCCGGCAAAGATATTTTTGTATTCGGTTTTGATAATACACATCTGTCCGGAGAAATGAAACCTTCTCTGTCCTCTGTCGGTGCGGATTGCTGTACACTGGGTAAAAAAGCTCTTGATGTCCTGCTCTGCAAACTCAACGGAGAGGAAACAGGCTCGTTTCTGGTTCCGACTCGTCTTTATGGAAGAGAATCGCTTCAATACGATATGTATGATTATACAGAACAGGAAATGATGAACGGCAGTTCAGCTTTTATCTACAGAATGTTCGATGACTGCTTTTACAGATACCGGAACAGCTATATCGACAGAGAAGCTGTCAATCTCCGGCGGCTTTTCTATGAATTCATGTCAAAAATGCTGTTTGCTATGCAGAAACGCTATATGAGTATCGAGAATTTTAATCAGATTCAGAAAATGATTGATAAATTTTTTGAAAAAGGTGCTATGGAATATACTGATGCCGGAAAATTAATCAAAAGCATAGAACGTCTGCAAAGCGTCATCAATATCCGGCAGAAATCCATTGCCGCTAACATCATGCTCAACAGACTGTTCCTGAGAATGAAAGACAGAGCGATCTGTGCTCTTTCCGAACAGAGAAGCAGAGAAAATACAGCACATCTTGAAAGCATCCGCTCAGAACAGGAATTTTTAATGCTGGAAATGAAAAATACTGGTTCTCCGGAAAAAAATATTGAAAATATGCTCCGGAATATTGATAAACTCGGATTGAAAAATGCAGCTGTCTATCTGTTTGATTCTTCATTCCGGTTCAATGAAAACAATCCTTCTGATTTTCCGAAATCCATCCGGCTCAGATGCGTTTTGAAATCCGGTGAAATCTATCTTCTTCCGGAAGAAAGACAAAGCTGTCATATCAGCAATATTTTCTCAAGAAATGAACTTTCTCTGAAATGCAACAGCTATGTTACTTTCACGCTGTTTTACGGTACTACGATCTATGGCGTTCTGCTGTGTGAACTCACGGAGGATATTTACGAAAGAGGCGATTATATCGCCCTGCAATTAAGCAAGACAATCTATCTTAACGAATTACAGTCATAATCAAAAAAAATCTGTCGTATATCTCATGCGACAGTTTTTTTATTATCAGCTTGTTGAAAAAAATCATATCTGCAATAAATTGTATTATTTCTGCAATTGACAAATGCAATAAAATATGCTATTCTATATACAGATATATAGATAAATCGTTTTATAATTAAATCAATAAACAAAATCATCATGGGGGAATATCATCATGAAAAAGAAAAGAATCCGTGCCGGTATGCTTTCCGGTATGATGTGTCTGTCTATGTTCAGCGGCATGTCAGTCGTTACATCCATACCAGTCGCCGCCGCTTCAAGTCCTGTCGTAGAATACCTCGACAGAGGTATCAATGCAGTCGGAACAGCTTCCGGTATGCTCGTCAGCTGGAGATTTCTCGCTTCTGATCCGGATAATGCAGTATTTAAATTATATCGTGATAATACACTTATCTATACCAGTACTGAAAAAACAAACGGTGCTACTTGTTTTCTGGATAAAAGCGGTTCAGCAAATTCTAATTACAAAGTCGAATGCTATAACGGTTCAAGCCTGATTTCCAGCGATACATGTACACTCAAATCCGCTAATGCCTATTATGATATTAAACTCGATCGGCCCAGTTCTATCTATACACCAAATGACATGTCTGTTGGTGATGTCGATGGTGATGGTGTCTATGAATTATTCGTCAAATGGGACCCGAATAACTCAAAAGATAATTCTCAGAAAGGCAAAACTGATAAAGTCTATATCGACTGCTATAAACTGGATGGCACAAAACTCTGGAGAATCGACTTAGGTGTGAATATCCGTGCCGGTGCTCATTATACACAGTTCTTTGTTGCAGATTTCGATCTCGATGGCAAAGCAGAAATGACCTGTAAAACTGCTGACGGTACTATAGATGGCAAAGGCAAAGTCATCGGTGATGCTTCTAAAGATTATCGCAATTCGAGCGGCTATGTCCTGAGCGGTAATGAATATTATACGCTCTTTGACGGCGAAACCGGTGCGGCTCTGGATACTGTCAATTATGAACCCGCCCGAGGTACTGTCAGCTCGTGGGGCGACAGCTACGGAAACCGTGTAGACAGATTCTGGGGAACTACGGCTTATCTCGATGGTGTGCATCCCTGCGTTGTTACCGGACGTGGCTATTATACCCGTCTGACAGCTACTGCTTATAAAGTCGAAAATAAAAAACTCGTCAAGATGTGGAATTATGATTCAGGAAATTCCAATTCTTCTACGAATGCTTACGGCGATGGCAATCATAATTCTATGGCCGCTGATGTCGATGGCGATGGCAGACAGGAAATCGTTACCGGTGCCGCTATTATTGATGATAACGGCAAACTTTATTATTCTACAAAACAGGGTCACGGCGATGCTCTGCATTTAGGCGATCTCGACCCGACTAACCCCGGTATGGAACTCTGGATTTGTCACGAGGAAAAACCATCCGGCTATGGTGTGACTCTGGTAGACTGCGATCAGAAAAAAATTATTTTCCATAACAATGGTGCAGGCGATACAGGAAGATGCTGTGCCGATAACGTCTGGGCAGGCAATGCCGGTGCGGAACTCTGGGGCAATAAGGAATCTGACGGCTCTATGCCTGTAAAAGATACTAAAGGCAATACACTGAATTGCCGCCGTCCGGCGATTAACTTCCTGACTTACTGGGACGGCGATTTAGAACGTGAAATTCTGGACGGCTATACTGATTCTCCGGCAACGATCTCCAAAATGACCGGAGATGCCGGAAAAACTACAATTACAAATCTGCTCGTAACTGATGGATTCTATACTTGCAATACCACAAAAGGCACTCCCTGTCTTTCTGCTGATATTTTCGGCGATTGGCGTGAAGAACTGATCGTTCGCAAAGCAAGCGGTGATGCAATCAGAATCTATTGTACTGATTATGATACTGATTACAGAATTCAATGTCTGATGCATGATCCTCAGTACAGAACACAGGTTTCTGCTCAACAGACGGCTTATAATCAGCCTCCGCATACCAGCTTTTTCCTAGGAACAGGCTATGATATTCCGGCTCGGCCGAAATGTACCGTCAATCAGAATCAGAACGGTAAAAAAGGTGCTGTGATTGATACAAATCATAAATATATGATTCAGAATGCTAACAGTAATCTGTATATGACTGTTGATCCCGCTGATAATAATGTCGTTCAAAAAGCTGACGGTCTGACAGGCTGGACACTCGAAGATGCCGGAAATGGTTACTATCGTCTGTACAGCGAAACCGCTGACGGAAAAACTTATCTGCTCGATCTCGATTACGGTAAGGCCGATAACGGTACGAATATTCATATCTATACTGATACGCAGTCTGATGCGCAGTTATTCAAATTTGTCGATAACGGCAGCGGAACTTATACGATCTGTACAAAAAACACAGGAGATAACAGTTGTTTAGGCGTTCTTGCCGCTTCTAAAGATGCTGATGCCAATATTCTCCAGTGGGAATGCAACGGCAGTAACGATCAGAACTGGAAATTAATCATCAAAGTCGATCCGATTGAAGGCAATCTGTTTAAGAATCTGCTCGTAAAAGATACGGATAATTATCTGAACTGGAAAATAGATTCCAGTCTGCTCACAAATGATCTTGTTTTCGGCGATCGTGATTTTACTTATGTAAATCTTCCGTCTGAATTGCAAGGCTCTGAAACGCTTCTGACTGCCTGCAATTCCAAGAATCATGATGCTGATCTTGCAAGTTTTACTGCTGGTACTGATCTGACGCTCTATATCGCTATGGATGCCCGTCAGGAAACTATTCCGGCATGGATGAGCAGTTATACAAAAACCGCTCTGACAGCTGTGACTTCCAATGATGTAACATTCAATCTCTATACAAAGCAGTTCAAAAAGGGCGAATCTGTCACACTCGGTACGAATGGAGGCTCTTATAATCTGGTGAATTATACTGCTATGGCGAAACCCTCTGCGATCGCCGGAAATTCCTATATCAAGAATCTTGAACTTGATGACTGCGAAAATTTCACTGACTGGGTACTCTCTGAAAATATTACTGTGGGAAGTCCTGTCTATGGCGACAGAGATGTGACTTTTACTCAGCTTCCCGAAGAATTGCAGAATACTGCTGCAATTAGCACCGCTTGCGACTCTAAAAATTTAGATGCTGAACTTGCAAGTTTTACTGCTGGTACAGATGAAACTGTCTATATTCTCATGGACAGCCGAGTAACAACAGCTCCTGCATGGCTGAATGATTATACTAAAACAAATCTGACGGCTGTCAGCTCGAATGATGTCAGCTTTACAGTATATTCTAAAGCAGTTTCTCAGGGAGATACTGTCACACTTGGCACAAATGGTCAGAGTTCGGGCTGTGTAAATTACACGGTTCTGATCAAATCGGCTTCCGGTGAGAGTGCTTCTCTGCTTGGGGATGTCAATCTGGATGGAAAAACAGATATTGCTGATATAATTATGCTTCAAAAATATCTGCACGGAACAGGTCATCTGACTAGTTGGAAAAATGCTGATCTCTGTAATGATGGAGTTATCAATATTTTTGATCTGATTGCTTTGAAAAAAATGCTTCTGAAATAAAAATATAAATAAAACAGGGGATAATCCCCTGTTTTATTATTTTTTATTTAAATATTTCATTTCTGCCTTTACTTTCTTAGTGTTAAACAGCAGACCCCGTATCGGACGATAAATCCATAAAACAGGAAGCAGCCATTTATGTCGGTAAAAGAAAGGCCAGTATGTTTTGAGCTGATCTGTTGTCGGAAAGATACGCCGGAAAAAATACTGCGATTTTGAATTATTTTCAAGAGCAATATCTATTTTATTCTGAATTGATCCGTATGTACCGGAGAAAATATAATAATCCAGCCGTTCTGTTTCTTCTTTTGTCAGTTTCTCGCCGGAGAAGAATTTCATTGCAAGTCGGCGGTTTCCCTGTTCAAATTCCGTGATTTCGAGTTTTTCCAGTTCAGCATTTATATAAGACCAGTCCAGTATATTATCAAATTTTTTCATGAAAATATAAGTATCCAGAAGTGTTCTTACTCCCGTACCGCCTTCGGTGCAATGCTTATATTCATGTGCTGTAATATAAATATAAAAATCCTCCGGACTGAAATGATAGCCATATGCATTATTTTCATCTTTCAGAAGCCGTTCTTTTACAGCTGTATAATATTTATACAGACTGCTGACATGTGTAACAGCAAACAATTCACTGTGCATCTCGAAATTGCAGACTGGTTCTTTAAAATAAGCATCATCATTTCCGGATTCAAAATGATCGCATCTGAAGCCCATATCGAGCATAATTTCTTTGATTCTTGCACGATATTTCTTATCACAAAGAATATCATTATCTGACATCTGCCGCATTCCCAATTTAGGATACCAGTCTTTCAGCAAAGCACCTTTCAGTGGCATATACCAGATATGTTCCTGTTCCAGACGGTTCAGAATTTTGCGGCGTTCAGCATCAAGAAGAATATTCTTGCGTATTGCCTTTTCCTTTGCCTGAATGAAATCATGATTTCTGATACCAGCCGTTTCCAGTGCATATGCAACACAGGCTGTCAGAATATGTTTCTGACACACGATAAATAAACAATCCAGATCTATCTGGCTGATTTTTTTTTTATCGGGCACTTCTCCGTTCACGGCGCACCGTGTCAGATACAACATATCCATTGCATTGCTGCGGAATTGTTCTTTTTCCATGTTACCTCTCTTTTCTTATGATACCATTTTCTGTAATTTCAAAAATCGTGTCACAGATTTCCAGTGCAGCAGGACGATGCGTAATAATCAGAACAGTTTTATCCGTCATCTGTTTCAGATTCTGCAAAAGCTGCCGTTCCGTTGCTTCGTCCAGAGCACTGGTAGCCTCATCAAGCAACAGAACCGGACTGCCTGAAAAAACTGCCCTTGCGACTGCAATTCTCTGCATCTGACCTTCTGAAAGGCCTGTTCCGCGTTCACCGAGAACAGTATCCATACCTTCTTCCAGTTCGCTGATGAATTCTTCTGCACAGGAAATTTTCAGGGCATTCCGGATTCTTTCTTCATCATAGCGACCGGAGTTATCTGCAAATGTCACAACATCCCGAATCGTACCGCTCATGAGCTGATTTCCCTGAGGAACGTAAGCAAATAATCTATGCCATGCGGCATCTAACTGACAGTGATTTCCTGAACTGTCTGTAAGAAAACGTTCGCCTGCATCCGGTTTATAAATACACATGAGTATTTTCAGAATTGTTGACTTTCCGCATCCGCTGTGTCCGGTAAAGGCGATATATTCGCCTTTTTTCACTGCAAGTGAGATTTTCTTCAAAACTACAGGCATTGTGGATTTCGACAGATTCCCTACAGTTTCAGAAGCGGGAAAATAAGTAAATTCCACATTCTGCAAACGCAGTTCCCTGAAATCTTCATGATAGAATTTCTGAATTTCCTGTATAGATTTCGGAGGATTTTCACAATCATCTTCAAAATTTTCAATTTCCATAAGCCGTTCCGCACTAGCAGTCATCGCGTAGAATTTCGGCAGATAGCCTGTAATGTTTGCAAACGGTGACTGAATCTGTGAAATCAGCTGTGTGATTGCAGTAAGTGTTCCATAACTGATCGTTCCGGTGAGAATTCCATAACCACAGTAGCAGACTCCGAGCAGATACATTCCCTGCATTCCGGCCTGAAAGCCGATATTGCACAGATTAGAAAAATGATTTTTCTTCATTCTTGCAGCTTTATGAGTAAGCATTTTTTGATCGGCTTCTGCTTTAATCTGTTCTTCGGCAGCAAAAGAGCGGATCATCATCAGGCTTCCGAGCCGTTCCTGAAAAAAAATACGGAGATTTCCGTCTTTTTCCTGAATTTTCTTATGCAGTTGTTTGAGTGTTTTCCGGAATACGTAAGTCAGGAATAACAGGACAATTCCGGCAGGAATCAGAATTGCTGCAAATCTTGTATCCAGAATGATAATCATCGCCGCTGCACTGATCAGTTTTACAATCATTTCGGCGATTCCGGGGAGAATCTCTGTAAAATGATTTGCGACTACCATACAGTCATTAGTCAGACGGTTGAGCCATTCGCCGGAATGTACAGCATTTACTGATGCAAAATCTTTATACAGAACCGCATTCAGCAATCGGCTTTTGAATTGATTCTCAAGTACAGAACGTGACTGTTCTTCCAGAAAGCGAATCACTGCACGGATCAGCACCTGACCAAGTACAAGCAATACTGTCCAGATGACATTTTGCCAGAACAGCGGTTGATTTTTATCCACTGCACTATCGACAATATTTCTCAGCAGCAGAGCATACAGCACTCCTGAACCGCCGTTCAGAGTCTGCATAAGCATCAATGCACCGACATAGAGTTTTTTCTTTCCGGTGACGTTCCAGAGCCAGCTGATTGCATTATGTTTCATATTTTTTTCTCCGTCTGCGTATTTTTTTCCATTTCATGCCAATGCGGACAATCAATGCGCGAATCGGAAAAAAATCGCACCACAAATGAACATAGAACAGATATTTCTTATCAGTCACAGGAACTGTTCTGCCGTCTCTCACGATTCCGGTCAGAATGCCGATGATATGCCTGTCAGTGATGCCATACTCTTTCTGCCAGCGATTGTCTCCGCAGATGACATAATCATTTTCACGGACTTTCAGAATCCTGTGCAGAACATACTGACCTGTATCACGCTTATACAAAGGCACATCATATTTTTTTAGTCTGCCCTGTACAGGTTCGATAATCAGCAGATCTTTATCCTGTCTGATCAGAGGCATCATGCTGTCTCCGACATTGGTATAGATCAGTTTCCCGTTCTGAGCGAGCTGTTCTTCAAAAGTAGATTTATTCATCAATTGCTCCGATGCCTTTGAGCTGATCTACGATCTTCCGGACATCACGTCTTGCTATTTCATCAGAGACTTCCCATTTTTTCTGCATTTCAGCAACAATCTGATCTTCTGTCGTATCATTCTGAAGACAGCTGATGATAAAACCTGCTGTAGAATTACTGCGGACGAGGCCTGAGAATTTTGTTTCTCCGGTTGAGACAAGCAGCATATCTTCTCCGTCATTGTGTGCAATAAATCCGCTGTTGATTTTCATGTTAATTTATCCTTTCATTGCATGATAGGCGGTTTCTGCCGCCGAAATATTCATATTGCATCCGAGCTGATACAGCTCAACCCGTTCAGCAAGCTGATCTATCAGCTGTAAAGTTCTTGCCATCTGCACGGGATTCTGAGGCCGGTAGACCTGCTGTACCAGCATGGCATAGGCCTGTGATTTAGTAATATGACAAATATGATTTTCCTCTGCTCTGGTCAGAATACAGAGAGCTTTCAGGGGTACGGCAATATTACTGCCGAGCCGGTGCTTGCCGTTATAGGGCGTTCCGTAAGCGATAATCTTATCTTTCTGTACGGAAAGCAAGGGCTTGTCATCATTTACCATAACGGTTCTGTCTCCGAGCAGTTCACGCCATAGCCTTGTATGTGTGGATTTTCCTGTTCCTGACTTGGCTGTAAACAGATAGGCTTGTCCGTCAACAGCTATCACAGAACCATGAAATACAAAAGTATCATACTGAATCATCTGATCAGCAATTTTACGGTAGACTGCTGTAATTTCCAGTATTTCCGGAGGAAAATCCGGAAGAGGCAAGCCTTCGTATAAATATTCCTGATCAGATTTTTTCTTTTCAAAATCAATATCCCTCTGTGTGATTTCTATAATAAAATCAGCATGATCCTGAGTTTCATACCCCTGACAGTACTGATGGACTTTTTCATAGACAGAACGGATTTCGATGACTCTTTCAGCCATCCGGTATTTTTTTATATACATTATTTTCTCCATAAACAGGCAATAAGTGCCGGACAGCACTTATATTTTTATTTTTACTGACCGCTGATTTTTACAGAATCCTGTCTGCAAAAAACCAGTTTTATTATAACATTAAATCCCGATGATGTCAAGTAGTTTGATCATAAAAAATACATGCTGATTTTTCATAATATTTGTCTGTTTCTGCTTGAAAAAAAAGATACTAT
>Ga0326513_10003601_pt1 | contig 11216 bp, 6 predicted proteins | sample 2_2465_0518_D_FD_203654 | JGI IMG/M metagenome (GOLD analysis project Ga0326513, IMG submission 203654) | Bovine rumen microbial communities from UC Davis, California, United States - 2_2465_0518 | ecosystem: Host-associated > Mammals > Digestive system > Stomach > Rumen | place: USA: California... | reverse complement strand
GGATCTCTAAACTTTCTTCTTTCGATTTCTTTACATTTCTACCCATAAGTTGAACTCAAATTTTGTCAACTTATTCAGTACACTACATAGAACGAAAAATAAAAAAGGGTGCCCCTCGTGCCCCTTTTGCTATTATTCGACTGATTATCTGATAGTTGACAGGGGCACGATGGGGCAAAAACCGTGCCCCTACCGTGCCCCTGGCGTGCCCCTGAAAAATTGGGCTCAGACCTTTTGCGCCTACGCAAAAGGTCGTTCGCGCCTACGCAAAAGGTCGTTCGGGCCAACGAGAACGGTACTAACCCTGCGGTTTTCTCCCTCTATCGAGCCAGGCTGTTCCCTCTATCCGGCACGTCCGTCCCCTTCAGACGGCTGCTTTTACGACTTGGAGAGGGAGTATTTCAGGGGCACGGCAGGGGCACGGTAGGGGCATGGTTTTTGGCCTACTGTGCCCCTGCTAACTATTTACATAACAGGTCGTTATCTTGAAAAGGGGCACGAGGGGCACCCTTTTTTATCATTTCTACGGTATATAGGAATTCTGGATGAGATTTTTTGCATCGGACTACAGGACTATAGGACTTTTCTTCTTTGGCATCGGACAGAACGGACTATACGGACTTTTCTTCTTTGGTGCATCGGACTACAGGCCGATGCTTTCGCTGAACAGTTGACTCTAGCGCAAACGTTTTCGAGAAAAAGGATAGGAAACTTTTCGTAAATTTCAATAATATTTCGTACCTTTGCAGCGTAATTTACGGAAAACCGTCATATACAAAAGCTGGAAGAGAAAATAATAACCTCAAATAATTCATTAAAACTACTAAAATCTATGTCTGTCAAATTGAAGAGATTTTTTCAAACGACACTCTTATTGTGTCTGCTCTTGGTTGCAGGTAATGTGGCGGCACAAACCACAGCCAAGGGTACGGTTACAGACGCTACCGGCGAGCCCGTCATCGGTGCTACCGTGGTAGAGAAAGGTAACCCCAAGAATGCGGCTGTGACCGACTTCGACGGCAACTTCACCCTGAAGCTGCAGAAGGGCAAGACCGTCACCATTTCCTATATAGGAATGGTCAGTCAGGACGTGACGGCCTCACAGAACATGAAGGTGGAGCTGAAAGACGACAATGCCGCCCTCGAGGAGGTGGTCGTCGTAGGTTACACGAGCAAGGCCCGTAAGGATCTGACCGGTTCGGTGGGTTCCATCAGCGGCGCGAAGCTGGAAATCGTTCCGGTCACGTCAGCCGCCGTAGCCCTGCAAGGTAAGATTTCCGGTGTCCAGGTGACCACTGTTGACGGTCAGCCTGGTGCCGACGTTAATATCCGCGTACGTGGCGGCACGTCAGTGACACAGGAGAACCACCCGCTGTTTATCGTCGATGGTTTCCAGGTGGACAACATCAATGATATTCCTCCCTCGGACATCGCTTCTATCGATGTGCTGAAAGATGCCTCCCTCACCGCCATCTACGGTGCCAAAGGTGGTAATGGTGTTGTCGTGGTCACCACCAAGAGTGCCAAGGAGGGCAAGGTGCAGGTGACATTCAACGGCAACCTGAACGTCAGCCATATCTCAAAGACTCTCGATCTGATGAACGCCCAGCAGTTTGCCAACTACCAGTACCAGTGGCACTCGTGCGACGGTACCCGTTCAAGCAACGGTAAGTTCTTCCGCGCCAACTTCGGCAACCCCTACGATCTGGACATGTACTCCATCCTGCCTTCACACGACTGGCAGGACGAGGTGATGGGTGAGACACCGCTGAACTATTCGACAAACGTCACTATCGGCGGCGGTTCCGACAAGGTGAAGTTCAACCTCTCGCTGACGCAGTCGGAGGACAAGGGTATTATCCTCGGTTCGGGCGTGCGTCGCACGAACATTAATTTTAAGACTAACGTTCAAGTAACGAAGAACTTCAGCATACAGTTCAACCCCAAATTCACCTTCCGTCGCGACGAGGGTGCCGGCGGTGAGAATGTAGGTACCGGCGGTATCATCGACGTGCTGAAGTACCGCCCGACGAACGGTCTTCGCGAGTTCGGCTACGTTGACCCCGCCTATGCCGACCCCGCCGAGGAGGAGCTGTTCAACTATACCAACCCGAAGAGCGACATCGCCATCAACCAGCTTGTCAAGCACAGCTACACCTATACCAATGCCGTAGCTTTGGAATGGAAGCCCATCAAGGGACTCCAGCTGCGTTCTGAGGCCACTATCGGCCTGCAGTGGACTGACCAGAGCCGTTTCTACGGCGGCTATACCAGCACAGGTTCTCAGACGGTACACAAGAACCAGCCCCTGGCCACGCTCAACAACACCAAGCGTATGAACTACGTCTGGACGAACACGGCCTCGTACAACATGTCAGTGAAGGAAGACCACAATCTGTCGTTCCTTTTAGGTCAGGAAATCTATGAGTCTCAGGTCCGTAGGAACAATGTGACCAATCACCTGTTCCCCGCCGCCTTCACTGCCCGTGAAGCATGGGACAACATGAACTTCGGTACGCCCTACGAGGTCACCTCGTCGCTCTCGACCCCCGACCGCACGGCATCGTTCTTCGGCCAGGCCAGCTACAACTACAACCACAAATATCTGATTTCCGGTACGATGCGCGCTGATGCCTCCACACGCTTCGCTCCTGGCTACCAGTGGGGTTACTTCCCCTCTATCAGCGGTGCATGGGTTCTCTCCGAGGAGCCGTTCATGAAGGACATCAAGTGGATAACCAACTTGAAAATCCGCGCTGCCTACGGTCTTGCCGGTAACAACCGTATCGATGCCGACCTCTACCGTGAGCTCTATGCCATCTACTCCACCGGAGGTCCTGGCTTTGGCGAAGTCACCAACATGGGTGAACAGTATTATGCCAACAACAGTGGTTCCCAGTTCTACAACAAGGAGATCAAGTGGGAGACGACCATCACCCGCAACCTGGCAGCCGACATCTCGCTGTTCAACGGCCGTCTGACAGTCACGCCTGAATTATATTGGAACACCACCCGCGACCTGCTCTACAAGTCAAACCTGCTGCAGGTGGGCTACACCAGCCAGATGCAGAACATCGGACAGGTCACCAACAAGGGTGTCGAGCTGAGCGTCAGCGGCGACATCCTGCAAGGCAAGGACTATGTGCTGTCGGCCAGCCTGACCTTCGGTCACAACAAGATGAAGATTGACAAGCTGAACGGCACCGAGACCGAGCGCTTCGAAGAAGGCAAGCGCTGGAAGTCAAGCTACAACGACTACCTGCTGCGTGTTGGCGACGAGGTGGGCCTGATCTACGGTTTCGTCTATGACGGTCTTTACACTTTCGACGAATTCTATTACGATCCTCAGAAAAGCTATCAGGCCGTGCCTTGGGGCAGCAGCGCCGCAGACAACGGCACCGACAAGAACTGCGCTCCCCGTGAAGACGGTTACGTGACGGTCATCAACGACGTTTCGGGTTCTTCCAATTCTGGTATTGCCACATTGCCTGGTAAAATCAAGTTCAAGGACCTTGACGGTGACGGACGCATCACTGAGAACGACCGTACCATCATCGGTAACACCAACCCGAAGTTCCAGGGTGGTTTTGGTCTGAACGGCCAGTACAAGGACTTCGACTTCACCGCCAACTTCACCTACATGCTGGACTTCGACATCAACAATGCCACTGCCTATGCTCTGTCATCGTCGAACGGTAACAAGCAGAAGTTCTACAACGTATTGTCTGACTTTGCTGACGGATGGCAGTACAACGACATTGACGGCAGCATCACGGGCACGAAGGGTGACATCCTCTACAAGGCTTACTATCTGTCTGATCCCGTAGGTATCTACAAGCAGGGCAACCCCAATCGCAGCTTGTGGAATCCCACCGATGTTACAAAGAACGTCAACCATTCTTATTTCATTGAGGACGGTTCATTCCTGCGCTGCTCGGATGTGACCATCGGCTACACCCTCCCCAAGAAAATGACTCAGAAGGCAGGTATCTCGAAAGCCCGTTTCTACGTATCGGCTTCTAACCTGTTCATTATCACTGGATATACGGGCTACGACCCCGAAGTGGACATTCAGACTGGTCTGACACCAGGTATGGACTACAACCGTTACCCGCGTAGCCGCACCTTCACATTCGGTACAAACATTACATTCTAATTAAGAGAAGATACAGATATGAAAATCAAGAATATACTATTGACCGGAGTTGCCGCACTGGCGTTTGCTTCCTGTAACGACTACTTGGAAGTGGACGCACCGTCAGCCTACTCTGAGGATTTTGTCTTCAGCCAGAAGACAGAGATTGAGCGCGCCCTCAACGGTGTTTACGCTCAAGCCCTTGTCGGCGACCTGTATGGCAATGCCTATCAACAGACCTTCATCTACAACAGCGACGTTGATATTCAGATCAGTTCTACCGGCAGCCACTCTCACAACACCTACTCACGTTACGACTGTGACGACGAAGGAGGCGAAATCCTGAAATTCTGGACTGCCGCCTACAACCTGATTGAATATTGCAATAAGTTCATCTACTCAGCCGAGAACAGCCGGTTCTGTGTAAACACAGCAAACGACCCGGAATGGAGCCGCGACGCTCAGGTCATGCAGTGGATTGGTGAGGCCAAGTGCCTGCGTGCCATGATTTACCACGACATGGTCGTGATGTTCGGCGATGTGCCCTTCACCTTCACACCTGCCTCAAAACGCGATGACTATGTATTCTCCGTCACTGACCGTCAAGTCATTCAGGATGCCCTGATAGCCGACCTTAAGGCAGCTTCGCCTTACATGTCGCCTGCCAGCAGTGTCAGCGTCGAGCGATGCTCAAAGGAGTTTGCACAGGCCATGATTGCCCGTATAGCCCTGACAGCCGGCGGTTACTCGCTGCGTCCGAACAAGAGCGATAAACGCAGCTACGGCACCATGCAGCGTCCGGACAATTACAAGGAGTATTATCAGATTGTACGCGACTATACCGACTCAGTCATTTCTGCCAACACCCACGACCTGAGGGCAGAATATCAGACCGTCTTCGTTAACGAGTGCAACTATCAGGTTGTCAACAACGATGACCCGATCTTCGAAATTCCGTTCGCCAAGGAATCGACAGGCAACACGGGCTACCTTCAGGGACCCACCTATTCGTCATACGAGAACAAGACAACAGGCGTATGGGGTGAAACGAAGGGCAGTGCCCGCCTGCATGCTTTCTACCGCTTCCTGTTCCGCGATAATGACAAGCGCCGCGAGTTTGTCAACGGTCTGTGGTACTACACCTACCGCATTGACAACACCAACACACAGGTTGACTCTATCCTGATCCGTAACGACTACAGCGTTCACAACAACAAGTGGTCGAAGCTATGGACGTCCGAAGGTTCCGCACTGGGCAATGCCTCTACCGGTTCTACCGGCATCAACTTCCCCTACATGCGCTATGCCGACGTGCTGCTGATGTATGCAGAGGCTGCCAACGAGCTGAACGGCGGTCCGACGGAGAAGGCCATTGACTGTCTTAAGAAGGTACACGCCCGCGCATTTACTGACGGCGACGCCGATTTCATCAGCGCAGCCTCAGCCAACCAGAACACCTTCCAGAAGGCAGTGATGGATGAGCGCAAATGGGAGTTTGCCGGAGAGAACATCCGCTGGCGCGACCTGGTACGTACCAACACCATTTCCGAGGAGCTGATGTACAGTTTCCTGCGCTATCATGCTGCAGGTATGGCTGGTGATACAGGCTTAGGCTTCGAAGAGGCCCTCAACGAGCACGACGGCAACACCTTCAATTACAAGCCGCTGACCATTTACTATCACAAATACTATGCATCTGAAGGCACAGACCAGCAGAAGCTGATGGCTCACCGCATGATTAAGAATCAGCTGTATGGCTATGTGGTGAACGCCGCCTACGACTTCGACCTGACATACCCCAACCAGTCACTGCCCAGCCTGCGCCTGTACAATGCCTACAAGGGTATCAGCCAGCCGACGACCAGTCAGATCCGCACCTTCGGATTCACAGCTGAGGGTTGGAGCAATGCCAAGTTCTACAACTGGTTCAACGATGCCACCGCACAGCCGAACAACCAGTGTAAGTACAGCTTCTACGGCTACATCCGCACTGACGACAACGGCAACATCTGGATTATCCGCGACGGTGTGCAGGAGCAGTTCAACAGCATACCTGCTACCGAGACACTTCCTGCCGTACGCTATATCCTGCCCTATCCGAATCAGGTTATCCAGCGTTCGTCAGGAGCCTACAAGAACTACTACGGCTATGAGATTTAATAACACTAAGAATTCGTAAGATATGAAAAAGATACTGAATAGCTTCATGTTACTCCTGTTGGCAGGCACATCGGCCCTGGTGGTGTCGTGCAAGGAAGACGATGACAACGGGTCGTCAACCAACACCGACAGAGAGTTTATGACCATGTTCATTACTGACAACACACGCGGTAAGGGAACAGACTATCCCTACAACAGTGAGAAAGACTACAACTACTCGCCGCACGGAAACTCTATCCACCTGTACTGGTATGGTGTCAATGACTGTGCCGGCTACCAGATTCAGATGGGACTGCAAATCAAAGTGAGCGGTGGCGCAGAAGCCTGGAAAAAGGTCCAGGGCACCAGCGACCTGCTTTTAGACACCATCGTAGGACCCAACGTGCTCGACCTGCTGCTCAAGGACCTGCAGTACTCCACCAACTACCGCTTTGCCATCCGTGCCCTGTCAAAGAAGGACAAGAACATCAAAGGCGACGAGAGCACCTTTGCCCACGCCTCCAACTGGTACGGTCACGGCAACGGACGCCAGTGGCAGGAGTATCTCGGCATTACCACCGACGACCGCTACCCCACCCCGATGGCCATCTACGTGAACCAGGCTGAGACAACGGAGACCGACATGCACGTCTATTTCAACACCAACATCAACCAGCTGGGGCTGAATCTGGCCGATGAGGATGACAAGGACAAGTACGACGCCTACTACGAAAACTTCAACATCGATGCCGACGGCAACTTCGGCTACAAGTACCTGACCGTGTCGCCATCACCCAACAACCCCAACTCTACGGTTAACGAGAAGTGGAAGAAATATGAGATTACCGACGAGGACCGTGCCCGCGGCTATGTCGTCGTTGATGGTCTGACAGCCAACTCTGTCTATGTCATCGATGTCATCGACCCTTCCGTGCCTGTTGAGATTGATGCCAAGTACAACACTTGTACTGCACGCTCAGACGGCCAGCCAGGGGCTCCTATCCTGCTCAGCCACGAAGAGCTGCTGGCTACACAGGCTACTGCCGGCATTCCCAAGAGAGACGATTATACGCGTGAAGAGGTATATGGTAACGCAGCCAATTTCAATGCCGCTCCCCTTACCCCGACACTCTACGACTTTATCTCGAACACCAGCTATGCTGAGGGACAGACCTTCGAACTGGAGGGTGGCAAGACCTACTACCTCGACGGCAACGACATCACCTGTAAGGGCTTTGTGCTGCGCACCCGCCCCGAGGATGTTGCCAAGGGCCTGCGTGCTAAGGTTATCTGCGGCATCGGCGTCAGTCCTGAAGGCAAGGAGACCTACTTCAACCAAGGTAACCTCGGCCACCAGTGGGACGGCTGTCCATACTCTATGTTCACCTTCGGACGCTCGCCGGAAGCTGGTGAAGGCGGTGAGATTTACATGAAGAAGCTGGCCTTCTATGATATTGACTTCGACAACCCCATGTGCTTCAACTATGGCGACGAGAAAGCAGGTATCGGCAAGTCAACGGGTAACTACTTCTTCAACATGTTCAGCGACGGTATGGCTATCACGCTCGACTCATTAGTCATTGAGAACTGCACCTTCAAGCGCATTGTCCGCGGCTTCGTCCGTGAACAGGGTCCTAACTACAAGCTGTGGAACCACGTGCTGATCAAGAACAACCTGTTCTACGACTGCGGCTACTATAGCAACGGTGCTGGTGGCTACTGCTGGATTGACGGTGCCGGCAACAATGGCAAGACCAATATGCTGGCCGACTTCAAAGCCATCGAGAACACGTTCTACGACTGCCCGTTCCCCGCTTTCATCAAACAGCAATTGGGCGATGCCTATAAGTACGAGGGCAACTCAAAGTGGAACATCACGTTCTCGAACAACACGCTGGTGAACTACAACACCCGTGGCAACGGTGCCATCTTCAAGGTCAGCCGCATTCCCGACGGTTCGGTATTCACCGTTGAGAACAACCTCATCATGCTCTGCAAACAGCCGGGCGACCAGCGCCTGCTCCAGCAGTACGGTGTACAGATTACTGGAGACACTGGTACAGAAAACCGCAGCGACGGTTCGTCAGGTCAGTGTACGCTGAACTTCCATAACAACTGGTCAACCAATAACGACCTGACCAACGGTTCCGTATTCAGCTCGAACGCTTTCGACAATGAGAAAGACGGCTTCGGATTCCTCGTTTCCAACCAGAAGGCCACGCTCAACGGCTCGCTTAAAGTGGAAGCTGCTGAAATCTCTGCCACCGAACTGCTCATCAGTCCTTGCCCGCCACACATCGCTGCAACAGCTGAGGACCAGAACATGCACCGTGCAGAGGCACTCGACGGCACTGCAAGCGAATTCAACGTCAACCTCTACTTCAAGAACACCGACAATGACATCTACAGGAACAATGTGGGTGCTGCTCGCTGGAGAAACAAATAAAATAATTGATAATTGACAATTGATAATTATGAAGACAATAAAGAAATCCATATTTGCTGCATTGGCAGTGGTGGCAGGCATCAGCCTGACCACCGCCTGCAGCGATGCCAACGAGTACGAAGATGCTGACACCTCCAACCCCTCTTGGATTGCAAACTACACCGATTCTGCTGCAGTGCCACATCCTGAAACACTGGCAAGCACGAAATGGGTCCGCGGCACTGGCATCAAGCTTAACGCCTACGGACAGGATGTACAGGGCTTCGTTGAGAGTCTCGTATTCGTATCGGCAGACTCTGTGGCTGTCAAGATGAGCCAAGGCACCACAGAAGGCACCTGGGTAGATGATTCCAACACGGAGAAACTGCCCCTCTATGAGTACGACTACAGCCCGGCCACCGGCAAGCTGAAGATCAAGCAGCGCGTCGAGAACAAGGGTAAGGTTACAAAGAACGACATCTTTGAGGGCGTGGCCGTCAGCGGCACCAAGTCCGTGCTCACCGTAGTACACTACGGCGACACACCGGCCCAGACCTATCTCATACAGCAATAAACAACAACGGTTTCCCGTGCCCATTCATCATAATGGGCCGGGGAGCTTCTTTACAAAGAAGAACGAATAATCACCTTTTTATTAACTAAAACGTTTTATTTATGAAAAAGATTTTTACTTTAGCATTAGCCCTGATGGGCTTTGCCAGCGTTACCAACGCTGCAACAGTGGATGACATCGCTCCGCTGAAGCACAGCTATGTGCTCGTTTGTGAAGACCTCGGCGCACGTCCTGGCAAGGGTGCCATCTTCGGTGATGGCCACTTCCTGGATGTCACTGGTGGTTCCATTGCCACCAACAAAGGTTCCGTTGACCTCTCTGCTGCCGACGGTGTGCTCGTCACCGAGGAGATTGCCGCCAAGTACGGTGAGTATGGCAAGCACCTGAACTACCTCCGTCTGAAGAAGACCCAGGATGTCATTGCCATGAAAGTGACAGCTAAGTCAAAAGTCATCATCTTCTATCAGGACAACAACAAAGACGACCGCTATCCTGTTTTTGCCAAAGATGCCGGTCTGTCAGACAGATATGCCGACGGTGTCAGGTCTGAAAGGTGCTCTGGCGAAGAAGGTCAGCCTGCTGTCAACGTCCGCCGCATCGAGTGGACCGCCACTGACGACGGACTCGTCTATGTCGGTGACAACAATGGTGACATGTTCATGAGCTACATCATCATCGAGGCTAACGAGGCTCCTGGAACTCCTACCGTGAAGGTTGGCGAGCAGACCAACGAAGGTGGTCTGTGGTTCCGTGAGGTCAGCGTCAAGGCCAACCCCTACAAGATGGAAGGCTCTGACGAGGAAATTCCGACTATCGTCACCTACACCACCGACGGTTCTGCCCCCACTGCAGCCAGCCCTGTCTATTCAGAGCCTATCAAGTGCTATCAGGACATGACCATCAAGTTCCAGGCTTATCAGGACTGGGGTATGGGTGCCGACGAAGGCTTCATCTGCGACGGTGCCGACAACGAGGCCAACGTTTCATTCAGCTTCGACGCTCCCAGCATTTCTGCTGAAGGCGGCAATGTGACCATCACCTCTCCTTACGAGGGTGCCAAGAACTTCGTTACGCTCGATGGCAATACCGCCAGCGCCGAGGAGACCAGCGCCTTCACACTCTCTGAGTCGGCTATCGTTACGGCCTTCTCTCAGATTGTCAATGGCACTTACGGTACCTTTACCACCAAGACAACGACCAAGGACGTCTATGTGCTGAACCCCATCAAGGAGAAGAAGACCATCGCCGTCACCGCTGCTGACGTTGTGATCGACGAGGAGGCTACCGCCACCTCAACCACCGGTGAGGTCTATAAGGTTGAGAACGGTGCCATCAGCGCCGACAAGATGGACTTCTTCGTGAAGAACCTCAGCTGGGGTGTCGTGAAGGATGCCAACTACCAGATTGACGGCAAGGAGGCTTACATCAAGATGAGCGACACCAACATCACGTTCTTCGTGGCCGAGGGTGACTCTGTCGATGTGAAGGTCATCTGCTCGAAGAATGCCTGCAAGAACATCGATGCCGACGACGCTGCTGAAGACAAGCTGGTTAACGGCTGCACACCCGACCGCTGCTGCTATGTGAATGTCAGCGGTACCCCCTACTGTCACTTGGATGCCGAGGGCGGCGTTGCTGCTGACCTGAAGCTCTATCCCGAGGAGGGCAATGTCATCACCTTCGGTCTGAAGGGTGCTGAGGGCGGCAGCTACTTCACCTTCCAGAAGTACTCAGGCACGGGTAACATCCTGATCTCTTCTATCGAGATTACGCCAGTTGAGGGTGGTATCGCTACTGGCATTAGCAATATTGCTGCTGAGAAGGCTTCTAACAGCGCTATCTACAACCTCGCTGGTCAGAAGGTTAGCAACGACTTCAAGGGTCTGGTTATCAAGAACGGTAAGAAGTTCGTGGTTAAGTGAGAATAAAGCTGAGCTTGCTCA
>Ga0326513_10003598_pt1 | contig 11218 bp, 8 predicted proteins | sample 2_2465_0518_D_FD_203654 | JGI IMG/M metagenome (GOLD analysis project Ga0326513, IMG submission 203654) | Bovine rumen microbial communities from UC Davis, California, United States - 2_2465_0518 | ecosystem: Host-associated > Mammals > Digestive system > Stomach > Rumen | place: USA: California... | reverse complement strand
CTTGCTGATCGGGACTCCTGATGTGATCAGTATGAATTTGCCGGCCGCAAGATCGTACCTGGTTCCGCTGTAGGGAGCCGCCGATCTGATCCCGCACTCATCGGACAAGGTCTTGCTGAACATTTCGGCAACCTGGTCTTCTCCGTGTACGACAAATACCTGGCGGGGCTTGTACTTAAAGGCCTCGATCCACTCTAAGAGACCGAGTCTGTCGGCGTGTCCGGAAAGCCCGGGAAGGGTCTCTATTCTGGCCCTTACCGCTACATCTTCTCCAAAGAGTTTGATCTCCTTGGCACCGTCCTGGATCTTTCTTCCGGGGGAACCCACCGACTGATACCCCACCATGAGGATCGTGGAATCTTCTCTCCATAAATTGTATTTGAGATGGTGTTTGATTCGTCCCGCGTCGCACATACCCGAAGCGCTGATGATCACCTTGGGCTCCTCAATAAAGTTGATCGCTTTCGAATCCTCTGTAGTGATCGACAGGTGCAGATTCGGGAAACCGATCGGATTGATCTCTTTTGCCAGAAGATCCAGCGCTTCTTCATCATAGCACTCCTGCCCGCACTCGTAGAAGATCTGCGTCGCCTCCACTGCCAGCGGACTGTCCACATAGACCGGGAAGTCCGGGAAATCCGGCACCATGTTTCTCTCTTTGATATGGCGGATGTAGTAGAGCATGACCTGGGTCCTGCCGATCGCGAAGGCGGGGATCACGACGTTTCCGCCTCTGTGGAAAGTCTCGGAGATGATATCCGCCAGATCCTGTACCACATCTGTGTCGTCTTTCTCATGGATCCTGTCGCCATAGGTGGATTCCATGACCACATAGTCTGCTTCCGCTGTATATTCAGGGTCTTTAAGGAGCGGCTGCATCTTATTTCCGATGTCACCGGAAAATACGATCTTCTTCTCCGTATTTCCCTCCTGCAGCCACAGCTCGATACTCGCAGATCCCAGAAGATGGCCTACGTCAGTAAAGCGGAAGCGGATCCCGTCACACACCGTGAATATCTTGTCATAGGGATATTCCACGAACAGTTTGATCGTTTCTACGGCATCCTCCATAGTATAGATCGGCTCATATCCCTCTCCGTCGATCTTTCTCTTTGCCTTCTTGTTGCGCCACTGCGCCTCCATCTCCTGGATGTGCGCCGAATCCTTGAGCATGATATTGCAGAGACTGGCCGTCGCTCTGGTCGAAATGATCTGCCCCCGGAATCCGTCGCGATACAGTTTGGGAAGCATTCCGGAGTGGTCAATATGCGCGTGCGTCAGAAAGACAAAGTCTATTTCAGACGCGGGAACCGGCATATCCGCGTTCTCAAACCGGTCGATCCCCTGTTCCATGCCGCAGTCGACCAGGAATATCTTCTTGCCGACCTGCAAATAGTGACAGCTTCCCGTCACCTCGTGATCAGCGCCCAAAAACATTAATTCCATAACCGGTCCTCCCTTTCTTTCACTGCGCTCTCATGTTGAAGTCATATAGTGTATTCGATGCCTTTGTCAGGCTCCGAAGATCGCCTTGCGGATCAGATAAAGGACTATCAGATGACCCGGATAGAACAGATAGAAAAAGTATTTGTTTTGTTTTCCTCTCTTTCCATTATAACACCAGATAAGCCAAAATCCCGTTATAGCCAGCAGTTCGTTATGGTTGTAAGTCGAAAGCCACGCCCAGGACGCTCCGATCGAGTACTCCCGATACCGATAGAGAAGGTACAGAAGCAGAATGCAGATAACGCCTCCGTAGGAATAATCGCATCCAAACCACCTTGTAAGCTTACAGATCCCGAATCCGGCTGCCATAGACGGGATCAGGAACAGGATGACCCTGACCCATTTTCTGTCCAACGGGGCCGGCAAAGTCAGAACCGCTCTCTTTCCCTTCTCGTACCCCTCTTCATCCTCTATATATCTGCTCCGCCTGGCAGGCAGATAATCGTCTACTCTCATATACTCCGCCAGTGTTTCCACGATCCAGATAAGGACATAGCCCGCTGCCAGCGTAAAAATAGTGTCGGCGTGGCGCTTCTCGGAACCCGGAAATACTACAAGGCAGAACGGCACCTGGGATACTGCCGCGAACACCAGCAGGCGGATCAGATATTTCCACCTGTTCCGGGTATACAAAAAACCCTCAACAATGAGAAAACAGAATACCGGGAAAGCCAGCCTTCCGATCCCTCTGCCGATAGAATCCAGCGTTTTCCCCGCCGCAAAGGTATTCATGATCCTGTGGCCGTTTGAATCTCTTGCCACCTCAAGAAAGCAGAGTGTCATGTGGTCGATGAACATTGCTATGATCGCAATCCTCTTCATCACTCCCGCGTCCATACCGTCTCTACTGATCTGCTCATATATCATAAGTGACCTCCGGCGCCGGCTCACTGCTCAGGCCACTCAACGTCCTCAGGTGTCTCACTTTCCTCAGAAAATTCGCCTTCCTCAGAATACTCGCCGCCTTCATAATACTCGCCGCCTTCAAAATACTCGCCGCCTTCAGACATCTCACCGTCCTCAGAGACCGGCCTGATATCACCTGTATCAAGTCTCTGCCGCTCTACAAGTTCCGCGAAGAAGCCGTTCTCCGCGATCAGCTCGTCATAAGTGCCGTCTTCCGCTATTTTGCCATTGCGAAGGACGAGGATCCTGTCACAGGCCTGGATCGTCGAAAGTCTGTGGGCGATGACCAGTCTTGTGCACTTATAGGAATCAAGTGCCTCTGTGACCTTCCTCTGGGTGAGATTGTCAAGAGCGGAGGTTGCCTCGTCGAATATAAGGACATTGGGCTTAGGCGCGATGGCCCTTGCGATCAGGAGTCTCTGCTTCTGTCCGCCCGAGATCCCGCCCTGTCCCTCAGAGATCATGGTCTGCATGCCCATGGGCATCTCTCTGATGTCCTGCGCGATCCCGGCCGCTTCCGCCGCCTCCCATGCGTCGTCCAATCCGAGCCAGGGAGCCGAAATAGTGATATTTTCAAAAATACTGCCCATCAGGAGCTTCCCGTTCTGCATCACCACGCCGATATGTCTGCGGAGCGATCTCAGGTCAAGGCTGTTGATATCCTTGCCGTCATAGAACACGGCGCCCACCCTGGGCTTTTCAAATCCAAGAAGGATCCTCACCAGCGTGGACTTTCCGCAGCCCGTCTCGCCGACGATCGCCACATACTCTCCGGATTTGATCCTGATGCTCAGATCATCCAGGACGTCCGGCATTGTCTCGGAGTAGCGGAAGCTCACATGGTTCAGTTCAATATTGCCGCCAAGCCTTGTCACGATCTGTCTTCCGCCCGTCACTTCCGGCTCCTGATCCAGAATGGGGGTCACCATCTCGATAGTGGGACGGATTCCGGCGATAATGAGGGCAATGGAAGAGATTTCCATAAATGCGGCAGAAATATAACCATAGGACGCTGTAAAAGCCATATAGTTGTCATAGGTGACGCCGCTGCCGATCGCCGCGCTGTACATTACTACTGTTCCGATCAGGCCGATCGCCGCGCTGATCACCGAGTTCATCTTTATGATCATAGGCGGATTATACATATACTCCGCTTCTTTCGAGTACAGCCTTGCCCAGCGCGCAAAGGCGCGTTTCTCGGCTCCGGCAAGCTTGATCTTCTGGATTCCCGTGATCATGGCATAGTTCATGCCGTTTTCCTGAGCGGCCAGTTTCATGGATTCCCTGGAGATCGCGGTATTGAGAAGCGTTGACACCACCGAAAATACCAGAGTGACCAGCGTGATGGCCAGCGCCGGCACCACAAGAGCAGGAGTGTAGTGGAAAACCTGCACGATGTAGACCAGCGAGAACAGCGATGTCACTCCCGTCGAAAGGATCGCCGACGCAAGCTGTTTGCACAGTTCCGATATCGACTGCACTCTCGAATAGAGCTCACCTGCGCTGAATTTGCGGAAAAACGAGGCGGGGAGCGATAGGATCCTCATCATTACCGCCGCTTCGATCGCGACTGACTGCTTGGTCTGAACTGCCTGCGTGATCATGTTGGAAACTGTCCCGAACATGAGATGTCCGATCGAGACACTGATCATGAAGAAAGTCAGGGCCAGGAGCATATTCATCTCACCGCTCTTAAGGACTCTGCCGTATGCCAGTTTGGTCAGCATGGGCAGGATCCCCCCTATGCCGGTCAGGATTGCGCTGCTGGCCAGGATCATCGCGTGATCCGATACAGATCTGGACAGCGCCATATAGAGCAGAAGGTCCTTGATGCCAAGCTTCTTCTGGGGGAAGGGCTTATAGAAGCAAAGCCCCGTTTCCTCAAATAATTTCTGTGTGCTGTCATTGATCCTGCTCGTTTTGAGCGTGACAGGGTCTATGAACTCATAGCCGTTGATCTTTCCCGGCAGCACTGCGACAGGAATTTTGCCTTCTTTATAGATCAGGAGCATAGAACCGGCCGCATCTTTGTACCATCCGGGCGGAAGATAGACGGCTCTGCGCATGATCCCGTGGGGCTCCAGCAGATAATCAAGCTGATCGTTTAGTTCCGTGATATCGTCAGGGATATCCCTGCTGCGGACATTCATGCTCTGAAGAACAGCGTCGATCGCGTTCTTCGTCCTGATCCGGTTGTTCTCCAGAGAGGCCTGCAGCTGCCGTCCCATGACGGAGCCCGCCATATCCAGAAAGGATTCCTCCAGCAGCACTTCATCATTTAGTTTTCTCAGACGGATCTGTTCGTCAAACCAACCCATACTGTTTCTCTCCTCGCCGCCTTAATTGCTGCTTACCAGCTGCGTATACATTCCTCCGAGAGCGTAGAGCTCATCGTGAGTTCCCCGCTCAACTACAAGGCCGTGGTCCATTACAATGATCTCATCGCAATCCCTGATCGTAGAGAGTCTGTGCGCGATCACGATGCAGGTAACGCCTCTGTCTCTGATCGACTTCACGACATTGTATTCCGTCCTCGCGTCTAGTGCGGAAGTAGCTTCGTCCATGATCACTATTGTGGGATCCTGTGCCAGCACCCTGGCGATCTCAAGCCTCTGACGCTCTCCTCCTGAGAAATCTGTTCCATTCTCCCTGATCCTGTATTCGTATCCTCCCTCACGCTGCATGATCTTGTCATGGATCTGCGCGTCGCGGGCTGCAAGTATCATTTCATAGTTCTCGATCGTGGTATCCCACATTTTGATATTGTTGGCAATGGTATCCTCAAACAGCGTGATATCCTGATCCACTACAGCCAGTGATCCCCTGAACACGGCCTTATCGATCTCAATGATCGGTTTCCCGTCGAAGAGGATCTCTCCCTCCCACGGTTTATACAGCCCCGAAAGGAGCTTGGCCAAAGTGGATTTGCCGCTGCCGGAAGCGCCAACGAAGGCAATGCTCTTTCCCGGCTCCAGCGTCATATTGAAATCCTGGATCAGGGGTTTGCCCAGAGGGGCATAACCGAAGGTCACGTCCTTCATCTCAACGCGTCCGGAGAGTTTGGCGAATGAGACGTCCTTTGTGTCTGCGCTCACTTCATTGTCCGCAAGCTCATCTGTCCGGTATTCCATTACATCCTCGATCCTCTCCATCTCCGTTCTGATCTCCTGGACAGTCTGCCCTGTCGTGATCAGCTGGGTGGCCGGAGCGAGGAACTGTTTCATGTATACCGCGAACTGGGTGATCATACCGGGTGTAAACTCTCCCCTCATGGCAAGACTGATGCCCATGAACAGGACGAGACCATCTGTGACCTCCGATACGATCAAAGGGAGAAGTCCCAGATACTCGTCTGTCCTGGAGAATCTGACATCCTGGTAATTGACGCTGGCCTGGTAGCCCGCCCATCTCTCGAAAAATCCGGTCTCAGAGCCGCTCGCCTTAATGGACTCGATCATCTCGATTCCGGCGATCGTGGTGCCTGTCAGTTTCCCGCTGTCGCGGACCTGGACTCTCGCGATATTGATCCTTCTCTCCGATATGTATCTCGAAAACAGGCCGTTGAGCAAAACAGAGAATATACCGAGGATCGTCATGGGCAGGCTCATTCTGATCATGATCACCAGATAGAAGAACATCATGCCCGTGTTGAGCGCAAGAGGCGCGAATGTGTTGACAAGGTTCGACGCCACCTCTGTATTGGAATTCTGCCTGGACTGAATGTCGCCTGCCATTCTCTGGGAGAAGAACTCCATCGGCAGCCGCAGGATCTTCCACATGAAGGAGGAACTGCTGACAATGGCAAGTTTTCCGTTGATCCTCAGCGAATACACGATATTGATCCAGGAGACCGCGATCTGCAGCGCCGTGAATACCGACAGGAGCACAAGGAAGGGGAAGGCCCAGTCCGGATTCCTGCCCGTCAGCAGTCTGTCCATAAACACCTGGGTGAATCCGGGCGAAATGATCCCGCAAAGGGAGGAGATGATCGTAGTCAGTACTACGAAAGCGATCGCCGGTCCGGCGCCCTTGAGCCGTTTGGAGGCAAAAGAGAGCACGCTCTTGGGCTTTCCTGACGGCACGAAATCTTCTCCGGGCGCAAACATCAGGCAGATCCCGGTAAAGGATTCGTCGAACTCCTCCATCGTCACTTCCACCCGTCCTCTCGCCGGGTCGTTCAGGACAGCCTTGTTCCTCGTAAAACCGTCCAAAACCACAAAGTGATTGAAATTCCAGTGGATGATGCAGGGAAAAACAGCGTTGTCGATCAGCATCTGCGGCTCCAGTTTGTAGCCGTCAGCCACAAGACCGTAGTAGCGCGCCGCCTTGAGCACATTTCCCGCATTGGAGCCGTCTCTGGAAACGCCGCAGTCCACGCGGACTTTCTCCAGCGGTATCCATTTTTCATAATAGGCAAGAACCATAGTAAGGCACGCGGCTCCGCATTCCAGTGCCTCCATCTGCATGATGACAGGAACCTTCGCCACTCCTTTTTTCACCGGTTCTTTTACTCTTTTTGTCGTAGCATTCATATATAAAGCCTCTGCTGTCAATTGACGCCGGTCGTTAAAGTCTGCCTTTCAGACAGACCTCCGCTTTTTTCTCAGTTAGTCACAAACTTGATCGGGTGAACGGATTCCACCGTTATGCTGGCCTCGTATACGCCGTCCGGAAGGTCGATATCCGCTTCCACCATGTAGGTCCAGTCGCCCGACTTAAGCCCTGTAGCATCAAGAACGTACTCTCCGACTTCCTCACTGACCTGTACAGGTTCCGGGGAGATCTCTCTCACCTCAGTCTTATGGCCGTTTACTGTGATCTTCATCCCTTCCTTCACGGAGGGACGGTCGGATACCTTGATGTAGATCACCAGATTCTCGTCTCTTACGACACCTGCGCCATTTACGGTCGTATAGATGTTGCCGAAGGTCGCCCAAACAAGCGCCCCGACCAGGATCAGGATGATCGCGCCCAGCGCCATCCAGATCGAAGGGCTCGTCACATGAATATAATCATTGAGCTTCTCCGGTGAAGTTATTCTCTCTACCGCCTTTTTTCTGAAAAGATCATTATTTTCCATATTTTGCACCATCCCTGTCAGTTCTGATTTGGTTCGGATTCTGCTGTCCGGGCATATTTTCACATCATTATTATACTGTAGTTTCCAATATCCGCAAATATAGTTTGCTGTCAGCCCGGCGAGCAGTAAAAAACCGCCGCATCAAAAATGATGCGGCGGTCACCCTGACTACTGTCGTCTGATTCTTATTCGATCGTGATGATATCCGAGAATCCCGTAATATCAAAGATCTCCCTTACATCGCTGCAGAGATTGCGGACTGAGAACTTCCCGTCCCCCATAGCCTTTCTTGTTCCGAGAACTACACGCAGGCCTGCAGAGGAGATATATTCCAGGTTTTCAAAATCCAGGACCAGTTCCTCCAGGCCGTTCAAGTTTTCCTTAATGACGCTTTCAAGTTCCGGAGCCGTCATTGTGTCCAAGCGGCCTGAGACTGCCAGAATCAGTCGATTGCCTTCTTTTTTCTTCTCGATTGTCATTACTACCTCCTCGGTGCTAACCCTGCTGCGATCCGCAGATCATTCCTCAAAAACGATCACAGCGCCATCATAATTATCAGCGATAAACTTCTTGATGTCTTCAGACTTAAGAACCTCAACGAGAGCCTTGATTCCTTCGTTCTCTTCGTTTCCTGCCTTCACGGCGATAACATTTACATATGTCGCTGCCGCTTCGGAATCAGGCAGCTCGTAGGAAAGCGCGTCCTTCGCTGCGATCAGTCCTGCCTGAAGCGCGTAGTTGCCGTTCATGACAGAATATGCGACCTCATCCTTGACATGAGGGATCTGGGCTGCTTCCAGTTCCTTGATCTCCACATTATGGGGATTCTCGGCGATATCCTGCTTGGTCGCAGTGATTCCGGCACCATCCTTAAGTTTAATTATACCATTGTCCTGCAGTAAGAGAAGAGCTCTTGCTTCATTTGTTGTATCATTCGGTACTGCAATTACATCGCCTTCGCCGATCTCCTCAAGGGTCTTCTTGGTTCCGGGATAGATTCCAAGCGGTTCGTAGTGGATCTTGCCCGCCACCACAAGGTCTGTGCCCTTCTCTTCATTGAAGCTCTCAAGATAAGGTACATGCTGGAAGTAGTTGCAGTCGATCTCGCCGCTGTTTACAACTTCATTGGGCTGTACATAATCTTCAAATACCTTTATATCCAGCTCGTATCCTTTTTCGGCAAGAAGCGGCTTGGCTGCTTCAAGAATCTCTGAGTGCGGTGTGGGGCTTGCTGCGACGGTGATCGTCTTGCTCTCTTCTCCGCCGGCTGCAGACGCCGCCTGGTCGCCGGATGCGGATGTGGAAGCACCTGATCCGCCGCATCCCGCAAGGAGCGCCGCTGACAGAACTGCTGCGATTACTGATACAAATCTCTTTTTCATCTTGTTCTCCTCTCCCGAGCATAATACCTGCTCTGACGGTCTCATTACTACTATAATAGCCCTCAAGCCTTCCTTCTGTCCAGTCGGGATGCGAGTCTCATGCCCGCAAATTGGAAAACCTGAACGATCGCCACCAGCAGAATGACCGTCACGATCATTATATCAAACTGATAGCGGTAGTATCCATACTGGATAGCAACATCTCCGAGTCCGCCTCCGCCTACGGTTCCCGCCATGGCCGAATAGCCGAGGATCGTCGCAAAAGAAATCGTTACGCCGATGATCAGGGAGATCCTGGCCTCCACTAAAAGCACTTTGGTAATGATCGTCATCGTGTCGGCGCCCATCGCCTGGGCCGCCTCGATCACGCCGTGGTCCACTTCCTTGAGCGAGGACTCCACCATTCTCGCGATAAAAGGCGCGGCCGATACTACCAGCGGCACGATAGTCGCGGTTGAACCGTAGCTCTTTCCTACGATCAGCCTGGTCAGCGGTATGATCAGGATCAGAAGGATCAGGAAAGGGATACTTCTCATGATATTTGTTATGATATCGAGCACCCTGTAGACCACTTTGTTGGGCCTTATTCCCTCCGCGTCTGTCACTGCAAGGACAATGCCCCAGGGCAGTCCCAGCACATATCCGAAGAATGTCGAAAAGCCGGCCATATACAGCGTGTTGATCGTCTCTTTGCCGATCATCGCCCATGTCTCAGGACTGAGCATATCCGGTCACCTCCTCCACATCAAGGCCGCGCTCGATCAGATAGCTGATCATGCGCTCCTGAAGATCTTTGTCGGCGGGAAGGCCGAGGATCATCTCTCCTCTCGCCACGCCGTGCACATCCTTCGTATCCGCCCTCAGGATATTGACCGGAGTTCCCATGGTCAGCACCATATTGGCAATTACGGGCTCAAAGGATGACTGCGTTCCGAATACTATACGGATCCTGCGGTCTTCGTGCAGAAGCGGTACAGTACCGGCCGCGTTTTCCTCCGAAGTCCACTCGTCGGGATCCTTCCCCTCGATGATGAGCTGTTTCGCCGCCCTGGACTTGGGATGTGTGAAGATCTCCTCCACAAGTCCGTTCTCCACAAGGCATCCCTTCTCAATGATCGCCACGTTGTTGCAGATCTCCCGCACTACAGACATTTGGTGCGTGATAATAATGATCGTGATCCCCGTCTCCGCGTTGATCTTTTTGAGCAGGTCGAGTATGGAAGCCGTCGTCTGCGGGTCCAGCGCGCTGGTCGCCTCGTCGCACAGAAGGATCTTGGGATCACAGGCCAGTGCCCTGGCGATCGCCACTCTCTGCCTCTGTCCGCCCGAGAGCTGTGCGGGGTAAGCTTTCTCTTTGTCTTCAAGGCCGACTGTCTTAAGCAGTTCTCTCGCTTTTACAGCTGCGTCCTTCTTTCTGATCCCCTGGATCTGCAGAGGGAAACACACATTATCAAGCACCGACTTCTGCATCAGCAGGTTGAAACTCTGGAAGATCATCCCAATACTGCTGCGAAGCGCTCTCAGCTCTCTGTCCGTGAGACTGCCGAGGTCCTGGCCCTCGACAATGACCTGCCCGCTCGTGGGCACTTCCAGGAAATTCAGGCACCGGACAAGTGTGCTCTTACCCGCGCCGGACATACCGATTATTCCGTAAATATCACCTTTCTCAATAGACAGGTTGATGTCTCTGAGCGCATCCACCTGTCCTTCCTTTGTTGTGAAGGTCTTGCTCAGATGTTTTACTTCTACGATCTGCGGCATTATCTCCTCCTCATAAAACCGGCCGGAAAGCTCATTTTCTGCTCCCTGCCGTTAAAATTCCAATACCTAAAGTTTAAACACTTCCGCGGGAAAGTCAATAGCGCGGGGGGATGTCAAAATCCTGATCCCCCCTCATAAAAACAGACAGAGCGGCGCGGATTGCCCGCTGCCGGCCTGTCTGTTTTGACCTGTTTATATATTCGGATTTTACTGGGATCTTTTATCTCTTTTTCTTTCTCGCCGCCTTGACCCGTCTCACGATCAGATACAGCACACCTGCAGCTGCCACAGCTGCCATGAACCATCCCCAGACCGGCACATTCTTGAGATTGTAGCAGCGCACGTTGATCCACATCTGGTTGATCGCCGCAGTCTGCTGCTCGTCAAAGCAAGTCATGATCGAAGATCTGCGCATAACATCATCCGGGGGATAAGCTGCGTAGAGTTGTCTCTCCAGCATCTCCACAGGCGCCTCGATCACATATTCTCCCTCAGCTCCTTCTTCGTCAAAAAAGTATCCCAGATCATATTCCTGAGTCTCTTCGGCGTCGTCTTCCGCGCTGTAGTTGTAATCCGCGTACTC
>Ga0326513_10003597_pt1 | contig 11219 bp, 11 predicted proteins | sample 2_2465_0518_D_FD_203654 | JGI IMG/M metagenome (GOLD analysis project Ga0326513, IMG submission 203654) | Bovine rumen microbial communities from UC Davis, California, United States - 2_2465_0518 | ecosystem: Host-associated > Mammals > Digestive system > Stomach > Rumen | place: USA... | reverse complement strand
TGGAAGACCTGACGGCGCTTCGGAATGTGTCCATGGTTATGGTTCGCGGACGACTGATTCGGAATCCGAAAGTAAAACGGATGAAGTACGTGGATGATCTGCTGGATCGTTATATGTGACGCATCCATGTTGTGCATGCGATTTGACGAGATTAAGAAAAAACTAATCAGGAGAGAATCAACATGATCACATTGCATTTGTTTTATACCGGTGAGAACGGAAATGCCAGGAAATATGCCGATGAAATGGAATCTTCTGGTCTGGCGTCGCTTATTCGAAAAGAGCCGGGTAATCTGAGATACGAGTATTTTCAGCCTTTTGCCGATCCGGAGACTGTGCTGCTGATCGACGCATGGGAGGACCAGAAAGCCATCGATGAACACCACGCTTCGCCTATGATGCAGCAAATCGCCGAATTGAGAGAACGGTATGATCTGCATATGAAAGTGGAACGGTTCGTCTCGGAAGAACTTGGCACAGATGCATCCTTTGTCCGCGAATAGGAGACGGGGGTGTTGTGAGGAATCGGAAATCACTATGATTTCCAGAGTGTTTGGAGTTGAACGCGTATGATGTATCTTCGAGGGATCCGTCTCAGCAAACCGCCGGAAGAGGAATCTTATATCTGGAACATTCCCGCAGTTTCGTATCTGAAGCAGGTGGACGGCCTGACGTTTCATTCTCCGGTCACATTCTTTGTAGGGGAGAATGGTACCGGAAAATCCACGCTGCTGGAGGCCATAGCGGTCTCAATGGGTTTCAATGCGGAAGGCGGATCCAGAGATTTCTCCTTTTCCACAAAAGAGACTCATTCGCAGCTGTACGAATGGATCACAACGATAAAAACAGTTTCACCGAAAGACGGATTCTTTCTGCGTGCGGAGAGTTTTTACAATACTGCAAGCTACCTGGATGAGAACAGTGAGTTGAAACGGTACGGAAACGTGTCCTTTCATGAACAGTCGCACGGAGAGGCATTTCTGGCTCTGGTCACGAACCGGTTTGAGGGAAACGGCCTTTATCTGCTGGATGAACCGGAATCCGCCCTTTCTCCGCTGCGTCTCATGAGCCTGCTGGCCGAAATGGACCGGCTGGTGAAGGCGGACTCTCAGTTTATCATTGCCACGCATTCTCCGATCCTTCTTGCATTCCCGCAGGCAGAGATTTACGAATGCTCGGATTCCGGGATCCGGAAAGTAACGTACCGGGAGACAGAAAGCTATCAGCTTACGAAGCAGTTCCTGGATAATCCGGAAGGGATGCTGCATTATCTTATGGAGTCTTAGGACAGATTTGTCAGGAGGGCAGAATGGGGTTTTTATCTGTTGCACTGGGAGGTGCGCTTGGAGCGGCAGGGAGATATGCGATCAGCTTGATTCCTGTAAAAACAGGATTTCCGGTGCTGACTCTGGTGACCAATGTGCTTGGTGCGGTACTGATAGGTTTTATCGTGGGACTTGTCAGTGAACGAGAGGACATATCGCCAAACACGCTTCTGTTCTGGAAAACCGGTGTTTGCGGGGGTTTCACTACGTTTTCGACGTTTTCCCTGGAGGCGTATTCGCTGTTTGACGAACGCCAGATCGCAGCGGGGACTGTGTATATTGCGCTTAGTGTGGTTCTCTGTATTGCGGGGATCCTCGTAGGAAAGCGAATCGCGATGCTTAATCGATAAAGAACAGAACAGGAAATAGCAGATGATTGGATTGGGAACTATTATCAATACGGCCAGTATCATCGGTGCTGGAATTGTAGGACATTTTGCAGGGAATCTATTTAAGGAGGAACAGCAGGAATCCGTTGGAAGAGTGTGCGGAATCAGTGTGCTCTTCATTGCCATCGCCGGTGCCATGGAAGGAATGCTGAAACCGGACGGCGGTGCGCTGACGGCGAATAATACCATGCTCGTGGTGATCTGTGTCGTGTTGGGCACCGTCATCGGAGAACTGATGGGGATTGAACACTGGTTCGTGTCCTTTGGAGAGTGGCTCAAGAGGAAAACCGGAAATGAAGGAGACCGCAATTTCGTCAACGCCTTCGTGACCGCATCTCTGACGGTGAGTATCGGAGCCATGGCGATCGTCGGTTCCATTGAAGATGGAATCTCTCAGGATTACACCACGCTGGCACTGAAATCGGTTCTGGATTTCGTGATCATCGTTGTCATGACATCTTCCCTGGGAAAGGGCTGTGCGTTTTCGGCGATACCGGTCTTCGTTTTCGAAGGATGCATGACACTGCTGGCTCATCTGATCTCGCCGATCATGACCGCCGCAGCCGTTGCGAACCTGTCCATGATCGGTTCCATCCTGATCTTCTGTGTCGGAGTCAATCTGGTATGGGATACGAAACTGCGAGTAGCCAATATGCTGCCTGCCGTAATACTTGCGGTGATCGCAGGATTGCTCCCAATATAGAACAGTTAATAAGCGATCCTTTTCCCATTGGGGTGGAAAAGGATCGCTTTTGCTAAGTGCGGTTATTTTTCAGGAAGGGAATCAATGAGCTCCAGCAGCTCCAGATAGTAGGGACGGACCTCATTTCGTTTGGTCATACCGCCCTGTATCGACATGTGATCTCCGTAATAGATGGGCATTACATACCATGCTCCAGTGATATAGTTTTCCGCTGGATATTCCGCCGTGGGAGCACCGATGGGGGCGCCGGCGGAGACTGTGTTCACAAGACCGTCGTTCTCCTGCCAGGTCTCATCCAGTACGAAGCCGCCATCCGTGACACCCGTATATGCGCCCATGAGTGCGGATGTACGCCGGAACATTCCTTCCATTTTGAAGCGTACCGGACGCTGTGTTCCGTCCTCGGCGTTTCTGGTGGCGCTGCAGGGGACTGCAAAATAGTAGGTGTTGGGGAGCGTGGAGATGTGCTTGTTCAGCTCCTGCGCATTGTCGATGTGCATGTCATAGTCTGCATAGTCGGTCTCGACTCTGGAATCCGGACTGCCCTGATCTCTCAGTTCGAAGAGCTTCGCCAGCCACTGATCCGAGCGGGGAACAGATACTGATTCCGGATCGAAGTTTTCATCGGAAAACAGATCATAAGCGGTGGTCCCGTTGGTGGGGGCCGCCAGTGTGATCAGCGCATGGATGCAGTCGCCCTGACCGCCACGGAAGTAATCGGAAAGATCCTCAGGTGAGGTTGCCGCCTGTTCGGCAGCGGAACCGTTTGCCAGAATCTCCGAAAACATGCGGATCGTTGCGCCGCCGAAGGAATGACCGAGAAGAACGATCTTCTTTCCGGCACTCCAGTCCGCGATCAGAGGATTTTTGGAATAGTCCGTTCCGAACCGTTTATGGCCACAGCGTTCGCTGTGTTCTTTTCCGTAATCCACCACGCTGCCGGTGAGCTGCGCATACAGCTCGCAGGCACGGTCCCAGGCACTGCCTACGGGATCCACCGAAGCGGCGTGACAGGAGAAGCCTTCACCGCGGAGGTATTCCATCAGATCTCCGTGGGATGTGCCCCAGTAGGGGAAGTATTTGTATGCCTTGTCATAGCTTCCCCAGCCGGAGAGACCATGTACAAAGATGTATTCGTAGTCGTTTCGTTCCGGAACTTCGGCGGTGCTGTCTGCACTGCTGCATCCGGTGAGGAAGATCATCGCAAGACAGAGGATCGCTGCGATGAGTGCCCGTGTCTTTTTCATTTTCTTTCTTCTCCTTATGTTTTACTTAAGCTGTAAGGTGGCGATGTAATCTGTGTCGGCAGGAGTGGAGATGCCGGGATCGGACAGCACAAGCTCACAGCTTCGTCCCGCTTCCTGCACGCCAATCTCGAAATGGCACAGAGCGATTCCCATGTCAATCTTCTGCATGTCCCAACCGGATCCGTCCACATATCCCTTTGCTTTCTTTTCAAAAAAGTGGACATTCCTTTCGTTTATAACGAGGCGCCAGGGCTGTTTGTTGACCGCGGACGGTGCCCATCGGACCATCTCCAATGCATCTGCCAGGTCTCCATAACGTTCGGAAGACAGCGGCGTATCGAAGTCTTTATCGAAGACCAGTTCGGACAGGGGAAGACGGGTATCTGCCTTCACTGCTTTTCGCATCAGAGTTTCCTTTATCGCCATCTTATCCGCGGGAACGCCCAGCGGACTGACGCAGGGCATAACCTCGTCGGAACCGAGATGGATGGCTTTTTCAAATGCTTTCCGATCCATGGTCCCGCCGATCCAGGTGGTGCCAAGGCCTTTGGACTCCGCAAAAAGAACGACCTTTTCAAATGCGTACCCAAACGCTTCCTCCCCGTGGGGGGCTTTTTTCATTTTCCCGGCAATATAAATGTCGGTCCCGGTGATCACGGGACATTTGAGGTTCTCCTTGCCCGCATCCAGCAGAAACCACTGAATAGACAGACCGTAGGGGTTTACTACCGAATTGGCATAGTCGAGGATCTCCTGTGCGGTTTCCGGCTTTAAAGGAATACCGTCAAAAGTCCGGACGCTTCTCCGGTTTCGGATAATATTTTTCATGAAAGCAGCTCCTTGTTTCATTTTATAAAATTATATTTTGCGCAATAAACTATGGCAACCTCATTTGTGGTAACAGCTCAGTTTCCGCCGGAAATGGAGCCGGACTCCATGGAAATAGCACATTTCGTTCTCTCGAGCCGGAGCAAGGCCTGTTTTCTATCCGTTCCAGCAGCATAACCCGTAAGAGACCCGCCCGCTCCTATGACACGGTGGCAGGGGATTAGTATGGATACAGGATTCCTTCCCACTGCATTTCCAGCTGCCCGCGCACTGGTGCGTCTCCCGGAAGTGATTTCCAGAGATTTGGCCAGTTCTCCGTAGGTAACAGTACTGCCATACGGAATTTCGAGAAGTGCTCTCCATACGGATTTCTGATAATCAGTACCGATCATTCGGATCGGTACCGATTCCGGAGGACATTCCCCTTGAAAGTATTTTTCTAGCCAGAGGATCGTGGTATGAAATATGTTGAGAACAGTTTCTGAGGAATCCGGGGACAGAGTGGAGCCGAAATGCTTTTGCCCGTCAAACCAGAGACCGGTAAGATAAGTGCCGTCAGAAGCCATGGTGATTCCTCCCAATGGGCTGTTCCAATGGCAGAAATAGCTGGTTTTTGTATCTTCCATATCAGACCTCCAATTAAGTGTTTATGAAAAATTATAAAATAAGCGGAAGAACACCCGTTGCTTCAGCTGTGGGATGAATTCCGCCTGGGTTGCAATAACTATATCATAATAGCATGCTATGCGGTCTTTTCCAGTTTTCGCCTAGAAAATGCTTATCGCACGCAGCGTCGTATCCTCAACCCCACCGTAACCCAACCGTAACCCAATCTAATATGTGCACAAAATATGCCATGTTCCAACTTGTCGGTACTTTTGCACAGGCTATTTGGTAGAATAGTCTTAGCAGATCGGTTTAGAAGGTTTTTAAGCTGTTTTTGAGGATTCTACTATGCATACGATCAAGTTTCCAATTGTCACCGGTAAAGAAAAAGAGAAGATCCTGGCAAAAGGGTTTCGAGCCATGGCCCAGTTCCATAATATCATGGTCCGGGAGGCGAAACGCCGCCTGTGGCATCTTCAGCATGATCCGGAGTATCAACGATTAAAAACAGAATACGGTCAGGCAGCAGAGCAGAAAGATACCAAACGAAAAAAAGAGATTGGAAAAGAACTGAATCAATTAACAAAACACTATGGACTGATCGAAAAAGACCTCTGGAAATACGCATCCGTCCATCAGAAGAAGTATCCCCATCTGATCTCCTCCCATCAGGCACAGGAAGAAGCATCCCGTGTTTATCAAGGTGTCTGTGATGTTCTGTATGGAGATGGAGAAGAACTCCATTTCAAAAAATGGAAAGATATCCACACTATCGCATCGAAGAGCTGGAATGGTTTGCGGTATTATGATCCATATCATACGGAATACTATAAAAAGAACACCATTCCCAGATATCAAAGTGAAATCGAATACCATGGATGCCAGTTCAAGGTGAAGATCAACTGGAATGATCCCTATGTGAAAGAGAGCATGCAGCATGAGATCAGCTATGTTCAGATCGCCCGGGAGATGTTTCCCTCGGGATGGCGGTACTATGTCATTCTCTATCTGGAAGGAGATGCCCCTGTAAAACATCGATCCAAAGAAGGTGTCGCGGGACTGGATCCCGGAGTATCCACAGAGGCGGTGGTTTATGACGATCACTGTGAACTGATCGAACTGGCTCCGCAATGCAAATCATACAATCGGAAGATCCGGATCCTGCAGAATAAGATCGATCGGACAAAGAAGATGCATAATCCGCAGAACTATAACGAAGACGGAACCATCAAAAAAGGAAAACTGCAGTGGAAAATCTCCAAGATCTGCTGGAGAGATAAACGTAAGCTGACCACTCTGTATCGCAAGAAAGCGGCTTATACAAAACAGAGTCACGAACGACAGATCAACGAACTGATGAGGGACGCCAATACCTTCATCCTGGAAGAGATGAACTTCAAGGCGCTGCAGAAGCGATCCAAACAGAAAACAGAGAAGACCGATAAGACCGTTGAGATAAAAAAGAAAGACGGTACGAAAAAGAAGGTCCGCAAGAATAAACGAAAGCGGCGATTCGGGTCATCGATGCAGGACCGGGCACCATCCGGTTTTGTGGCCATACTCAAACGAAAATGCAGTCAGGCCGGAGGTGCGGTCATCGAAGTTTCTACCAAAGAGTTTAAGGCCAGTCAGTATGATCACAGCAAGGACCTGTATATTAAGGTACCGCTCAGCCAGAGGTGGAAGACCATCGAAAACGAACAAGGAGAAGAATGCAGAGTACAGAGAGATCTCTACAGTGCATTCCTGTTAAAGAACAGCAATAATCAGAGAAACAGTCCGGACAGGGAAAGATGTATCAAAGAATTTGACGGATTTGTGGAACACATGAATGTATGTGTTGAAGAGATAAAACAAACCAACACGAGCTATCCAGCTTGCTTCGGATTCTGAACCATCAGAATGAAAAGGGTGCAGACATCCACCCTTCAGGATAAAGTGAAAGGACCCGGCACTGCTTGCAGCACCGGACACCCAATCACCTTCTGTAAACAGAAAGAGGCTATAACCAAAGGGAAGAGTTTCTTCCACTGAGGTGATGCCCCTCGTGATGCAATGCATCACTAATAATGGAATCCCGTGTCTTCAGACGTGGGAGGATGTCAAATCATCTCTGAAGATGATTGGGTAATTGATTGCGAATGTCGCCTTTGATATAATTACCACGTTGTATTTTTGCGGAATCCGTCCGGTATGAGGAGACACCCCATGAGCGCAGTCAAGCAGTCAAAACACGAATTACTGACGGAGACGCCGATTCCGAAACTGGTTTGGAAACTGGCAGTCCCCACCATCATCAGCATGCTGGTCACGGGAATCTACAATACGGCAGACACCTATTTTGTCGGGCAGATCTCCACGGAAGCCACTGCGGCTGTGGGACTGGTCTTCACGGTGATGGCGATCATTCAGTCTCTCGGTTTTTTCTGCGGTCATGGTTCCGGCAACTGCCTGTCCCGGCTGCTGGGAGCGGGAAAGAAAGAGGAAGCGAATGAGATCGCCGTGACCGGTTTTACGCTGGCGCTGATCATCGGAACGGGGCTGGCGATTCTCGGAATCCTGTTTTCCGATACTCTGGCGGATTTTATCGGAGCGACAGAGAATTCCCGACAGCATACGGTGGAATACATGCAGGTCATCCTTCTGGGTGCTCCGTTCATGGTTGGGCAGTTCGTTATCAACAATCAGCTTCGGTTTCAGGGCTCGGCCATGATCGCTATGGCAGGTCTGATGGTGGGCGCAGTCATTAATGTAGGACTGGATCCTCTCCTGATCTTTGTGTTTCACATGGGAGTCCGCGGTGCGGCGGTTGCCACCGTATGCGGACAGATCACCAGTTTCATTACGCTTCTTATCGGTTTTTCACGGGGCGGAGAGATCCGTTACCATATGAAGAATATCCATCTGAATCTCCATAATCTGCTGGAGATCGCAAACGGCGGGATGCCCTCGCTGTTCCGGCAGGGGCTGGCCGCTCTTTCCGCACTGCTGTTAAACCGTTTCGCCAATCTGTACGGCGGAGATCCGGCCATTGCCGGCATGTCCATCGTGACACGGATCCTGATGCTGAACGTATCGGTCCTCATCGGATTCGGACAGGGATATCAGCCCATCTGTTCGTATAACTATGGCGGAGGCCGGTATCAGCGCGTCCGGGAGGGCTTTTTCTACTGCCTGCGGTGGGGAACAGTGATGATGACAGTTGCAGGGGCTCTGTGTTTCTTAGGCGCGCCTGAGATCGTGAGTTGGTTCCGGGACGATCCGAAAGTCATCACCATCGGTATTCAGGCACTCCGCTGGCAGTCTGCGGTGCTGCCTCTGATGGCCACGGGCGTTCTTACCAACATGATGCTGCAGTCCTGCGGCAAGGGTGTGATCGCTTCCATTACTTCGTCCGCACGCAACGGGATCTTCTTTATCCCGCTGATCCTGATCCTCCCGAGACTGTTCGGGCTGACCGGCGTGGAGATGACACAGGCATGGGCGGATGTATTTACTTTTCTTCTTTGCGTACCCGTCGCATGGAGGGAACTGCAGAAAATGAATCAACATAGTTTGGATAGAGATTGTGAGAGGTACAGCAAATGAAGATCGAACAGAAATACTTTGTCGGGGTACAGGATCTCGGTCCGGATAATCAGATCACCAACCGTGCTCTGCTGGACGCGTTAAGCAATACGGCAACAATGCATGCCACCAGTGTAGGGCAGGGGATCGATGACATGTACACCAAACACATTACGTGGATGGCCATGAACTGGAAAGTCCAGGTGCTGCGCCGCTGTGGAGCCTGCCAGTGGATCACGGTTCGGACCTGGGCGCAGGACTATAATCGTCTCAAGGCGGTCCGGAACTATGAGGTGCTGGACGAAAACGGGGAGATAATGGCTTATGCGTCTTCGGTATGGACCGCGATCGACCCCGTGGACGGCACGATTCTGCGACTGACACCGGAACTGATGGACGGATATCAGGGAGAACCGGATCAAGTGCTGTTTCCGGATGTGAAATACGCCAAGAACATGCCGGCGGATCTGGAGATTCTCCGCAGCGTGAAACGTCAGGTGTTTCGATCCATGATCGACTGCAATCATCATGTCCATAACACTGCTTATCTGGATCTTGCCCGGGAGGCACTTCCGGAAGAGGAAGATCGTGTGTCTTTTGATAATCTGGAAATCACCTATCGCCGGGAAATCAAGCCGGAAGAGGAACTGGATATCCGGTGCGGAACGGCTGACGGCGTCTGGTATGTGGGGATCTATTCCGCCGACGATCAGCTCCACGCAGTTCTGAAAATGTATCGAAAGTGAATTTTTCGTTTTTGAAAATTGCGTAAGTGTTGCGAATTGATTCAAAAATTAGTATAATGAAAAAGATTTTTGCAAGTGAATGCTAAATTATTTTTATCTGGAGGAAAGAAAAAGTATGATTAACGCCATTGATAATGTTGTCAATGCGATCAGCGGAGTTCTGTACCAGCCGTACATTGTCCCCCTGATTCTTGTACTGGCGGGTCTGTACTTCACCATTCGTCTCGGCCTGATCCAGGTCAGTCTGTTCGGTGAGTCTATCCGCGTTGTATCGGAGAAGCCGGTTAATTTGGGAGCGACTTCTTCCTTTGGTGCTCTGATGGTTTCTACCGCGTCCCGTGTCGGTACCGGTAATATCATGGGTGTTTCCACGGCACTTTGCCTTGGCGGCCCCGGAGCTCTGTTCTGGATGTGGATCACGGCGATCCTTGGCGGCGCTTCCGCATTTGTGGAATCCACTCTGGCTCAGATCTATAAGAAAAAAGATTCTGATGGAAGCTATTACGGCGGCCCGTCCTACTATATGCAGAGTGCATTGGGTCAGCGCTGGCTGGGTGTCATCTTCGCCATTGTCCTGATTCTGACTTATATGGTCGGCTACAACATGCTGGCAGCCTATAACACACAGGATACCTTCTCTGCGTTCTCCTTCTATGGAAAGGAAACTTCTTTCGTAGTCGGTGCTGTTCTTGCTGTTCTGTTCGCCATCTGCGTTCTGGGCGGCGGCAAGCGTCTTACCAAAGTCACGGAAGTTCTTGTTCCGGTGATGGGTGTTCTGTTTACTCTGGTATCTCTGGTAGTTGTGATTATGCACATCACTTCTCTGCCCAAGGTCTTTTCCATGATCTTCAGCAGTGCATTTGACTTCCAGTCTATCTTCGGCGGTTTTGCCGGTTCCTGCATCATGTGGGGTATTAAACGTGGACTTTACTCCAACGAAGCCGGTATGGGTTCTGCTCCCAATGCCGCTGCAGCTGCCGATGTTTCCCACCCGGCAAAGCAGGGCCTCGTACAGATGCTCTCCGTATTTATTGATACGCTGCTGATCTGCTCTGCCACTGCTTTCATGTGCCTGTTCTCCGGCGTGGAGCCCAACGCAGATCTGGCCGGTGCAGCTTATGTACAGGCCTGCGTGAAATCCTCTCTCGGCGGATTCGGCCCCGTGTTCATGGCAACCGCTGTCTGCCTGTTTGCGTTCACCACGCTTCTGGGTAACTACTATTACACGGAAGGCTGCCTGCGCTTCATCCTGAAACGCAACCCCAGCAAGGGCTTTATGACCATCTGGCGTCTGTGTGCTACCGCTCTGATTTTCATCGGCGCTATCATCTCTGCCGGACTGGCCTGGGATACTGCAGACCTTCTGCAGGCTCTCATGGTCATCATCAACGTTCCGGTCATCGTGATCCTCTTCAAGCCTGCGCTGAATGCTCTGAAGGATTATCAGTCTCAGCGCAAGGCCGGCAAGAATCCGGTGTATGTTGCCGAGAAGAACGGCGTTACCGGCACCGAAGCATGGCAGTAAAACTACATTGATTTTTAAGGAAGGACCCGATGATCCGGGTTCTTCCTTTTTTTATCTGCAGGATGGTGTATAATACAGAAAAAGCAAAAGCAGGAAAGGACTGTTTTTATGGATATCAGCGAGAAGAAACTTACCAGTGAACTGAAGATGAAGGGCATCATTGTCAATGTTTATCATGACAAGGCGGAGCTTTGCGACGGCCGTATCGTTGGACGGGAAGTGGTGGAACATCCTGGCGGAGTCACCATTCTCCCGGTGGATGAGAACGGGATGTGTTATATGG
>Ga0326513_10003594_pt1 | contig 11224 bp, 10 predicted proteins | sample 2_2465_0518_D_FD_203654 | JGI IMG/M metagenome (GOLD analysis project Ga0326513, IMG submission 203654) | Bovine rumen microbial communities from UC Davis, California, United States - 2_2465_0518 | ecosystem: Host-associated > Mammals > Digestive system > Stomach > Rumen | place: USA... | reverse complement strand
GCTGGAAGAATACGGCGCGGGACACCTTAAGCGCGCCATAAATATAGACGTGAAGCAGGAGGGATTTGCTTCTACGGCAGAATTCATGCTGCCGAAGGAATGTACCATTGCAGTCTATTGCCGCAGCGGACGACGCTCGGCCCACGCGGCAGAACTCCTTGCAGAGAAGGGGTATAAGGCCGTCAACCTGAAAGGAGGAATCCTATCATGGGAGAAGGCCGGCAAGGCGGTTGAACGGTGATGATGGTGATGTCTGCGATGGTATCGCAGACTCTTCAATAAAAGATAAGGGGCTGGTGATGAAGATGTTGTCGTACGCGGATTCGAACCACGACAAACAGAACCAAAACCTGTTGTGCTACCATTACACCATACGACAAGCAACCGTTTATGACTCTCGCTGCATAAAGTAAAAATGCGAAAGCGGGTGCAAAGGTACGATTAAGTTTTGAGATATGCAAGAAAAAAGCGAAGTTTTTTTCTATTGCATATCCAAGACGGAGGACCTTCGACGGAGTCAAAGTACGATTAAGTTTTGAGATATGCAAGAAAAAGACAAAGTTTTTTTAGGATGAAGATATTAATTATGAATGGCCCTAACCTGAACCTGCTTGGTGTCAGGGAACCGGGTATCTATGGTAACAGTTCGTTTGAGAGTTACCTCCCATCATTGCTGGAGCGCTATCCTGACGTGGAATTGGAATATTTCCAGAGCAATGTGGAAGGTGAGATGATCAATAAGCTGCAGGAGGTAGGTTTCACTTATGATGGTGTGGTGCTGAATGCCGGTGCCTATACCCACACGAGTATCGCTCTCCATGACTGCATCCGCTCGCTGCGCTGCCCCGTGGTGGAGGTACATATAAGTAATGTACACACACGCGAGGATTTCCGCCACCACTCATATCTCTCGCCAGCATGCAAAGGCGTGATATGCGGATTCGGCCTGGACTCTTACCGCCTCGCTATTGAAGCGCTCATTTGCAAGTGAAGAGTGAAGAGTGAGGCGTGAAGTATCAGCTATGCCGCCCCCTCTCCTTGGGAGAGGGTTGGGGTGAGGTTTGTCCTGATTATCGTCAGTCCGTCGCGCAGAGGCAGAAGAACTTTCGACACACGAGCATCGTTGGCTATGTAGTCGTTGAAGTTGCGTATGCCCTTTGTCTGCGGGTCGGACGAATAGCCGGGGTCGGTGACGTGTCCATCCCACAACGTATTGTCGGCCATGATGAATGCCCCCGGGCTCATCAGCGGCAGCAACGCCTCATAGGTCTCGATGTATGTGCGTTTGTCACCATCGAGGAAAGCCATATCGAAGGTGATATTCTCCGTTTGTGCTATGCGCGGTGCCTCTGTTATTGCATCGCCAATGATGAATGTCACCAGGTCGGCCCACGGGGACCCTTCTATCCAACGACGTGTGAAGGGTTCCTGCTCATCGTTTATCTCGAAAGTCCAAAGATGGGGGGGATTGGGTGTCTGCGATGATATCGCAGACTCTCCGACGGGCTCATTGATGAAAGAAGATTGAGAGCCTGCATTCAGTAGTGAGGCCAAGCCTTCGGCCATGCACAAAGCGGAATAGCCTGAGAAGGTGCCTACCTCTATGATGTTACGCGGGCGTATCATCTGAACGAGCATCTTTAGCAGGCGTCCCTGCAGATGTCCGCTTGCCATGCGTCCATGCAGCATCTCTATGTTTGTGGCCCTCCACAGCCGATGCAGATAGTCGGGCTCGGCGTCGCTATGTGAGAGAACATAGTCGTCGAGCAATGCCTCGCCGCTGAGCGTAGTATGGTTGGGATTCTGAGTATGGCTCTTCATGAAATATTCCTTATCTGTTTCTTGACCCATAGGCTATGCGCCGATGTTGGAAGTCGGAGGCACGTTTCTCTGAGCTTGCCGACAGTTTTCCCGTCAGATACTTCTCCATTATGAGTCCTCCGATAGGCACACCGTAGTCGGCTCCGAAACCGCCGTTCTCCACATAGACAGCAACGGCTATCTTGGGGTCGTTCATCGGTGCAAAGCCCATGAATACGGAGTGGTCCTGTCCACGGTTCTGGGCCGTTCCGGTCTTGCCGCACACCTCAAACGGCATACTGCCGAGAGCCTTACATGTGCCACCAAGGACGGAGCTTCGCATACCTGCCACAACGAGGTCATAGGCCTTTGCCGAAGCCTTGGTGTAGCGTTTGTTTGTATAAAGGGTGTCAAGAGGCTCGCCTTGAACGCTCTTCACCACATGCGGCGTATAGAAATACCCACGGTTGGCGATGGTAGCTCCGAGGTTGGCTATCTGCAATGGTGTGAGGTTGACCTCACCCTGACCAATGGAGATGGAGATGATGGTGAGGCCGTTCCACGACCCTTTGTAGGCATTGTCGTAATAGGTGCCATTGGGTATGAGGCCTCGTTTCTCGCCTGGCAGGTCGATGCCCAGCCTATAGCCGAATCCCATGCTCACCATATAGTCGCGCCATGTATTCATGGCATTAAGCGGCTTACCGTATTTCTTGCGGTTACCTATCATATAGTACAGTCCCCAGCAGAAGTATCCGTTGCACGATGTGGAGAGAGCCCCTACGAGTGCTATCGGCGAGGAGTGACCGTGACAACCCACATGCAATCCTTTGTAAGAGAAGCCATGATGGCACGGGAAGGCTGTGGTAGGGCTGAGAATTCCCTCGGTGATGAATGTGAGTGCCTGTGATGTCTTGAAGGTAGAGCCCGGGGGATACTGTCCCATGATGCTTCGGTTCAGCAGCGGTTTCCACACATCCATCTCCAGCGCATGATGACTCTTGCCGCGCTTGCGGCCTGTCATGAGACGCGGGTCGTATGACGGCGATGACACCATGCAAAGCACCTCCCCCGTCTTAGGGTCTAAAGCCACGATACTGCCTATCTTACCTTCCATGAGACGCTCTCCAAGAGCCTGCAGCTCGATGTCGATGCCGAGGGTGAGGTTCTTGCCTGCCACGGGCTTACGGTCGAACTTACCGTTCTGATAGCGCCCCTGCACCCTGCCTCTGGCATCACGCAGCAACACCTGCATGCCTTTCTCGCCACGCAGCTGCTTCTCATAGGAGCGCTCCACGCCAAGCTTTCCTATATAGTCACCCCGCTGATAATACTCGTCGGCATCGATGTCACGCTGAGACACCTCAGCGATGTCGCCAAGCACATGGGCTGCATAGGGATACTGATACTGGCGAAGGGTGCGTCGCTGTATGGAGAATCCAGCGAAACGATAAAGCTTCTCACGGAAGATGGCAAAATCTTTCTCATCAAGCTGCGTAAGAAACACCTGTTGTACGAATCGCGAATAGCCCGGATTCTTGGATCTATCCTTGATATCGGCCATGCGCTTGATGAAGTATTCCTTGGTAATGCCAAGGGTATTGCAGAAGGCCAGCGTGTCAAGATGTTCGCCCACCTCGTTCATCACTACCATAACATCATAGCAGGGCTGGTTATACACTAGCAGTTTCCCGTTACGATCGTAGATTACGCCACGGGCAGGATAATCTATTTTCTTCAGAAAGGCATTCGAGTCGGCACTCTTACGGTAGTCTTCGCTCATCACCTGAAGAGCGAAAAGGCGGAGGATGTAGACGATAACGATAATCAGTGCTGCTCCCGCTATGACGTATTTACGGTAAGAGAAGTCGGGCACGGCTATATGGCGTCGATGAAAAGGATAAAGAGGAGTGTGACAAGGAGACTTCCCCCTATCGTCATAGCCAGATACTGCCAGTCAGCAAGACTGAAGGCATCGAGCATGAAGAAGATGGTGCAGTATGTCAGGATGAGGCAAAAAGCATAGAAGGAAAACTTCCAGAACCCCATCGTCTTTATGGAAGGCTTGAAGTCTGGTCCGTCCTCGCGTCCCAGGAACAGTTCGAGGAAATATGACTGCATGAAGCCTACTGCCGTCAGAGCCGTCATGGCTAACCCATGAGTGTTAGAGAACATGTCTACCAGGGCTCCAAGTAAGAAACACAGTAACAACTTCTGCCACTTATGGAAATGACGAGGCAGCTGCAAGACGAAATAGACGTATATCATTGGTGTGGCCACACCCATGATACGGACATTGTTGAAGAACAATGCCTGTAGGAGTGCGAGCACTATGATGTTTATGATATACCTTGCTTTCATCCTTTGCCTATTGTCTTGTTACTACCTGTAGCGTATCCTGAGCGCGGCGCATCAGCTCAATATGCTCCTCCACCTTGCCGTTGTCTATGACACACACATCGCGCAGCGTAGCAAAGTCGGTATACAGATGTACCTGTAACCTGTATGACATACCGTCAGGTGAATTATACACATGCAGTATCTTTCCCACAGGAATGCCTGGAGGGAACACCGTGGAATAGCCTGAGGTAACGACACGCTCGTAAAGTTTGAACTTAGCATGACGCGGGATATCGTCGACGTATGCCTTGTTGCTCTCCCCGCCTGTCCAGTGGAGATATCCGAAGTATCCGCGACGCTCTATCATACAGCTGATGCTCGAGCGGGAGTTGAGAACGGGAATGACAATGGAGTAATGGGGACCGGTCATGTATACTATTCCCACGACACCGTTGCCCGACACTACGCCCATATCCTTGCGAACGCCGTCAGCCTCACCCTTATTGATGGTGATGAGATTGTCCTTGCCCGACACGCTGTTGTCTACCACCTTTGCAGGTATTACCTTATAGTCGGCAAGAAGGCCTATCTTGCTCAGCTGCACGGAATCCTCGCCAAGGCGCTGCAGTTCTTTCTGAAGGCTCTCCACCTTGTGATGCAGCCATACGTTCTGATGCGTCAGCTCTTCATTGGCACGGGCGAGGTTAAAGAACGTCGTCACCTTCGACCTTCCCTCATACACCCATCCCACCACGGTATTAGTGGTGGAGAGCCACGTTGCGCCTTGATAACGCCCGGAGGAGAACAATAAGGTAAGCCCTATCACCTCAAGGAGGATGAATAGGGCCCAATGACAGTGGTCGCGTATGAAGTCTATAAGATTTCGCATCTATGCGCTGTTACCTTTATATGTTGTCCCCTACCCTGCCAGGGGGAAGGATGTTCTTGTCGTTCTATCTCATCAGGAAAGAGAAGTTATTGATGTTCTTCAGTGCTATGCCAGCACCAAGAGCAACGCTGCGAAGCGGATCCTCTGCAATGTGGAAAGGAATGCCTATCTTCGACTCAAGGCGCTTGTCCAGTCCGCGCAGCAAAGCACCGCCGCCACTGAGCCAGATACCATTCTTCACAATGTCGGCATAGAGCTCAGGAGGTGTCACCTCAAGTGCTGAGAGCACTGCAGCATCAATCTTCGCCACGGTCTTGTCTATACAGTGGGCTATTTCCTGATAGCATACGTTGACCTCCATAGGCAGTGCCGTGATGCGGTTAGGGCCATACACGGTATAGTCTTCTGGGGCATCGTTGCCCAAGTCAGCCAGTGCAGAGCCCACATTTATCTTGATACGCTCTGCCATACGCTCTGAAACGCGCATGTTGTGATGGCGTGACATGTACTCCTGAATGTCAGAGGTGAGCTCATCACCAGCAACACGTATGGAGGTGTTGCTCACGATGCCTCCAAGAGATATTACGGCAATCTCAGTGGAGCCGCCACCGATGTCTACTATCATATTGCCTTCAGGAGCCTCCACATCAATGCCGATGCCTACGGCTGCTGCCATGGGCTCGAAGATAAGATATACGTCACGTCCGTCGGCATGCTCGGCAGAGTCGCGGACTGCACGAAGCTCTACCTCTGTGCTGCCCGAGGGCACACCGATGACCATACGGAGAGACGGGGAAAAGAGATGACGCCCTGCAGGAACCATCTTGATAAGGCCGCGCATCATCATCTCACAAGCTGAGAAATCGGCAATGACACCATCTTTCAAAGGACGGATGGTCTTGATGCGGTCATTGGTCTTCTCATACATACTCTTGGCCACGTCGCCAACAGCTATCATCTGATTGGTCTCGCGGTCTATTGCAACGACAGATGGCTGGTCTACCACAATCTTATCATCCTGCATGATGATAGTGTTGGCAGTGCCAAGGTCCATCGCTATTTCTCTGGTGAATGAAAAAAAACCCATTATTGGTGTAGGATATTATGGAGTATTTACAAATTAACGAAGCTATGAATTCCGATACTTGGATTACTTATTCGTTGAAACGAACCAGCTGTTGATAGCTGTGTCATAGTGAGAGCTTACACCGAAGGCACGTGTGGCAAACATGCGACGCTGCTCAAGAGTGGTCTGTGCACCATTCTCCTTGAGGATATCGAGAAGCACGCCATACTCAGCCTTGGAAGGCACGATGACTACATCGTTAAAGTTCTTTGCTCCGGCACGTATGAGAGAGATACCGCCGATGTCTATCTTCTCAATGATATCTGCTTCTGAAGCACCTTCTGCCACTGTCTGCTCAAAAGGATAGAGGTCTACGATAACGAGGTCTATCTCAGGTATCTCATACTTGGCCATCTGCTCCTGATCACTCTGCAGGCTGCGACGGCCAAGGATTCCACCGAACACCTTTGGATGAAGCGTCTTCACGCGTCCACCGAGGATGCTGGGATATGTCGTAACGTTCTCAACGGCCTCACACTCGTAGCCAAGAGACTCTATAAACTTCTGCGTACCACCTGTAGAAAGGAATTTCACTCCTTCTGAATTCAACTTTGCGAGCAGCTCGTCGAGGCCGTCCTTATGGAACACACTGACGAGAGCGGTCTTTATTTTCTTTACTTCGGACATGAATATAAATTTTATAAATACGTAAAAAACAAACGGGGCTAAGGCAGCCTGCCTTAACCACTGGCGTGATGTTACTCTTTTTGCGGCACAAAATTACTAAAAAAGAATGATATACACAAATTTTGCAGACATATTTAATAAAAAGTACTCAAAACTTGACGTATTTGTTTGCCCTAAGGCACAAATGTATTACCTTTGCAGACGTATGGGCGCAGTGATGCCCCCATGCAAAAGAGAAATCCCACCAAGCCTATGATATTTCTACAACATCATGCCCGTCATATTATGGCGGCCTGTCTGTGTCTGTCTATTTTCACTGTGCTGATACTGCCAATGGCCTCACATGCGCAACAGAAAGGTAAGGCTTCCTACTACTCGCGTCGTGCCAACGGAGCACGCACCAGCAGTGGTGTTCGCCTGAACAACGACTCATTGGTATGTGCCCACAAAATGCACCCCTTTGGCACACTGTTGCTTGTAAAGAACCCCGCCAACGGCAAGGAGGTGGTGGTGAAGGTGATAGACCGCGGGCCACACGTTCGCGGACGTATCATCGACCTGTCATACGAAGCCGCCCGCAGGCTGGGCATCCTCGCTTCAGGCGTGGCGATGGTTGAAGTATCGGTATACGACCCCGACCTGCATGTGCCCATGCGGCCCAAGGACCAGTCGATGCCAGAGCTGGAACTGGAAATGACGGCAGAAAAAGACGAGGGTGATATTACCCCCGAATGGCAAAAAGACAAAAAAGCCAAATAGAGAATGAAAGAATATACTGATGCCGAACTGGCACAGATACTTGACAAACCCATATTCCGCACCATCTCCGAAGTAGCCGACGAACTACAGCTGGAGTGCTATGTCGTGGGAGGTTACGTCAGGGATATTTTCCTTGAACGTCCCTCCGATGACATTGACTGTGTCGTGGTTGGCTCAGGCATAGAGATGGCAACAGCCGTGAAGAAACGTCTGGGACGCCGTGCACACCTCTCTGTATTCAAGAACTTTGGAACGGCACAGGTGAAGACCGGCCCCATGGAGCTGGAGTTTGTTGGAGCCAGGCGCGAGTCCTACCAACACGACTCAAGGAAACCCATCGTGGAAGACGGCACTTTGGAGGATGACCAGAACCGCCGCGACTTCACCATCAACGCAATGGCGATATGCCTCAACAAGGAGCGCTTTGGCGAACTCGTTGACCCCTTCGGTGGCCTTGACGACCTGTGGGATGGCATCATCCGCACCCCACTCGACCCGGACATCACCTTTTCAGATGACCCGCTGAGGATGCTTCGCTGCATACGCTTCGCCACGAGGTTCAGGTTCTATATTGAGGATGAAACCTTCGACGCGTTGCAGCGCAATGCTGAACGGCTGAAGATTATCTCCTTTGAGCGTATCAGCGAGGAGCTGAACAAGATTCTGATGACACAGACTCCCAGCAGAGGCTTCGTCGACATGCAGAGGGCGGGGCTGTTAGAGCTCATCCTGCCTGAATTGTCGGCTATGGACATGGTGGAAGAGCGCAACGGCAAGGCTCACAAGAACAATTTCTTCCACACGCTGGAGGTACTTGACAACGTAGCCGCAAGCACCGACGGCACAACAGATATTCCTGACAAGGAACACATACTGTGGCTGCGTTGGGCTGCATTGCTCCACGATATCGGCAAGCCAAAGAGCAAACGCTGGGACAACTTGCAGGGATGGACTTTCCATGCACACAATACCATAGGTGCCAGAATGATACCAGGAATCTTCAGACGGCTGAAGCTCCCCCTTGACATGAAGATGAAGTATGTACAGGCATTGGTGGAACTGCACATGCGACCTATCAACATCGCCGACAATGAGGTCACCGATAGCGCTGTGCGCAGACTCGTCAATGATGCCGGCGATTATATCGACGACCTGCTGATACTCTGCGAGGCCGACATTACGAGCAAGAACGAGGTGCGCAAACGTAACTTCAGGAACAACTACCAGCTCGTGCGTGAGAAGATTGAAGACCTGAAGGAACGCGACTTCAAACGCCTTCTGCAGCCCGTCATTGACGGCAATGAGATTATGGAGCTCTTCCACCTGCCCCCGTCGCGCGAGGTGGGGATACTGAAGCAGTACCTGAAGGATGCCGTGCTTGACGGCATCGTTGAGAATGAGCGCGACCCCCTCATGGCTCTTCTGCTGGACAAAGCAAAGGAAATGGGGATTTAGGCCATGGCGTAAGTTTCAGCATAACAATACATGGTCTGCTATAGCATTGCAGCGAAAAGAGGTTGCCACGATATCGTAGCAACCTCTTTTTGTTATTGTCTATGGAGCCGTGGTTCACCTATTTGCCATGCTCCTTAGTCTGCAGTATTACTTCGCTAACTTTCCGTTAGAGCCCAGCACATCAACAATCTTATGGATGTACATCTGCTTCATTGCATCGCGGGCTGGGGTGAGATACTGACGTGGGTCGAAGTGACCAGGGTTCTCAGCAAGATACTTACGGATAGCAGCGGTCATAGCCAGACGTGAGTCAGAGTCGATGTTGATCTTACAAACAGCCGACTTTGAAGCTTCGCGCAGCTGCTCCTCTGGAATACCTACTGCATCAGGCAGCTTGCCGCCAAACTCGTTGATAGTGTCGACGCAGTCCTGAGGAACGGAAGAAGAACCGTGGAGCACGATTGGGAAGCCAGGAAGCTTCTTCTCTATCTCGTGAAGGATGTCGAATGCAAGTGGTGGAGGCACGAGCTTACCAGTCTTTGGGTCGCGTGTGCACTGCTCTGGTGTGAACTTGTATGCACCGTGAGAGGTACCGATAGAGATTGCGAGAGAGTCGCAGCCTGTGCGTGTTGCGAAATCGATAACCTCCTCAGGCTTAGTGTAGTGAGACTCCTCAGAAGCCACTTCATCCTCTACACCGGCCAGCACACCCAGCTCAGCCTCTACTGTTACGTCAAACTGATGAGCATACTCTACCACCTTCTTTGTGATGGCGATATTCTCTTCGTAAGGCAGTGAAGAGCCGTCGAACATTACTGAAGAGAAACCTGTGTCGATACAGTCCTTACAGGTCTCAAAGCTGTCACCATGATCCAGGTGAAGTACTATCTCTGGGTTCTCGCAGCCGAGCTCCTTGGCATAAGCCACAGCACCCTCTGCCATGTAGCGCAGGATGGTTGGGTTAGCGTATTTGCGAGCTCCGCGTGACACCTGCATGATAACAGGAGACTTTGTCTCTACAGCAGCCATCACGATAGCCTGCATCTGCTCCATTGTGTTGAAGTTGAAAGCCGGAATAGCATAGCCGCCGGCAACAGCGCGCTTGAACATCTCACGAGTGTTAACAAGGCCTAAGTCTTTGTAATTTACCATAGTTTCTTTATTCTTAAAAAGTTATCAAATACTTCACAAGTCAATATGATAACTGCAAAATTAGCAAATAATTTCATACCTCACAAATTATTTGCTCGAAAAAGTCTCAGGGCTTGGATAAATTCGGCTTTTTGCTAACTACGCTTAGCATTCATGCGGTGTCAGTTAAGCCTAAGTTTCGTCACCTTCACCTCTTCGTGAAGGAACATGGCGGCACACTCCTTGAAGCGCTCCGGCGATTCCGTAGTATAGTAGCGTATTGTGCCTCCCTCTGAACAATTGGCCGACATCTCCGGGTGACGAAGCAGATAGTCTTCCAGGGCCGCAGCTACGTATTCTCCCTGCGGCATGATGCTTATCCCCTGCGGCACTGCCTTGCGCAATGCGCCCATCAACAATGGATAATGGGTGCATCCCAGAAGGATTGTGTCGATAAGGGGGTCTTTCTCTAACAGTTGCTGTATGCGCTTCTTTACGAAGAAGTCTGCTCCCTCGCTGTCTGCCTCACCGGCTTCGACGATGGCAGCCCAAAGGGGGCAGGCCTGTCCCGTCACCGTGATGTCGGGATAGAACTTGGCTATCTCAAGCGAATAGCTCTTGGAGCGTATGGTACCCTCCGTTGCCACTATGCCTACGTGGCGCGTTGTGGTAAGCTTTCCCACCACCTCCACCGTAGGTCGTATCACACCCAGTACCCTGTATCCGGCCTGCTCCAGTGTAAGGTTGCCTGCCAGCTTCTTGGCCTCGGGCGCGGTGAGGCCTTCACAATAGGAGCGGAGAATGTCAGGAAAGTTAATCAGCGGCTGCGTGAGGTCATTCTGCTGAATGGTACGCAGTGCCTTTGCCGATGCGGTGTTACATCCCAGGACGACAAGGCGGCAACCCATGCCGAAGAGTGTCATCACGGCCTCTCGTGTAAATTCATATACCACGTCAAAGGAGCGTGAACCATATGGTGCACGGGCATTGTCGCCGAGATATATGAAGTCCCGGTGCGGCAGGCGGCGACGCAACTGCTGCAGTATCGTCAGACCGCCATAACCAGAGTCGAAAACGCCTATAGCTCCTGGCATCGT
>Ga0326513_10003593_pt1 | contig 11224 bp, 14 predicted proteins | sample 2_2465_0518_D_FD_203654 | JGI IMG/M metagenome (GOLD analysis project Ga0326513, IMG submission 203654) | Bovine rumen microbial communities from UC Davis, California, United States - 2_2465_0518 | ecosystem: Host-associated > Mammals > Digestive system > Stomach > Rumen | place: USA... | reverse complement strand
TGACACCGTAATGGGCAGTCCTTATGGATTGCGGAAACAACTCGTCCTTTTCGACGACGGCAAAGCCATTGTCAGCCACGCCACAAGAAACAGGTATTCCCTCTTCGACGCAAACGGCAAGTTCTTGAAAGACATCACCTTGTACTTCGCTGACAAAGACAAGAAGCCGCGCAACCTCCAACCCGTGGAAGGGAAGTTGGGCGACCTGTATTTCACTCAGGCCAACAACACGGGCGACATTTACCTGTTTGACGACAAAGGATTGATTGTCAAGGAACTGAAAATCAAATACCAAGCCTTGGAAATGTTAGCATTGGACGACCACCACATTGCCATCTACGGAGGCACATCGTGGACTAATAAATACAGGCACTTGGTATCCATTTTGGATACAAAAACAAATAAGGAGAAAATCCTTTGCGATGAATTCAGAGAGTCGAGTGGAGAACTCAAAAACAAGGGCTACTTCATTTACACTGAAGGCAAAAGGGATGACATGAAAGGCCAGTGGCAAATCGCGAAAGTCAACGGCAAGCTCATCGTTTCCAACCCGATAGACGGGCTGGTGAGAACCTACGATTTCAGTGGAAACAAGATTTCGGAAAAACTATTGGATTGGGAACCACAAACCCTGACCGTTGAAGAGCAAATTGCCTTGCAAAACGCACGAATCAAGGACTTGAAAGACGAGTTGCCTGGGGAAACCGACGAGAGAGTGCTTAGATTTTACAACGACTTTATTACCTTTTATGAAAACGGCATCCAACACATTAAAGAGCCTATCAATATGGGGTGGTTCACCATGGCCATCAAAGGCAACGACGACAACATCCTTTTCTTTGGCGATGCCGAGGTGGCAGGCCAAAACACATTCCACGTCTATTCGGTCAGCAAAGGGCAAAGCATTTCGACAGGCTCCTTCCAATGCGAAGACTACGACCTTGCCTTAACGAAAAAGCGCTTCGTGTGCCACAATGGGTTTTACTACGGTGTCCAAGTGCTGAAGAATTGTGATGGCATGCCACTGAGGTTAGTGAGGTTTAGGGCGGAATAAATCAACAAAAATCGGGATATGAAAAACCCAATCAGTTGACAAACATCTGATTGGGTTTTTCATTTGTACCCGAGGCCGAGTTACAAATATGAAATTTCGGTGTTTTTCATTTCGTTGGAAAATCAGTGTTTTTCGCTTTATATTGAATTGATATATTGCATTTTGTGCAATGCTCAACCATTACAAAACATTTCCGATTATTTCAAAATATTTCAATTAAGTGGGGAAAAAGTGGGGAAAAATTCATATCTTTGCAGCGCATTAAAAATATTCCTTATGGCTACTATCACATTAAGAATGTCGGCAAAGACCGACAAAAGCACCTCAAAGCATGAAATCTTGATGCGTTTCCGGCATGGAGCGATTGACCAATACGCAAAGACAAATATTTTTGTCAATGATGAGTATTGGAACGGTGACAGCGACACGCCAATTTCAATCCCTCGTTTTCGTCTGATGAATGATGAACAAAAACGACTTATCGCCGAATTGACGGATGCCTCAAAAAGGATTGAGGATGTAAAGAAGTATGTGCAACAATCTTTCATTGATTCAGGCGCGGGAAAGATGCCCATTCCGTCCGATTGGCTGAAATCGGCCCTTGACACATTCAACGGCATACGCAACACCCAACCCGAAAAGGAGCGTACCTTCTTTGACATACTCGATGAATACATTGAAAACAAGGATATTTCGGCACACAGGAAACGAACATTCAAGGTCATTGGGCGCGTGTTGAAACGTTACGAGTTATATAATGGCCTCAACCTCACTATTGACAACATTACGGGTGACACGCTGCATGACATTGAGAAATACATGTTTGATGAGCATAGACTGTTTGAAGATGGGAAATTGGATGACATATTGAAAGCCGTCCCCGAAAGCCGCAACCCACAGCCACGGGGAGAAAATGCCGTCTATGACATGATGGGCAAATTGAGGGTGTTCTTCAATTGGGCCAACGGGCGCGATAAGTCCTACAAGTTGGCAGAGCCATATACAAAGAACAATCCCTTTGACGCATACAGCGTTGGCGCGTGTCTGTATGGTACACCCTACTACATTACTATCGATGAGCGGAAACAACTATACCAAGTCAAATTGCGTGAACCGTTGGCGACCCAGCGGGATATATTCGTGTTCCAATGCCTTATAGGATGCCGTGTTTCAGACCTTTGGAGCATGACAAAGGACAATATCATTGACGGTGCTGTTGAGTACATTCCACGGAAAACCAAGGAGGGAAACCCCGTGACAGTCCGAGTGCCACTTACGGCCACAGCCATTGAGATACTCGAAAGATACAAAGACTACCAAGGTAAGGGGCTGTTCCCGTTCACCTCGCAACAGGAATACAACCGCAACATTAAGGAAATGTTCAAGCAGGCAGGATTGAACCGTATTGTTACGGTGTTGAACCCGACCAACCGCGAAGAAGAAAAGCGACCTTTGTACGAAATAGCAAGTTCACACCTTGCACGTCGTACATTCGTGGGAAACCTTTACAAGCAAGTGAAAGACCCCAACTTGATTTGTCCGATGAGTGGCCACGTTGAAGGCTCAAAAGCCTTTGCGCGGTATAGGAGCATTGATGAGGACATGAAGAAACAAATCGTCAATCTTTTGGAGTGAGAAAATGGGTGTTCAATTCCTTGAACGTATAAACGCCTTGAATACCTTGAACACTTGAACACCTTGAACACCTTGAACACCTTGAACACTTTGAACACCTTGAACACCTTGAACACCATAAACGGAAACATGATGAGAAACGAGATAAGACAAAGAATCGAAAACGCTTTGAATGCGGTTGGAAATGCTGAGTATTTGGCATATAGATACGATGACAGTTTCCCATATAACGAACTGTTTCAAAGCAGGGTTGGCGGCGCGATGGATGAGATTGTGCAATTGTCTGATATGCCCTTTGAAAAAAGTTGGGTTTCCGACAAATTGAGAATGGAGGTTGCGGAAAACCTATTGCAATATCCCGCTGACAGGCTTTTCATTATGAAAGAAACAATTTGGGGATTGTTTCCAAGTTTCTGTATCAAATGGCCTGATTTCCTCGAAACGCTTGATGTAACGATTTTCAGTTACGGCCAAAAGATAATCCAATGTTCCATACTTGACACGTGGACGGATGACAATTGGAAAAGCTGTACAAAGGCAGACGACGACACGAAGGAATATTTGTACGAGGCAAATTTGATGGCATTGCACATTATAGAGGCATTGCAAGATATTGTCGATAAAGGCTCGTTTGATGCGCGTGACAGCCATACGGGAAAGTCTTTGCTCAACGATGAGCAGCACCCAGCCAACGATGGCCAACTCGTCACAGTTCCCGCTCCGCTCGACGCTGTTCAGCCCGAACCCGCTCAGCTCGACGACAAAATATTTGAAGTCTTACCAGCATTATACGACATTCTTGTTTCTAATAGTGTTATTCTTTCAACCATTACCAAGGCAGATTTCATTGGGCGTGTACCAAGGGGGGATGTGTGGGCAATGGTGGGAACGAAAGCCAAAGCCAAAATGAAAGCGTTTGTTAGACTACTAAAACCATATTTTGATGCCAATTGGTACGACGCTGTTTGTGCAAGTGCGGGGATGACGACAGACCAAATGGGCAAGTTCAATTCTTACGATGCTTTGACAGAATTTGAACGCAAAGTGAAAGCAGAATTGAAAAGAATAGCACCAAAATAAAAGCAACCCAACAGCCAGCCCACAGTTTTCCACAGCAAAAATCAATTCAACCGATTGAACAACAAATGTTTAGTCGGTTGATTTTTTTTCATTTTTTGTTTCATTTCCACAGCCAGCCCACAATCCCCACAATGTAAACTTGCAACCGCAAACGCAACAAAGCGGATGCCGCCAGCCCCGCGATGGGACAAAACTTATAAACATAGTATCAATGACACAAACACTTATTGACGCTGCAAGGCAATGTCCGGGAATGATGGTGTCTATCAATGTAGGCGATTTGATAGAAGCCAACAATTTATTACTTGAACAGGCACGGGCGCAACTTGAACAGAAAATTGCTGACGCAAGCGCGGAAACCTACCTATCAAAGGAGAAAGTTTGTGAGATGCTCGATGTATCGACCACTACTTTATGGCGATGGGAAAAGGCGGGCTACCTCGTTCCCGTGGCTTTTGGCGGTCAAAAGCGGTACAAGAAAAGCGATGTACAACGCATAATCGAAGGGGAATAACTATGAATGACCAAGCATTAGACAATGTTCCCTCGATGGAGCAGCCAGTAAACTTTGACTTTTCGCGTATTGATGCCCCAAAACCCGATGAAAATTTCGGCCTGTTTAAAGTAAAGCCAGCCAATGAATGGATTGATGAAGCAAAGAACCGTCCCGTTCCACGGATGCTATTCGATTGCCTATGGTTTGAGGGCGAATTGTGTATTTTGTTTGCCGACACCAATTTGGGCAAATCCATTCTTGCCGTGCAAATAGCAGATTCAATTAGCAAAGGGCGACCAATCCCGCGTTTCAGGCTTGAAGCCAACCGCCAGCCAGTTATCTACCTTGATTTTGAATTATCGGACAAACAGTTTGAGGCGCGGTATTCGGACAATTTCACAAATCATTACAGATTCGATGATAATCTGTTGCGCGTGGAAATCAATCCCGATGCCGACATTTCCGACGGCTTCACCTTTGAAGAAATGCTCAATGCAAGCCTCGAACAAGCCATTATCGAAACAGGCGCAAAGGTGCTTATCGTTGACAACCTTACATATTTGCGCGAAGGCACGGAGAAAGCCAAAGACGCATTGCCATTGATGAAGCAGTTGAAATCCCTGAAAAGCAAGTGCAATCTTTCCATTCTTGCATTGGCTCACACGCCCAAGCGCGTGTTGAGCAACCCATTGACGCGAAACGACTTGCAAGGGAGCAAGATGCTCATTAACTTTTGTGACAGCGCGTTTGCCATTGGAGAAAGTTTCAAGGATAAGCGACTGAGGTACATAAAGCAGATTAAGCAAAGAAATTGTGAAGCCGTCTTTGATGCGGATAACGTGGCGGTGTGTGAAGTCACCAAGCCGGATAATTTCTTGCATTTCTCATTCATTGAATACGGCAAGGAAAAAGACCACTTGCGCGATTTTACAGAGGATGAGCGCGGCGACCTGATAGAGCAGGCCAAGCAGTTGCGCGATGGCGGACTTTCTCAACGCGAAATCGCCGACCGCCTCAAAGTGTCAGTCGGAACAATTAACAATTACCTAAAATCTTGATGCTATGGCCACGGAATACAGATACCAACTTGCGAAGCGCGGCAAATGGGTGTGTCCGCAATGCCAGCACAAAACTTTTGTGTTGTATGTCGATGCCGATGGCCAGCCGCTCAACGAAAGTGTCGGCAAGTGCGACAGGCTCGACAATTGCAACTACCACTACACACCGCGTGAATACTTCGCCGACAACGGCATTTCCACTGAGCAGAAGCCCAAGAAACCGACCATAAAGCCCGTTATCCGTCCGCGTCCGTCCTACATTGACACGGGCATTTTCAAAGCCTCGTTGAAGCGGTACGAAAGCAACAGATTCGTTTCGTTTCTCCACGGCCTTTTCGATGGCGACCCATACGACGTTACGCGGCAACTGATAACGGAATACTACATTGGCACTTCAAGCCATTGGGACGGCTCGACGGTGTTTTGGCAGGTTGACAGGTACGGGCATATCCACGGCGGGAAAATTATGCTGTATGATGCCGCCACAGGAAAGCGTGTCAAGCAGCCGTTCAATCATATAACGTGGGTACATTCGGCCCTGAAACTCGACAATTTCAACCTAAATCAATGCTTGTTCGGGGAACACCTTTTGAATGTCCCGGCATACTCGAATTATACCGTTTGCATTGTGGAGAGCGAAAAGACCGCGATATTGGGGACGGGCTTTGCAGCCGATGCCGTGTGGCTCGCTTGCGGCGGATGCCAAAACCTATCAAAGAAGGTGTGCCAACCCCTCACAGGGCGGCGTGTCGTATTGATGCCCGACAACGGGAAGTATGACGATTGGGCGGCGCGTGGGCGCGAACTCAAAGGCGTTTGTAAGGACGTGTTCATTTCTGACATTATGGAACAGAAAGCAGCCGAAAAAGGGGATGATATTGGCGACCTACTCATAGCAAGGCATAGGGCGGGGACGCTCGATGAATCAATCTTTGACGGCACGAACTTCAAAAGACTTTGACGCTATGGAAGACTTTATGGATTGGAACGAGTTGGATTCCCTGATGAGCAAGCCGCCAGCGCGGGAACGCAAGCCACGGAAACCAGCCTACAAGAAACCCGATGCGGTGAAGCGGTTGGAACAAGCGAAGGGCGGCACATATCGCGATGACACCGCCAATGGACTTACCCGCTGCATAGTTGACTATATCAAACTCAAAGGCGGCCAAGCGGAGCGCGTCAACACAATGGGCGTTCCCCTTGACACGCGGTGCGAAGTCACAGACATAATGGGACACCGCCGAACCATAGGCGGGATTGAGTGGCGCAAGGGCGGCGGGACGGTAGGCAGCGCGGACATTTCGGCGACCATACGCGGGCGGAGCGTCAAAATAGAGGTCAAGGTTGGCCGTGACAGGCAAAGCCCCGCTCAGCGCGAATACCAGCGTCAAGTTGAACAGTCGGGCGGATTGTACTACATTGCCCGCAACTTCACGGATTTTCTGCATTGGTATCACGAAAACTTTTGAAAATAACAGAGAAAAACAGAGAAAACTATGGAAAAAGGGAAGACAAACAACCCCAACGGGCGACCCAAGGGAACGCCAAACAAGATTACGGCCGATATGCGGGGATGGCTCACGGCTGTTATTGACAAAAACAGGAAGCAGATGGAAAAGGACTTGAAGCGATTAGAGCCAAAAGACCGCTTGCAGATACTTGAAAAGTTGATGCAATATGTTATCCCAAAGCAGCAAGCCGTTTCCGCTGACATTGACTTTGGCAGGCTCACAGATGAGCAGTTGGACGCGGTTATTGACCAACTAACAAAAGACATTGGCGATGAAAATTGAACTTGACAGGGTGAAGCGTATCGCGCTACTCCAAGCCCTGAAAGACGGGTATATTGACAGCGACACGTTGAGGGAATGGATTGGCGACAAAGTGTTATTGTCGGACAAGCCGATGACACTTGAAGAAGCAAGGCAGATGATGAGGGAATTGGAAGATGATTGTATGATTCAGTAAGGAGGGAAACACCATGAAGAAACCAATAAGCAAGGATTTCAAAATAATGCTGTTGTCGGTGTTGAGAAACGGACACATGACAGCAAACGACCGCTCCAACATTGAAACCTACCTGAAAATCTACTTTGACGGGTACACCCCGCCAGAGTTGCCACCGTTGACAAGTGAGGAATTGGCAGAACTTATCATTATTGAGGGGTTGGGCATTGATGCGGTTGTAGCCGATTATGAGAGGATAAAGGCAGAGCAGACCAATTGACCGCTCAAACAAAAACAAACAAAACAAACACATTGGAAATTCAGAGGTGAAAGCAGAGAGCGAATAGGGCGGGGCGACCCTTACAGGGTTGCAACGCTTCACCGATGAGCAGTTGGCGGCTGAATTGGAACACCGTGGCTTTATGGTGTGGAAATGGCAGGATTTGGGGGAGTTGGGTAGTGATTATTGGATTTGGTGACACCAACGGCAGCAATTCATAAAACGGTGAAAATCGTTAGAATTTAACGATAAATCGACCATTTTTTGGTGTTTCCCCGTGGTTTTGGAAATAGGCTCGTTAGAATGTAACGAACAACAGGCGAACAACAGGAATTAGACAAATTCTAAATAAGGCTTTCCCCGCTCAGCGTGTCAGGGAAACCCCTATATTTGCCGCTCCTAAACTTATTAGCAGCCGACACCCAAGCGGCTGAAACAACAAAGATTGCCCTTTGCACGGTGGTAGCAGCGGAAACGCCTACATGGTTACTAATAAGACCAAGGACACCTAAACAAGGGGCTTTTATCCTAAACTTATTAGACAATGACAGCGTTACAAGCAATCCAGCAAGCCCAACAGACAGGGCAAATTGCAATCACCAAGCAGACCGCAAACATGCTTGAAGCCGTGGCAAGGCTACAAGCGGCGGCTGAAAACTATGTTTCAGCGACAGAGGAAAACTTGCCGTGTGAGATTAGCGACACCGACACTTGCAACAGGCTTTTGGATGATTTCTACAAGCATTTCAATCCTGTGACGGATTATGCTTTCTCCACGGTTGGGGGAATCATGCTGAAAAGGGTTTTCTTGTTCCAACAAACAGACAATTTCAGCGGGCTATGATGACAGGGAATGAAAGTGCCGCCCTGATACAATGGGCGTGTGAGAAACTCCAAGAGGACATGGGGCGTGTTCAAGAATCGTTGGGCTTCTATGTGAGGGACTTTGTTTTCTATTTGGAACACCCTGAATTTGCACCCATGCCTGAAATTAAGGTTGAAGTAAAGACACCAAAGCCCAAGATGAACGGGAATGTTGTAAGGTTTGACTTTTCAAAGCCCAAAAACATGACAATTGACCGATTCCAAAAGTAGTAATCCACAACCCCGCCCCGCTCAACCCAAACCGATGAGCGGGGCAATTGATGAATACTACGTTCAAGTATGTTCAAAGCGTTCAAGGCGTTCAAGCCCGTTCAAAGTGTTCAAGCCGTTCAAAGCGTTCAAGCCCGTTCAAAGTGTTCAAGCCGTTCAAAGCGTTTGTCCCGTTCAAGTGAACGAACACTTGAACACTTGAATAAGTATCAAAAAAAGTGCTATCTTTGCACCGTATTTCCGTATGGAATATTTCTAATGCACCAGCACCGTGAAACACCCGTTTTTCGGTGCTGTTTTTGTCTTATTTTGGAATAAATGGGGAAAAAGTGGGGAAAAACACAAAAAGAAAAATCCCAATATATTGACTATCAATAATATTGGGGTTTCTTATTGTACCCGAGGCCGGGCTCGAACCGGCACGGCTTTAAAGGCCAAGGGATTTTAAGTCCCTCGTGTCTACCAATTCCACCACTCAGGCACTTACACAAAAAATCCCGAACCGATTCGGGACCTTGTAGAGCGGAAAACGAGACTCGAACTCGCGACCCCGACCTTGGCAAGGTCGTGCTCTACCAACTGAGCTATTTCCGCAAAAGCGGAGCGGAAAACGAGACTCGAACTCGCGACCCCGACCTTGGCAAGGTCGTGCTCTACCAACTGAGCTATTTCCGCTTGCGAATTGCGCGGCAAAAGTACTACTTTTTTCAATTCCGACAACATTTTCGAGAAAAAATTTCCAGTTTTTTTTCTTCAACACGAATTTCCATCAATGATCCATGAATTTCCAAAAATAAAATTCCTGAATAATTCGTGTTCAATTTATGGAAATTTATGTTGAAAATCAATAATTTGCATTGCAAAGACATTCATTCATTCCACAAACGAATTCCAGTTTTTTTTTCTTCAACACGAATTTCCATCAATGATCCACGAATTTCCAAAAATAAAATTCATGAATAATTCGTGTTCAATTTATGGAAATTTATGTTATAAATCAACAACTTACATTTCATCAACATTCCTTTTTCGCAAACCGAATTGAGTTTTCGTGTAATTCTTTGTAGTTTTACGCCGAGTTTTGCGTCTAATAGGCAAACGATTCTGAACGATGAAAAAGGAAGAAACGGAATTTGCAAACATCGTGAAAGCGCACAAAAACACCATCTTCACCGTGTGCTACCTCTTCTCGAAAGACCAGGACGAGGTGAACGACCTGTTCCAAGAGACGCTCATCAACCTTTGGCGGGGCTTCGACTCGTTCAAGGGGCAATGTGACATGAAGACTTGGATTTGGCGCGTCAGCCTCAACACCTGCCTCACCGCAGAGCGCAAGAAGAAACGCAGCGTGGAAACCGTGCCGCTCTCGATGGACATCAACCTCTTCACCGACACCGACGACGACACCCGGCAAATCCAGCAACTCTACCGCCGCATCAACAAACTCGGCGTGGTCGATAGGGCCATCATCTTGCTTTGGCTCGAAAACATGAGTTATGAGGAAATCGGGCAAATCATTGGCATCTCCACGAGGAACGTCTCTGTCAAACTGGTCAGAATCAAGGAACAACTGAAGAAAATGTCAAACGAATAAAAACGCAAAGCAATGGAAAACAACGAATTGGAAGAAATGCGGGCACAATTGGCCACCTTGAATGAAAAGTTGGAAAACGAAAGCATCGTTGACGATAGGCTTGTCAGTGAAGCCACAAAAAAACACATTTCCGAATTGCAGCGGAAACTGATTGGCAGAATCGTCATAATTACCCTGTGGGCAGCTTACTTTTATTGGAGGCTTGAACTTGGGATATTTCTACTTTGGTGCGTGGGTCTCCTCGTAATAAGCATTTACACATGTTTTGTGGTTCGCCAAGGCAATTCCGCCTCTATGCCTGTGACGGAATACGCACGGCGGCTCCGCAAAGCCCTGAAAATCTACAAAATAGGGAACAGGTTTCTATGGATTTTAACCATTTTGCTCATAATGGCTTGGGCAACATACGTACTTGTCTTAAATTGGCCATCTAACCTAAAAATAGTGCTCCCCATTTTCTTTGTGTGTTCAATGATTGCCCTAATTTTGTTGGTGGCCTATTTTATTAAAAATGTGTATGTTTCGCCTGATGTCGAACTGAAGTTGGAGATGGTTTTGGAGGATTTGGACAAAGACAATCAAGATGCAGAATAAACGGGCACGATTTTTGTAGTATTTAAACCATATTATACCCAGTTAAATCCTCAAAAAACACATTCTATGAAGAAAATTTACTTTCTATTGCTTTTGTCAGCACTCTCATTCCAATGCGCCGTGGCGCAAAACGAACTCCAAAATCCATACGCAGTAGCCAAGGAAGATGGATTCAGCTATCGTTCGTTGAAGAAACTCATCAATATGGACAGCCTTTATGTCGGGTCACAATTTGAGTCCCCCTATCATGACCTGCTTAGCATTTTGTATTCCCGAGTAGGGCATTACAAGGATGCCATGCGTATGGCCGAAAAAGGCCATTTGTTTTCAGACAAGACGCGTTTAGCCAAGAACTATGAAAATGTGATAGCAATACCCTTATCGAAAGTGA
>Ga0326513_10003592_pt1 | contig 11225 bp, 13 predicted proteins | sample 2_2465_0518_D_FD_203654 | JGI IMG/M metagenome (GOLD analysis project Ga0326513, IMG submission 203654) | Bovine rumen microbial communities from UC Davis, California, United States - 2_2465_0518 | ecosystem: Host-associated > Mammals > Digestive system > Stomach > Rumen | place: USA... | reverse complement strand
TAAAAAAAGCATGAAAGCGGCAGCGACGGCGGGAACGTCTGTATTTGAGCAAATAGCAAGCGGAAACGCACAGAACGTACAAGACGCAGCAGGCGTACAAGACGTATTAGACGTACAAGACACACAAGCACCTTTAGTACGGCTTAATTTGAGGCTACCGGCCGACATTAAAGAATACTTACAGGCCGCAGCCTACAGGGAAAGCAGTGCAAAGCATACCGTAACTATCACAGAGTATTTATGTAAGCTTATTCGCGCAGATATGGAAAAGCACAAGGCCGACTAACAAGGGGGCGCAGCAATGACCTTAAAAGAGATCCAGCAGCAAATAGACGCGGCGCACGCTGCGCCTATTAACACAGACGGTACAAGCGAGTTTTTCGACCTGCCCCGCGTCTATTATAAAGACTTGCCCGTAAAGCTTAAAGGCGAGGTAAACAGAATAGAACTTGAGGCGGTAAAGCGTTTCTTGCTTGAGTGCTACCCCGTCGGAACGCTGGACGACGTATTAGCAGATCAGACCGCCTTTAAAGAAAAACTTGTAAAGGCTTTGCACACTGCACGCTACTTAATCGAAAGCACAGACCTTACCCCGCCACAGCTTACAGGAAACGAGAAAGCAGACGCGGCAATACTTGAGGCTTTTAAACCCGTTTCCCTTATAGGCGCAGATTTTATAGAGGCATGGGAAAAAGTAACCGGCGTAAAGGCGACCATAACGACAGAAGAGGCAAAGGCCGCCTTGCCCCGCCTTACAAGCATAGTACTGCAAAAGCACCTTATACCTAACAATAAGCTTGCAAATAGTCTTACAAGCCTTACAACAGAGATTATACAGCACGCTTTTAATCTTAAAGTAGGCGGGAAAGGCGAAAACGAAATAAAAACGCGCTGCATATTGAGCTATGAGGGCGAAAGCGTGAAACTTTCAAGCCGTCAACCTTTTACAGAATATGATAGGACAGTAGCAGACGCAGTAACGAGCTTATACGAGTACGGCGACGCAAGCCATATAATAACACCGGCGACAGTTTACCGGGCAATGGTACACGCTACCGAAACGGAAACGCCATCACCGCAGCAGATCGGTGCAGTGACGCGCAGCCTTGATAAAATGCGTTTTGTGCGCGTGCAAATTGATTGCACAGAGGAATTAAAGAAACGCAAGCTTTCTTTGGACGGCGCACAGAGAACAGGCGGCAAGATAGATACTTATTTACTTACCCTTAAGGCTTTAGAAGTAGAGGCGGGCGGCCAGAAAGTAAAGGCCTATAAAGTAATAGACGCACCCGTACTGTACGAGTACAGCCGCCTTATAGGGCAAGTAATAACTGTACCGGCTGCATTACTGGACGTGCGCGACAGCACCGGCGCAAAAGTGGCAAATACAGAACGACGCATAGCAATTAAAAGCTACCTTTTGCGGCGTATTTCAGTAATGAAAGGTAAAACCAGCAACCGGCAAAGCAAGCACATTATGTACGACGCTATTTACGACACAGTAGGCGACAGGAAAGAGCTTTCCCGGAAAGATCAGAAAGCAATACGCGACTATATAAGCCTTGTGCTTGAAAGCTGGAAACGCGAGGGATTTATAAAAGGCTTTTCAGATCTTACAGAAGGGCGCAAGAAAACCGGCGTAACAATCACGCTATAAAGGGGCAATCTTTGGGTACACAACCCCGCGCCCTCACAAAAACAAGGGGCAATCTTTGGGTACGAGGGGGGCAATAAATAGGAACAAGGGGGGCAATAAATAGGAACGTAGGGGGCAATAAATGGGTACATAGAAAACCCACAAAAACGGCCTTAAAGCCTTATATATCAAGGCTTTTCGGCATTGTGCGAAAAAGCTATAAGTACCGTAGGTACAATAGGTACTGTACACGCGCGCCCTACCTTCTACGCTTACGCTTGACGGTACGGCCGCGCTTTCACATAATGGAAACGGCCTGTAAAGAAAAAGCCCGCAGTGACGCGAGCGAAAAGGGCAACTTTCTTTTAAAGGCCAGATAGGCCGAAAGTAGGAAAAACGACGAATACCGCCAGAAACCGACGGCGAGAAAGGGGGCGTAAACAAAAAAAGGCGGCGTAAATCCTACTTAAGCGTATTCAGATAATTTTAAGTAGACGACGGAAGGGGGCATTTTATGGCAGCACAGCACAGTGACGCAGGAAACAAAAAACCGGCCGCGCAGCCCGTGGAAAGCAAGCGCAGCCGTGAGGCAGAGTAAGCAACAACGCAAGCCCCGCCCTATGCCCTATTATAGAAGGGGCGGCGGCTATTTTCAAGAAAGGACGGTAAAATAGCTGTATGAAAAGATCAGAGGCAGCAAAGTTAGTAAAAAGCCGGTATGCAGAGTATTTACCACCGGCGAAAAAGAAAATACACGGAAAGCAAACGTATATATGCCCGCTGTGCGGCAATGGTACAGGCAAAGACGGCGACGGCATGAGCATAGACCCACACGGCGACGGCACGCAGCTTAAATGCTTTAAGTGCGGCTTTTATGGCGACATAGTAGACCTTTACCAGCAAGAGCATAATTGCGACGCAAAAACGGCTTTTGACGCATTTTATAAGCTTTTCGGCATAGACATAGACGCGGGCGACAACAGAACGCGCGCAGAGGCCACAGAAACGGCCACAGAGCCGCGCAAGGCTGCACAGGGTACAAATATCATACCCGCGCAGAAAAAGCCCGTAGAAACGCCTACAGAGGCCACAGCGAGCAAGCCAGACTACACAGCTTATTATAGGGCGTGCAAAGAGCGCATGAGCGACCCGGCCGCGCTGGAATACCTTTCTTTTAGAGGCATAAGCCCTGAAACGGCGGCGTGTTATTGGATAGGATACGACCCGGCAGCAGACCCGGCGAGTGTACCCGGCGCAATGGGTAACGAGTACCGGCCGCACCCTTGCCCGCGTCTTATTATTCCTTTTGACAGATCGCATTATATGGGGCGCAGAATTGACGGCGGCACAGATTATAAAGCAATGAATAGTAAGCAGCACGACGAAAACGACGTAGCCCCGCCCTTTAACATTGCGGCATTGTACAACGAGGCCGGGCGGCCTGTATTCATCACAGAGGGCGCAATAGACGCGCTTTCGATAATTGAGGCGGGCGGCGTTGCCCTTGCCACTAATAGCGCAAGCAACCGGCAGCGCGTTATAGAGGCCTTGAAAGAGAAAAAGACCCGCAGCACGCTTATATTATGCTATGACACAGACGACGCAGGAAAAGCAGCGACGGCGCAGCTTGAAGAGGGCTTAAAAGAGCTTGAGATACCCTTTTTAGAGGCCAAAATATGCGGGAAACACAAAGACCCAAACGAGGCATTAACGGCCGATAAAGCGGCCTTTGTGGCGGCAGTGACGAAAGCAGAGCGCGAGGCCATAGAAGAACAGGCAGAGCAGCCCATAAATGCGGCAAGCGCAAGCGAGTATTTAAGCGGCGGTATGTTTGAAAAGGATATAGACTATTTCAGACAGTACAAAGACCGCAAGTTAGGCATACACCCGGATATAGACCGCTATTTGACGCTTTACCCCGGTTTAGCAGCTTTGGGCGGCGCGTCGTCTTTGGGAAAGACAACCTTTGCAGTAAATATCATAGACCGGCTTTTAGACAATGGCGAAACGGTACTTTATTTTTCGCTTGAGCAGCTACCTATAGAGATCATTACTAAAAGCCTTGCCCGCAAGCTTTACGAGGCAGACCCGACGACGCAGCTTACAAATATAGACATTAAAAACGGTGCGACGTGCGAAACGCTGGAAAGGATAAAGCGCGAATACGCAGAAAAGGCGACGCGCTACCAGATCATAACGGGCAGCTTTAGAACGACCGCAGCCGATATAGTGGCTTTTGTGGAAGAGTACCGGCGCGAGCATGGCGGCGACAGCTGCAAGCCGATAGTAATTATTGACTATTTGCAGCTTATAGCCCCGCCCGTCGGCTTTAAAGGCGGCATAAGGGAATACACAGACGAAAACGTAAAAACCCTTAAGGATATGCAAAAGCGCAACGGCCTTTTTGTAATCATGATAAGCAGCTTTAACCGTAGCAGCAATTACGAGCCGGTAAGCTATGAGGCCTTTAAAGAAACGTCTATGATAGAGTTTACTTGTGACTATGTATGGGGCTTGCAGCTTTCCATACTGGACGCAGAAAACGACGACTTTTACACTGTTAAAGGCAAGCAAGGCGGCAGAAAGGAAAGGCCGATAGATCAAAAAAGGCGGCTTGTGAACGACGCACAGGGCGCAACGCCTAAAAAGGTAGAGTTTGTAAGCTTGAAAAGCCGCAACGGTAAACAGTTTTATAAAGCTTTCTTTGACTACCGGCCGCAGTTTGACAGTTACACAGAGGACGCAGACAAGGGCGAAAGCATGAAAGGCTTTACCAGAGTTTTCGGAAGTACACCTTTTGATGACGACGAAAGCGACGACGTACCGACTTTATAATAAAACATCGGCACAGACCACACACAGAGGCGGCAACCCACAGCGGGCGGCCGCCTTTCTTTTTATAGGCAAAATAGGCCAGATGCCCGGCAGAAAGCGGCGGGCATTTCTACTTAAGCGTATAAATGTAATCTCAATTAGACCCGGAAAAGCCTTGTAAACATTGACATTACACGCATTAAGGCGTATAATGTGTATAGAACGTACAGAGCGCATAAAGCGTACTGTACGTACAGCACGTAAAAGACGTGCGGCACAGATAGTACAGGAAATGCAGACCGTACAGAAAGCGAGGCGTAATAATGGCAATGACGGCAGAGGCCAGAGCAGCCCGCGCAGAGTATATGCGAGATTGGCGAAAGAAAAACCCCGGCAAGCAAAAAGAATATACGGCGCGTAAATGGGAAAGAAAAGGCCAGCAGATCAGAGAAGAAAGAGCAGCCGCAGAAAAGGGGCGAGGCAATGGCGACGAAAGAAGCAGCAGAGCGTAAAGACGAGCTTATTATAGCCGCCCTTATAAGCAACCCCACAGTAGCAGCAGCGGCCACAGCGTGCAGTGTTTCTCAAACGCAAATATTTGCCCGCTTGCGTACACCGGCTTTTAAGGAAAAGTACGACGCAGCCCGGCGCGAGATTTTAGAGCAGAGCGCGGCGTATATTCAAGGCATGGTAAGCGAGGCAATACGGAAAATGCGCGACGTTATGAACGACAAAAACGCAAGCCCGCAAGTGCAGCTTAACGCAGCAGAGGCCATAACGCGCAACAGTCTTAAGCTTACAGAACAAGCCGACATATTAACGCAGCTTGCAGAGCTTAAAAAGGCGGTATTTCCGAATGAATAGCGCACTACAGAGGCAGCTTGCAGAGATCAAAAGAGAAGTACAGCACAGACAAGACGCACGCGACGTAATAGACGCGCTGGACGTAACGCAGCATATAGCCCCGGTATACTTGCCCTTGCATGAGGATATACAGACGCAGCAGCACCAGTATTACAACCTACCGGGCGGCAGAGGCAGCGGCAAAAGTAGCTTTTGCGCCCTTGAGATTGTAAACGGCGTAATGCAAGACCAGACCGGCGAAAGCAACGCAATAGTATTTAGGCGTACAGCAAATACCATGCGCGAAAGCGTTTACAGTCAAATTGCATGGGCAATAGACGTGCTGGACGTAAATGACCTTTGGCGCGGCAGTGTTTCGCCTATGTGCTGGACATACAAGCCCACAGGGGCGCAGATTCTCTTTAGAGGCCTTGACGACAGTAGCAAGCTTAAATCAATTAAGCCCCGGCGCGGCATTTTCCGCTATATATGGCTTGAGGAATTTAGCGAGCTACCCGGCGAGAACTTCACAAGATCAGTAATGCAAAGCGTGCAGCGCGGCGGCAGTGCGTTTACAGTCTTTCGCAGCTTTAACCCGCCTATAAATGCGAGTAATTGGGCAAACGTCTTTATAGCAAGGCCAGACGACCGGGCAATAACACTGCACACGTCTTACCTTGACGTACCGGCCGCATGGTTAGGCAATGACTTTATTTTAGAGGCTGAAAGGCTGAAAGAGATAAACGAGCAAGCTTACCGGCATGAGTATTTAGGCGAGGCCACCGGCAGCGGCGGCGAGGTATTCCCTAATGTGATAGTACGCACTATTACCGACGACGAAATAAAAGAGCTGCAATACATTTACGCGGGCGTAGACTTTGGCTTTAGTGTAGACCCGGCAGTGTTTATCCGCGTAGCCTATGACAGCAAGCACGACAGCGTTTACCTATTAGACGAAATTTACAAAAAGCACTTGAGCAATAAAGAGCTTGCGGCACAGATCATAGCGAAAGGCTACGACTGGACGGGACAATATGAAAGGGGCAGCGTCTTTAGTGGCTACGAGGTAACGAAAGAGGCGCAAACGATAGTATGCGACAGCGCAGAGCCTAAAAGCATAGCAGACTTAAGAAACGAGGGCTTAAAGGCCATAAGCTGCACAAAGTATGCGGGCAGTGTGCTATACGGTATTAAGTGGCTGCAAAATAGGCGAATTATCATAGACCCGGCGAGAACACCAAACGCGCATAAAGAGTTTGTAAGCTATGAGTATTTAACGACGAAAGACGGCGAGTTTTTAGCAGACGTGCCAGACGCAGACAATCACGCCATAGACGCGACGCGCTACGCGCTGGACAGACTAATAAACTACCGCAAAATATCGGCTTAAAGGCCAGAAAAGAGGCGACAGCATGGCATATTTGCGTATTCACTGCGAGGTATGCGGCGGCACATGGGAAGTGTACCACCGCGACGACTGGAAAGACCACAGGGCGAGACAGTGCCCGCACTGCTTTAGTAAGATTGATCGCAGTACATGGGAAAGAGAAGTAGTACCGGCCTTTAATTCTGTACAAGACGCAAACGCAGAATTATTTAAAGATCATACCGGCCAGCACGTACCGCTTTTTACCTTTGACGTAATAGCAGACCACCTTTACCAGAACAGGCAGACAGTGCAGCAGACCGGCGGCAACGCTTGCCCGCTTATTGACTGCCTAAACGAGATATACAACGACTAAAAGAAAAGAGGCAATAATAATGCTACGAATCAGAAAAAACCGCGACGAAACTTATTATATAGAAGAGGAACGCGGCAGCCGCATTGCAGAATTTGCGACGCTATCAGACGCGGCAATAGTGCTGCGCTACCTTAAAGGCTCAAACATGACGAAAGACGAGGCAGAAGAGGCGCGGGCGGTAATGTTTTCCTATGACGTGCGAGGCCGCAAAAATGGCGAGGCCGCTACTTGAGCGTATAAACATAATTTCAATTAGACCGGCAGAAACCGGCCAGAAAGCGAGGTAAAAGGGCATGAGAATACCGACGTTTGAAACACCGGAGCCGGGCGCGTGGCAGACCGACGAAAGCGGGCGGCGTTTTCGTATGATTGGCGGTGTAAAAGAATATGAAATGATGGTAAGCGTAGACGGAATAGAAGTGCCACAGAGCGAGCTTGCAGCCTACCATGAGCGCAAGCGGGCAGCAGAAGAGGCGCAGCGCGAGGCAGAAAGAAACCGGCCAGCACCGCCACCGCCTAAAAATTGCCCTTTTGCGAGCGGCCTTACTACCGCTTGCACCGGCGAGGCGTGCGCTCTTTTCCTTAAAGGCTGTACCCTTGCGCGGCTTGTAAACCGGCCGCCCGCGAAACGTACAGAGGGCTTGCAATGCCCTTTAAGCAAGTACGGGCATAAGTGCCGCACAGATTGCGCCCTGTATAAAGAAACCGGCTGCACACTTACAGCCGTAGAAATTGAAAGCGAGGTAAAATAATTATGAGTAAGTTTAACAGTTACGCGAGAAAGCTTGACGACATTGCAAAAGAGGCCTTTACCGAATACCGCACAGTATACGCGGCTATGAAAAAGGCAGAGCAGAGGGCGAAAGAGTACCCGCATAAAACCGGCAGTGTAATTGCAGAATATGCGGTAAAATCCGCACGCGCACAGGCCGATTACATAGAGGCAAAGGCGGCCTATGATAAAGCCCGGCGTAACTTTGGCGCAGCACAGGAAAAGGCTATTAAAGACCTTCGCAGCGAGCTTGCGGCAGCCCTTGACGACGCTTACAGCGCAGACCCGGCCGCGCTGGACAGTAACACGCTTGAACTTTTGAAAAGCGGTATTATGAGCGCGAGCGAGTACGCAAAGCTTATGAGCGCAGCACAGGCGGCCGGTAATGCTACTATGGTAAGAATGATCGGCAAGTATGCTATGGACGCAGCCGACGAAACGGCCGCAAAATACGGCCAGAACGACCCGAAAGCGGCAGAGTTTAGGCGCGTTTCTCACATTAGCCGCGCCTTTACCGGCAGCACATACCTTAATAACTTTGACTATATCACCGACGTTTTCAGACGCTGCACGCGCAACCCCGCTATGATTGACAGATGGGGCGACCTTACCGGCGACGCAGTAGAAAACTTTTAAAATGCTTTCTTAAGGTTAGTGCACATATACCTTTAGAAAGAGGCTTGCCCGGCTTTTGTAAAACTACCTTTCACGGGCAAGCCGTTTTTTTATGCCTATAAAAGAAAGCTGCACAGCACGCCCGGCGCAGATTGTACGCACAGTACGTTTTTTACTTGACAATTAGACACAACGAGCATATAATAGACAATGTAAGCATAAACATTACTTGAAAGGGGCGGCAATCATGGCATACAGTGCAGCTTTAACAGTCTTACCGGCAGCGCAGCCCGTACCTTTAAAGGCCTTACCAGCTACGCAGCTACCGGCCTTTAGTAATACCCTTTTTGAGCGTTTCATAGACTACACAGACCGCAAAGAAACCACCGTAAAAGGCTATTTTACTTGCATACGGCAGTTTGTGAAATGGCTTGAGGCAAACGACATAAGGCAGCCAGAGCGCGAGCATATAAAGGCGTACCGCGACTACTTAAGCAGCAGCGGCCTTGCGACCGGCACACAGTCACAGTATTTAAGGGCTGTAAAACACTTTTTCAAGTGGACGGCAAGCGAGGGGCTTTATCCAAACGTAGCCGACAATATACACGGCGCAAAGGTACGGCACGACGTACACAAGAAAGACGCTTTACAGCGTGAGGCAGTGCCACAGATTGCAGACACTATAGACCGCAGCAACGAGGAAGGAAAGCGGCTGTACGCAATGTATTTACTGTGTGTTATATGCGGCTTGCGCACAATCGAAATACACCGCGCCGACGTGGGCGACCTTAAGACCGTAGGCGGCACGACTTACCTTTATTTACAGGGCAAAGGCCACGACGACAAAGACGCGCCGGTATTGCTTATAAAGGAAGTGTACGAGGCCGTACAGGACTACTTACAGCACCGCAGCGAGAAAGTAACGGCGAAAAGCCCGCTTTTCACGAGTACCAGCAACCGAAAAGCCCACGACAAAAACGGCGAGCCTACAAGCCGCATTGCTACAACGACAATTTCAACAATGCTTAAAACCTTGCTTGTAAATGCCGGGTACGATAGCGACAGATTGACCGCCCACAGCTTACGGCATACCAGCGGAACAGGCGCACACAAGGCCGGTATAGACCTTTACGGCGTACAGCACCTTATGAGGCATTGCGACCCGGCCACAAGCGAAATATACATACACGACGACGACCACAAGACCGCAGAGGAAAAAGGGCGCAAGGGCATTTATGATTACTATTTCAACGGCGCAGAGCTTAACCCGGTAATGCCAGAGCTTGAGGCCGAAATAATGACGCTTACCCTTGAGCAGCAGCAAGCCTTATTAACGCAGATCAGAGCGCAGAAAGGGGGGAAATAATAATGCGTATATGCCCGGTATGCAGTGAGGAATACACCGCCCCGCCAGCCCTTTCGCGCAAAGACAATAAAACGGCTATATGCCCGCTATGCGGTATGCGCGAGGCTTTAGACGCAGCACCTTTAACAGAGCAGCAGAAAGCGGAAATAATCGCAATGGCAGAAAGGAAAGGCGAAAATGAGCGACTTTGACAGACCGTTTTACACTGTACCAGAGGCGGCAGAAAAATTGCGCGTACATGAAAACACGCTTTATAACATGGTACGACGCAAAGAGCTTGAGCATTACAAAATAGGTAAGCAGATCAGAATAAGCGCGGCAGAATTGGAAAAACTGAAAGTACCAGCAGAGCCGCAGCAGACGACCGAAAAAGCGTCTAATTAAAATTAGACGTATACGCTTAAGTAGAGAAAGGGGGCTTATAAAAGCATGGTTATAGCAATAGCAAATCAGAAAGGCGGGCAAGGCAAAACGACAACGGCGCAAGCCATAGCAACCGGCGCAGCACTGATCGGCCGCAAGGCACTTGCTATAGACTTCGACCCGCAAGCAAACCTTACTTTCAGTATGGGCGGCAATAGCGCAGACGTGGGCGCGTATGAGCTTATAAAGGGCATTACAACGCCCGGCCAGACCATACAGAAAACAGCGCAAGGCGACCTTATAGCGGCCAGCAGTAACCTTGCCCTTGCAGATACTTCCTTTACAGGCAGTGAGCGCACAGGCGCGCTAAAAAAAGCTATAAAGCCATTAACGCGCAAGTATGATGTAATAGTCATAGACTGCCCGCCTACGCTTAATACATTGCTTGTAAATGCGCTTGCGGCCGCAGACATAGTAATTATTCCTTTAACGGCCGATATTTACAGTTTGCAAGGGCTGTACCAGCTTAAGCAGAGCATAGACAGTGCGAGGCGCAACAAAGACATAAACCCCGGCTTAAAGATCGGCGGTGTATTGTTCGTAAAGCATAACACGCGCACGATACTTGCCCGCGACCTTACAGACACTATAAAAGAGAAGTGCGGCGAGCTGCAAATACCAGTATATAAAACCACCATAAGTGAAAGCGTAGCAATACGCGAGGCACAGACGCAGCGGCAAAGCATATTTGACTATGCGCCCCGCAGCAGACCAGCAGCAGACTATAAGCGGCTTATTGAGGAAATAGGCCTGTAAAGAAAAAGAGCAGCAGCGGCCAGACTATAAAGACGCAGTGGCCGCAGACCATGAGGCAATAAAGCAAGGTAACTTTAACTTTGAGGGCATAGGCCTATAAAAAGAAAGCGAGGTAATAAAACAATGGCAGCTAAAAAAAGCATGAAAGCGGCAGCGACGGCGGGAACGTCTGTATTTGAGCAAATAGCAAGCGGAAACGCACAGAACGTACAAGACGCAGCAGGCGTACAAGACGTATTAGACGTACAAGACACACAA
>Ga0326513_10003588_pt1 | contig 11229 bp, 8 predicted proteins | sample 2_2465_0518_D_FD_203654 | JGI IMG/M metagenome (GOLD analysis project Ga0326513, IMG submission 203654) | Bovine rumen microbial communities from UC Davis, California, United States - 2_2465_0518 | ecosystem: Host-associated > Mammals > Digestive system > Stomach > Rumen | place: USA: California... | reverse complement strand
AACGCGAAGTAAAATAATTGACAAGTGAGGGGTTTTGCGGTATTATTTATAATGTATAACTATGAAAATAAAGGAGGTCTGCGGATTGCCTGATTTATCTATTATTTTCGACGTCGGCGTGGTTGCGCTAAGAATACTTTTGCCGATTTACGCCATCGTTATTGTCTATCAGTGTTACGCGGCAATGCGCCGCCGCAGACGAACTGAAAAGCCTTTGGTAACCCTGTGCAATATGCAGACGGGCAACGTTATCCCAATTCTTTTCTGGGAAAACTCCATCGGCAGAAGCAAGTCGAGCGACGTTGTTGTGACCGACCTTGCGGTTTCGCGTAACCACTGCGTGCTGCTGAGGCGCAGCGAGGGTTGGTTCATCACCGACACCGGCTCAACAGGCGGAACGTTTGTTAACGGCGTTCCCGTTGAGGGCAGAGCTCAGGTGCTCATTAACGACGTAATCACAATCGGCTCAACTGATTTCGAGTTCCGCAGGGGCGAGGAATTTCAGGCTCCGCTGAGGTCGAGCTGGTTTTTCTCAAAGGTTAACGACAAGCCCGCCATAAGACCGTGGAAGCTTTTGCTCATGGTAACTCTGTTCCACCTCTTTATGGGCGTTGAGGCGATGTTCTGGAACGACGGCACTAATCCGCTTTCTCCAATCATTCTTTTCGGCGCACTCGCGGCTGTTGAATGGGGCTTCTTTGCGGTTTCTTACTTTGCGTTCAGACGCGTGAATTTTGAGCTTGAATCGCTGGGACTGTTCCTGACGGGAATAGGCGTAATGATGCTTGTGCGGCAGGTTGAAAAATCAGCCTACGTTCAGCTTGTTGCCGCCGCCGTGGGACTTGTGATCTTCTGTGTTATCATAAAGCTGATTGAGGACCCCGACAAAATCAGCCGTTTCCGCTTTCCGATGATGATCGTGGCAGTTCTGCTGCTGCTGACGAGTATTTTGTTCGGTAAGATAACAAAGGGCGCGGCTAACTGGATTTACATCGGAGCTTTCTCGATTCAGCCGTCGGAGCTTGTAAAGATAATTTACATATTCATCGGCGCCGGTACGCTTGATAAATTGCAGACCAAGCAGAACCTGCTCGAGTTCATCGTGTTCTCGGTAATCTGCGTGGGACTTCTCGCGCTTATGGGTGACTTCGGCACCGCGCTTATCTTCTTCGTAACCTTCCTGCTCATCGCGTTTATGCGTTCGGGCGATATCAAAACAGTGATCCTCGCGGTTGCCGCGGCGGCGTTCGGCGTAACCTTTGTACTGCGATTCAAACCGTATGTCGCCGACCGATTCAAGGCGTGGCGTCACGCGTGGCAGTACGCCCAGGCGGAGGGCTATCAGCAGACACACGTTCTAACCTTTATCGCCAGCGGCGGACTTTTCGGCGTAGGCGTGGGCAACGGCTATCTAAAGCAGGTTGCCGCCTCCGAGAGCGACCTTGTATTCGGACTTCTCGCCGAAGAAATGGGAATCATCGTCGCAATCACTATTGCGCTTTCGGTTGCCATGCTCGTAATTTATACCCGCGCAATCACAACACGCAGCCGCAGCACCTTCTATTCAATCTCGGCAGGCTGCGCGGCGGGACTTCTTGTGGTTCAGCTTTCGCTCAACGTGTTCGGCGCAACCGACATTCTTCCGCTCACGGGCGTTACATTCCCGTTCATAAGCTGCGGTGGTTCAAGTATCATGTCGGTTTGGGGACTGCTCGCGTTTATCAAGGCCGCGGACGAAAGAACCTATTCACTTAAACGATAAACACTGTCAGTTAAATCTGAGGAAGTGACTTTATGAAACGAATTATGCGGAGAAATACGCTGATTCTGCTTTTTGCGCTCGCTTTTATAGGCGGAATCGGATTTTTCTCGTTTGAACTGATCGTCAACGCGGGCGCGTGGGTCGATCAGCCGTACAACGCCCATGTTTCGGGCAGCGGCGGACTTGAGCAGGCGGGCGTAATTTATGACCGCAACGGCTATGTGCTCGCCGAAACTCAGGACAGTAAGCGTATATATAACGACAACGTCAGCGTGCGCAAGGGACTTTTGCACACGGTAGGCGATAACAGCCTGAATATTTCAACCGCTGTACAGAGCAAATACCGCTCGCAGCTTACGGGCTACAGCTTGATTTGGGGACTTAATATGCCCAAGTCAATGCGCGCCACTCACGATATCACCCTTACCGTTGACGCTGCAACCTGCGCGGCGGCATATGACCAGCTTGCAAGCTACGGCAAAAAGGGCGCGTGCGTGGTTTACAACTACAAAACGGGCGAGGTGCTCTGCTCGGTAAGCACACCGGGCTACGATCCTGCTGATCCGCCCGAGATCAACGAGAGCAACGAAAAGCAGTACGACGGCGTTTACCTCGATAACGTGCTGTCCTCAACCTACGCTCCCGGCTCGATTTTCAAGATCATCACCTCAGCTGCGGCTATTGAAAATATCTCCGACCTCTACACCCGCACATGGAACTGTACGGGCACAAAGGAAATCGGCGGAAATAAAGTAACCTGTACCGAAACTCACGGCGAAATCGACTACAAAACCGCTATGTCACATTCATGCAATATCGCGTTTGCAGAGATGGCTGTTGAGATGGGCAGAGATGTAATGAACAACACCGCAAAAAAGGCGGGAATAAATAAATCGTATGAGGTTGACGATGTAGATACCGCAAAAGGTCATTTTGATGTTTCAAAAGCCGACGAGAACCAGCTCGCGTGGTCGGGTATCGGTCAGTACGATAACGCCGTAAATCCTATGCAGATGGCTATGATCTGCGGCGCAATAGGCAACGGCGGCAAAGCGGTCAATCCTACATATATTAAGGGCGGCTCGGGCGATTTGCTAAAACTTATCGGCTTCAATAAGCCAAAGGAGTACGACCTGTTTAACTCGGGCACCGCTCAGAAGCTTGACGAGGTAATGCGCTACACGGTAAAAGATTACTATGACTATCAGCGTTCGGGACTGTTCGAGGGACTTTCGGTCTGCGCTAAGACCGGTACCGCCGAGGTCGGCGAGGATAAGGCTCCAAACGCGTGGATGGTCGGCTATTCCCAGGATCAGGACGCTCCGCTTGCCTTTGCCTGCGTGGTAGAGGATTCGGGCTTCGGATTCCAGTACGCCTGCCCTGTAGCGGACGCCGCAATGAAGGCGGCGGCAGCCTGCCTGCGCAGCAACGGCTGATCAACTTAGTATATAATTGCATTTAAACATAGAAAGGAAGCAGAACAAAATGAATTTTTTGAAAGCAATGTTCGGCAACTACAGTAAACGAGAGGTTAAGCGCATTAAGCCGCTGAGCGAAAAGGTGCTTGCCCTTGAGGATAAATATGCCGCAATGAGCGAAAGCGAGCTTAAAAGTCAGACTGCGGTCTTGAAGGAACGCCTTGCAAACGGCGAGACAACCGACGATATTCTCCCCGACGCGTTCGCGGTTTGCCGTGAGGCAAGCTGGCGTGTGCTCGGAATGAAGCACTTCCCCGTGCAGGTAATCGGCGGTATAGTTCTTCATCAGGGCAGAATCGCGGAAATGAAAACAGGTGAAGGTAAAACCCTCGTGGCTACCCTTCCCGCGTACCTCAACGCGCTCACAGGCGACGGCGTTCACATCGTAACGGTCAACGATTACCTCGCACGCCGTGACTCCGAGTGGATGGGCAAGCTCTATAAGTATCTCGGACTAAAGGTCGGTCTTATTACTCACGACCTCGAGAACGCTCTCAGAAAAGAAGCCTACGCGGCTGATATCACCTACGGTACAAACAACGAGCTCGGCTTTGACTACCTGCGTGACAACATGGTAGTTTACAAGGAAAACAAGGTTCAGCGCGAGCACGCGTTCGCGATCGTCGACGAGGTCGACTCGATCCTTATCGATGAAGCCAGAACTCCGCTTATTATCTCAGGTCAGGGCGACAAATCAACCGACCTCTACGAAAAAGCCGACGCTCTTGCAAAAACTCTTAAGCTTGAGCGCTTCACCGAGATCGACGCAAAGGACGACATGGAAGAATACTACGCCGAGAACGGCATCGACTATGTTGTTGACGAAAAGCAGAAAACCGCCACTCTCACCCAGATAGGCGTTAAGAAAGCCGAGGAATTCTTCGGCATAGACAACCTTACAGATCCCGAAAACCTCACGCTCCAGCACCATGTTAACCAGGCTATCAAGGCTAACGGCGTAATGAAGCTCGACGTTGACTACGTTGTTAAGGACGGCGAGGTTATCATTGTTGACGAATTTACAGGCCGTCTGATGTACGGCAGACGCTTCAACGAAGGTCTGCATCAGGCAATCGAGGCAAAGGAAGGCGTTAAGGTTCAGAGCGAAAGTAAAACACTCGCTACGATCACCTTCCAGAACTACTTCCGTCTTTATAAAAAACTGTCGGGTATGACAGGTACAGGTGAAACAGAGAGCGAGGAATTCCAGGAGATTTACAAGCTCGACGTTGTTGAAATCCCAACCAACAAGCCCGTTATCCGTGAGGATCTTCCCGACGCTGTATTTAAAACAGAAAACGGCAAGTTTAACGCCGTAATCGATCAGATCGTTGAGGTTCACCAAAAGGGTCAGCCTGTTCTGGTCGGCACGATTTCAATCGAAAAATCCGAGCTGCTTTCAAAAATGCTCAAGCGCAGAGGAATTCAGCACAATGTCCTCAACGCTAAGCAGCATGAAAAAGAGGCTGAGATCATCGCTCAGGCAGGTAAGCTCGGCGCGGTAACTATCGCTACCAACATGGCAGGCCGTGGTACAGATATTATCCTCGGCGGTAACGCTGAGTTCATGGCAAAGGCTTCAATGCGCAAGCAGGGCTATCCCGAGGAGCTTATTGAGGAAGCAACAGGCTACGCTGAAACCGACAACGAGGAAATCCTCGAGGCACGCAAGACCTTCCAAGAGCTCAACGATAAATACAAGGAAGAAATCAAGGGCGAGGCTGATCAGGTTCGCGAGGCAGGCGGTCTTATGATCATCGGCACAGAGCGTCACGAGTCACGCCGTATCGATAACCAGCTCCGCGGACGTTCAGGCCGTCAGGGAGACCCCGGTGTGAGCCGTTTCTTCCTCTCAACAGAGGACGATCTTATGCGTCTGTTCGGCGGCGACAGAATGCGCGCTATGATGGAGCGCATGAACGTTGACGAGAACACTCCCATCGAAAACAAAATGCTCACAGGCATCATCGAGAACTCACAGGAGAAGGTTGAGCTCCGTAACTTCGGAATCCGTAAAGACGTACTCCAGTACGACGACGTTCTCAACCGTCAGCGTGAAATTATCTACGGTCAGCGCGACCAGGTTCTCAACGGCGAGGATCTCCACGAGACCGTTATGAAGATGCTCAACGATACAATCGAAACCTCGATCAAGCACTACCTCCCCGAGGGCACACGCGAAAACTGGAACGTTCACGGCCTTGTTGAGTACTACAAGGGCTGGATAATCTTCGACGATAAGAAGTACAACTTTGACGCGGATGAGCTTGAGGAAATGGAGCCGGACGAAATCGGCAACATGATAAAAGAGGACGCAAATAAGATTTTCACCGAGAACGAGGAGCTTCTCCCTGCGGAGACACTCCGCGAGATGGAGCGCGTTTATCTGCTTAAAGCCGTTGATACTCACTGGATGGATCACATCGACGCAATGGATCAGCTCAAGGCGGGAATCCGTCTGCGCTCATACGGTCAGCACGATCCCGTTGTTGAGTACCGTCTTGAAGGCTTCGATATGTTCGACGAGATGATCGAGAACATCCGCGAGGATACAGTTAAGATGATGCTCATCATGCCAAAGCGCGTTCACGAGATCCAGAAGCGCCAGGAGGCAATTGAAGCCGCGCGCAAGGCTGCCGAGAAGCAGGCGGCGGCAGCTCACGAGGTAATGCTCAAGAGCGGTGAGGAGGAGAGTAAGCCGCAGCCCACGGCGGTTGAGGCGGCACTCAAGCGCGAGCAGGTCGCAAAGCCCACCCAAACCTCGGGCGACGGCACCGACACGGCAAACAAAACCGTGCGCAAGGGCAAGAAGGTCGGCAGAAACGATCCGTGTCCCTGCGGCAGCGGCAAAAAGTATAAAAAGTGCTGCGGACGCGACGCGTAATAAATTCTAAATAGGTTAAAAATATTTTCTTTTTATGTACATATATGTACATAAACAAAAAAGAATCCTGATATATTTTGCACAATTTTTTGCTAAAAAATTGTTATTTTTACCTTTGGCAAAGTAATTTGTTCCAAGAGGTAAAGATGAAACTTGTAAAAGCGGACAAAAGCGATTTGGAAACAATACTTCAAATGCAGACAGAAGCGTTTATGCCAATGCTCCAAAAATACCGCGACTACGAAACAAGCCCTGCAAATGAAAAGTATGAGGATATCCTTTTCCGTTTTAATCAGCCTCAGACCACCTACTATATTATTGAAGTTGATTCTCATAAGGTCGGCGTAATCAGGATAGTGGACTTTGATGACGAATCCATGAGGAAACGTATTTCGCCGATTTTTATTATGCCCGAATATCGGAACCGCGGCTACGCGCAGCAGGCGATAGCCGAAGCGGAGCGGCTTCACGGGTCGACAAACTGGAGCCTTGACACCATCCTGCAAGAGCAGGGCAACTGCTACCTGTATGAAAAGCTTGGCTACAAAAAAACGGGAAAGACCGAAATAATCAACGACAGACTGACGCTTGTATTTTATGAAAAGGACTGAAATCCGAAAAAAGACGTATTCACCAAATGGCAGGGAGAAGGACGCAAAAATGAAGCTTGAGAAAATCGACAGCGGAAACAGATTTGACTTTGGCAGGACGTCAGCAGACTACGCGAGGTTCCGCGATATCTACCCTCATAGTATGTATGAAAAGCTGATTGATTTCGGGATCGGCAGACGCGGGCAGAATATCCTCGACCTTGGCAGCGGCACGGCGGTTCTGCCATTAAATCTGTATCACACCGGCGCACGCTTTACCGCGACCGATATCTCCGAAAATCAGATAAACTGCGGCAGGCGGCTTGCACAAGAAAAAGACTGCAGGAACATAAGCTTTAAGGTCTGCTCAGCCGAGAACACGGGCTTTGATGATAACTGTTTTGACGCAGTAACTGCGGTTCAGTGCTTTCAGTATTTTGATGCGGAAAAAGCGGCGGCTGAAATTCATCGCGTGCTAAAGCCAAAAGGTTTGTTCTGCAAAATATTCATGGACTGGCTGCCGTTTGAGGACGAAAAAATCGCCGAGATGGAGCGGCTGGTGCTTAAATACAATCCGAGATGGAGCGGCTGCGGCTTCAAAAGCTTTTGCTACGGCTATCCCAAATGGGCGAAGGGCAGGTTTGAAATAGACACAATTCACTCCTATAATGCCGATCTGTGCTTTTCAAAGGCTCAGTGGCTGGGCAGAATAAAAACCTGCCGCAGCGTGGGAGCAAGTCTTTCCGTTGATGAAGTCAGCGCGTTTGAAGCCGAATACGCGCGCCTGCTTGAAAAATACAGCGAACCTCTTCACCTAAAACATCAGGTTCATATTGAGGTCTACAGAGCCGTTTAGAGCACAAATTTGCATTTTTTCAAAAACTGTGCTATAATACACTTGATTGTGTGAATCTCATGATAGGTGATTTATTATGGATTACAAACTGATTGCAGTTGACCTTGACGGAACGCTGACCAATTCCAAAAAGGAGATTTCTCCGCGCAACCGTTACTCGCTGCTTGAAGCGCAGTCGCAGGGCAAAAAGGTGATTATTGCCTCGGGACGGCATCCTTTGGGTGTGTATCCTATTGCGCACGACCTAATGCTTGACCGTTACGGCGGCTACATCATGTCGTTCAACGGCGGCAGGATAATCGACTGTTCAACCGGCAAAACGGTTGTAAGCAAGCTCTTTCCGATTGAGTATCTGCCCGATATCGTCGGGGTGCTCAGCGAGTCGAACATAACGGTCATCACATTCGACGAAAAAAAGATTTACGCAAACAACAAGGTGAACGACTACACCTATATTGAGCGCGACGTTCTTAAAACCGAGATGGTTGTAGTACCCGATTTTTTGTCGGCGGTAAAGTTTGATATCAACAAAATTCTTCTTGCGGGCGAGCCCGACGAGCTTGACCGATATCAAAAAATCCTCACTCAGCGATACGACGGACTGCTTGATATCTACAAAAGCGCGCCGTATTTTCTTGAACTTATGCCGTTTGGGGTGTCAAAAGGCTCAATGCTTCCGCTTCTGCTCGAAAGAATCGGAATAGGCCGCGAGGAGTTGATCGCGTTCGGCGACAACTACAACGACATGACAATGATCGGCTACGCGGGCTTTGGCGTTGTAATGGGGAACGGCGAGGCTGAAATAAAGAAAATCGCCAACTACGTCTGCGAGTCAAACGACGAAGACGGCGTGGCGAAAACAATAGAAAAATACGTTTTACGGTAATATTGCGGCTGGCTTTTGTCAGCCGTTTGATTTTTTAATGAAAAGCTGATTGCGGCAAAAATGAATAGATAGGTTGTATAATAAATTAAAATACCGCTAAAAAGCTGCATAAACTGCCGAAAAATGAATAATCAGGGTAAAAAAGTTGCGTTTTGTTCTGAAATATGTTATAATCATAATCCAAAGGATTTGTATAATTCGGAAAGGAAGTGATTGCATGGCACAGAACGAATGGGAGTATTCCGACATCACGCCTGAGATCGACGTATTGGCAGGTAAAATTTCGGAGAACTCTGTAATCGACACAGCTTTGTACACTAAATACAACGTAAAAAGAGGTTTGCGTGATATCGACGGTAAGGGCGTTCTTACTGGACTTACCGACATTTCCACAATCAAACAAAACAAGCTGGTTGACGGAAAGCTCGTGCCCTGCGACGGAGAGCTTTACTATCGCGGCTACAACGTAAACGATATCATAGCGGGAATCCGCCATGACGACCGTTTCGGCTTTGAAGAAATTGTCTACCTGCTGCTTTTCGGCGAAATGCCCACAGCGGATCAGCTAAAAAACTTCAAGCAGCTTTTGGTGCTGTACCGTACGCTTCCTCAGAACTTTGTAAGGGACGTAATCTTAAAGGCACCGAGTGAGGATATGATGAACTCAATCGCGCGAAGTGTGCTCACTCTGTTCTGCTACGACAAAAACCCGAACGACACGTCTATCAACAACGTGCTCAGACAGAGTATTCAGCTCATTTCGGTGTTCCCGATGCTCAGCGTATACGGCTACCACGCATATAATCACTATCTGCGTGACAAGAGCCTGTATATCCACCGCGCCGAGCCCACAATGTCAACAGCTGAGGTAATTCTTTCGCTGCTCCGTCCCGACAGAAAATATACCGACCTCGAAGCCAAGGTGCTTGACATGGCTCTTATTCTGCACATGGAGCACGGCGGCGGTAATAACTCAACCTTCACCACCCACGTTGTTACATCGTCGGGTACAGATACATACTCTGCGATCGCGGCGGCTCTTTCATCTCTGAAGGGACCAAAGCACGGCGGAGCTAACGTTAAGGTGTTCGAGATGTTCGAGGACTTAAAGGCAAACGTCAAGGACTGGAACGACGACGAGGAAATCGAGCGTTATCTTGAAGCACTGCTCGACCGCAAGGCGTTCGATAAAATGGGACTCATCTACGGTATGGGCCACGCTGTTTATACGATCTCCGACCCCCGTCAGAAGATCCTCAAGGGCGCGGTTAAGCAGCTTGCGGAGGTTGAGGGCTTCCACAAGGAGTTTGACCTCTATGCAAAAGTTGAACAGCTTGCTCCCGAGGTTATCGGCAGAAAGAGAAAGATTTATAAGGGCGTTGCCTCAAACGTTGACTTCTACAGCGGTCTGCTCTACAGCATGCTCGACATTCCGTGCGAGCTCTACACACCGCTCTTTGCTACCGCGCGTATCGCCGGCTGGAGCGCGCACCGTCTTGAGGAGCTTATCAACGCGGGCAAAATCATCCGTCCGGCATATATGAGTATTTCTCACGAAAGACCGTACATGGATTTATACAACAGATAAAATTGAGGCTGTCGCACTAAGCTAAAAATTACCATGTCATTCCGAGCGAAGTCGAGGAATCACCCAAATAGGAAGCAAATTGTTATTGCATTAGGGGATTTCTCCACACGCTTCGCTTGGTCGAAATGACATTTTAAGGTAATAATCGCTTAATGTGACAGCCTCTTTCTATGGGAAGTATCGGGTATGACAATTGTAAAAAGACAAATCGAGCTGCATCACGCGGTCAGCGCGATCGGCGGCTTTTTTGGCGGATACACAGTCCTTAATCACACGGATATCCTCGCCAACGCCCAGACGGGAAACCTTATTAAGCTGGTCTGCAACGCCTGCTCCGGCGATTTAAAGAGCGTTGGCTTTATGATCCTGATGTTTTTTGTTTACGCCGCCGGCAATGCTTTTTATGCAATCGCGCGTAAATATTTGAAGATAAGCATGAAAATAGTCAGCTTCATCGTTACGGCGGTAGGAATTATTTTGGTCGGAGCGTTGTCGAACGTCGGAAATCACTATGTCTCGGTATTGCCGATTGTTTTCCTCGCGCCCGTACAGTGGAACGCCTTTAAAACTGCGGGCGGTAATTCAAGCGCGACTATTTTTTCATCAAACAACGTTCGACAGGCGGTTATTCAGCTCACAAACTACTTTATGAACAAGGATAAAGCCGCGCTCAGAAAAGCAAGGTTTTACTGGGCTACCCTGCTCTGCTTTCACCTCGGACTGCTTATGAGCTGTCTGCTTACCATGGCGTTTGGAGTTCACAGCGTGTGGTTCTGCTACATTTTGCTCGCAATCGCCGTGTTCACGTATTACCGCTATCAGACAGCAAAAATCAACGCTTTTTTCAAGTCGCGTTTTTAAAGTCGCGTACTTAACGTTTGATAGGATGGTAACGTAAGGCATTTCGCGAGTTTTTTAAATCGCGTACTCAATGTTTGATTTTATGTAACGTTTTGTGTTTCGCGAGAAAGAATAGAAATCTTGGAAGATGCGAGGGCAATAGGAACAATGTTTGGTTTGAGTATTCTCTATTTTACGTTTTTAAATTTCTAACCACTAACCACTAATCACTATACACTAATATTGCGAGGGCAATAGGAACAATGTTTATCATAGATGTCATTCCGAGCGTAGCTGCCCGGCTACGGGTCCCTCAAAAAAGAAACAAATATAATTGTAGGGGAG
>Ga0326513_10003587_pt1 | contig 11231 bp, 9 predicted proteins | sample 2_2465_0518_D_FD_203654 | JGI IMG/M metagenome (GOLD analysis project Ga0326513, IMG submission 203654) | Bovine rumen microbial communities from UC Davis, California, United States - 2_2465_0518 | ecosystem: Host-associated > Mammals > Digestive system > Stomach > Rumen | place: USA: California... | reverse complement strand
ATCCCCGTTGTTCCTATTTGCGGAACGAAGACATGGATTGACAAGCACCGCACGTTTGTCGGCATCACGCACAAGCTGCGTTACCCGCAGATGGTTATCAACTATGCAGTCCGTCAGCTTATGGAACGCCTTGCACGTACACCGAAATCGCAGTTGATTATCGGTAAGACGGCCTTGCAGGGAAACGAGAAGTATTACGAGAATGCGGACAAGAATCTTTCTCCGCTACTCCCCTTCAATGACTTCACAAGCGGTGGGCAGAAGATCGAACCGCCCGTGCGCTTTGACAACTCCGTACAATGTGACGATATTATCAGCATCGTGCAGGGTCAGATGGACTTGATGGCTTCAATCGTGGGTATGCCGTTAAGCGGTGTCGCAAGTTCCCTCGGTGCAGAAGAAACGGCTGAAAGCATCCTGTTAAGAACGAAGTCCACCGAAAGCAATGTTTCGCACTTTACCGAACACGCAAAGCAGAGCGTGAAGCAATTGGGCGTTGTCCTATTGGAATTTTACACGATGTACAATACGGCTGTAGCTGGTGCGGATATTCGTGTTGTGGTTGGTGCAGGCCCCGAAGCCATCACTTCAAAGATGGAAGCCCGCAGGCAGCTTCTCGCCTTGTCGCAGCTCTACCCCGAAGACATGAAGCCAGTCATTGCTTACGGAATCACTAAGACCTTGGATAACATTGAAATTGCAAGCGTGAGCAATATGCTTGCGAAGCTTTTGCCGCCCGAAGTCTTGAGCAACGAGATTCCGCAGGTGGCGCAGTTGCAGCAGCAGCTTGCACAGGTATTGCAGGCAAGTCAGCAGCAGCTTGCACAGAAGGACGATGTTATCAAGGACTTGCAGAATCAGCTATTGCAGTTGCAGCTCAAGACAAATAGCGAAGTGCAGATTGCAGCCATGAACAATGCTTCCAAGGAAAAGATTGCTGCCATGAACCTTATGGGTAAGCAGCAGGAAACTGAACAGAAGGGAGCAATTGACGCACAGAAGATGTACCTTGACGCAAGTTTCAAGCAGCAGGAAATGCAGGCAGAACTTGAGCAGAAGCAGAAGCTGAACAGCATTGAAATACAGAAGGAACTCACGAAATTGGATGTTGAAAAGCAGAAAAACGATATGGATATGCAGAAAAAGATAATGGAAATTTCAATGCCGAAGGCACAACCCCAAAAAGGTGTGTAAAATATCTATGCGGGTGAAGGTAGCTAGTGCCTTCATTCCGCAAGTAAACCACAACTAGAAGGAATAAATCCTATGACAGCCACAGAGCGACTTGATAGTGTTATCCAGCGTGAAAGCGCTTCCAACCAAACTTTTGAAGACCTTGAGAAATCGCTATCCAATGGTCAGCAGGAGCAGCAGAAAGAAACGCAAGTAGAGCCGGATGGCAATCCGAACCCGACCGAACCGAAAGCGAACGGAACGGAACAGGTTGAAACTCCCGTTGAAACGGAAAAAGCGGGTGCGAAGGGTGAGCAGAAGACACCCACCGAGCCTTCCGAAAAGAAGGAACCCGAAAAGAAGCCCGAAGACAAGGGCAAGCAGACACATACCCCCGAAGAACAGCGTGAGTACGCTTGGCAGAAGCTCAAGAAGGAAAACAAGGCCTTCAAGACGCAGAACGAAGCACTTACGCAGCAGATCAAGAGTTTGCAGGAACAGATTGATTCGTTCAAGAACTCGCAGGGCAACCCTAACGAACCCGAATACACCCGTGACAATTTCGCCACGGAAGAAGACTGGCTCCGTTACGTTGCCCACAAGCAGTACCAAAAGGACGCAGCAAGTTCGCTCAACGAACAGAACGTAAGGCAGCTTGAAAATCTACAGGAACAGCAGCGTATGCTTGTCATTACACAGCGTGAGGAAGCCCTTTTCCCCGCTGAAAAAAGACAGGAATACGTGCAGGTTGTTTCGGCAGCGTTGCAGGCGGGTATGAAATCGGCACTTGATGCGAACCAAGACATTATGGAGTTTATCGACAACAGCGATATGGGGCCACGCCTTATGTATCACTTTGCGATGATTCCGCAAGACCTTATCCGCATCGCAGAAAACCCGAACCCAGTAACCCGTGGTGTTATGCTTGCACAGCTTGAACAGGGACTTTATCGTAGATTTGTTCTTGGCGGTGGTCAGCCCAATCAGCAGGCACAGCCGAACGCTACACCGAACGTGACCCCTAATGCGGCACCTTCGGCAGCACCCACGAATCCCAGTCCCGCACCGAATGTTCCGATCATCGGAAAGATTGGTGAAGGGGTTGACAAGTCCAATCCCGATACGATGGACGAGAAGTCCATTATTCAATCGTATCGCAGATACACAACCTAGACAGGAGTTTAGCTTATGGCTAACGAAACAAATACCTTTTCCCTCAACCGCAAGACGCAGTATCTTGCTGCTGCCGTGAATGACAACGTGCCGTACATCCAGGCTTCCCGTTCCTACCTCAAGGACAAGGTGGAAGGCAAGAAGTGCGGTCTCACCTATAACTTCTACTTCCCCGACCCGGGCAAGGCCTACGCAGGCACAAGCGAAGTTGACATTACCAATGACCTCAAGGTTGTGCAGGAACGTGAAGTGTCCTGTACCTTGATGAACGCCCGTACAAGCGTTGAACTCGGCACTTGGGAACGCCTTACCGAAATCGAATCGTTCGTCAACGAAGTTGCGGAACCCCGTGGCATGACCCTCGGCACCGAAATTGAAATTGATTCCATCACCCGTGGTTGGAAGGTTTCCGATGGCGCACGTGTTGTTGCCGCAGCCGACCTCGGTATGGACGATTTGGCAGGCATCGCAGCCGACTTGAAGGCTATCCGTAGCCGTGGAAAGTTCCGTGGCTTTGCCGACCCGTCTTTCTTCCATTCCCTCGGTGCAAAGAACCTCTCCCTGTTCCTTCCGTCCGACATTATGCGTGAAATCTATCGTTCCGCATTCATCGGCAACTACATGGATGTGGATTGGGTGTCCGAAACCTATATGCCTACCCTCTCCGTCACTGGAACAATGACGGGTGCAAAGGTTACCGAAATCGGCACCGATGGTGTCAGCGTAACGGGTACTAACCTCTATGCGGGCTATATGTTTGAACTCCCCAACGCCTACTGCGTTGATATGTTCGGACGCAAGACCAAACAGAAGAAGGTGTTTATCGTTGATTCCGTCAACGGTGCAGGCACCGCAGGCAAGCTCTCGCAGCGCATTGTATGCTCTACGGGGAACGCTGCCGAAGCCACAGCCGTGCAGACCAACTGCAACACCTTCGGCACGTTCGGTTCCATCTGCACAAGCGGCTTGACCGCTACGAGCCTTATCACCGCAGCGGGTGATTACTCCATCGTGCAGGCCCGTGATGCGGATGCCTTGGAATGTGACTCCTACAAGCATCCTTCCTTGGCAGGTTGCGAAGAATCTACGCAGCGTGTTGGCAAGATTACCTGCCAGGTTGCAAAGTGGGCGAACATCGCTACCCGTCAGCAGATTATGCGTATTGATGTTCCGTACATCTCGCAGATGATTGATGGCAGACGCTCCCGCCTGCTTGTGATCAAGCTGTAAGCATTGGTTGGTTTGCCCAATGCAAAAAGACCACCCCGATTGGGGTGGCCTTCTTTTTAAGGAAGTGGTAGCCTACTCATTAACCAAGGAGTAAATTTTAGTTGTGTTCAAGAATATCCTTAATTCTGTCTGCAAGAATCTTCTTGTACCCTTCCATATATTCAGCCTGCCTTTTCCACAAATCTTTGTGTTCTTGACGAATAGATTTAGGATCAGCTTCAATTGCAGAATTAAGATTTTTAAGACTTTTGCTAATTTGGCAATACTCTACCATAACTTCATAGAGTAAGTCTTCATTTGTTTTTAACCGTAAAGCACAAGAAGTTTTTGCAGCTCCGTCTGTTGGAATTTTTGCGATTTCGTCCATTTTTTCTATCCTGTTTTTTGTTGTTGAACTAGCGGAAGGTGCAGGGGTTGAACCTACAAGTGTTACCACGGCAGATTAGTAGTCTGCTGCCTTACCATTAGGCTAACCTTCCATTAGAGCCGCAAGTAGGACTTGAACCCACAACCCATCGCTTACAAAGCGATTGCTCTACCAATTGAGCTATTGCGGCTAATGACCTACCCAAGTTGTGTAACCCAGAATTTAGAAGAAGTAATAAGTTGAATGTTGAACTTATAGGTTCTTGGGCAGGTCAAATTTTTTGTCACTCCGAAAGCGGTATCAATGTTTAGGGAAATCGAAAGAAAGTTTTGAATGTTGAACTTCCAGTTAATACTTCCATCGTGACAAACTTCTTTACAGCTCCCCTGCGACTACTCGCAAGTAGTACCCGATGTACTTCTTGCTCTCCGTAAAAAGGTCATTGTCTGATATAAATTCGGCCTGTGCCTTCTGTACTGCATAGAAGTTTTCGGGCTTGCAGAGGAACTTGAATTTTTCCATAATCGTCTTCGGTGTGTCGGTTTCCGTAACGGACTGGCATTCAAGACAGCCTTGATACGGGGAGCCTTCAAAAACATCCCCCATAAACACGGCACCGATAGCTGCAGCTTCAAGCATTTTCACGTTCGATTTGGCTTTGTTGAAGGCTACGTTCGCAAGGGGCGCAATGAAGAAATCGGGGCTGATTGTACGCACTACGCTAGGATAGCTGATGATATGCGACCATTGGATGCTGTCAATCTTCTTTCCGATTTTCTTGCCGAAAAACTTGTTTTTCTGCGATTCAGTTCCGACAACCATAAGGTTGAACACATCCTGTTCAACACCCATCTTCAAGAATGTTATCCATTTTTCCGTAATATCGGGTACTGCACCATCGTGACCATAGTGCGACATAGAGCCTGCGTACATAACAAGAGGCTTGCTCTTGAGCTTATGTACAGGATAGCCCCAAAGATAGCGTGGAATGACATTGGGAATGATTTTAACCGAATCAAGGCCGTGTTCTTGTAGTTTTTCTGCAAGAAATGCGGTTGAAGCGGTAATAATATCCATTTCTTTTGCGAGAACTTGAATCTTGTCAAGGTTTTCACGGATCACGGGGGCAACAACATCGCCTGCACCGCCATCGCCAATAACGTAAGGCAAATCGTCAAAGTCCATGACTAGCTTGTAATGGTACTTGTTTTCCTCACGGAGTTTCTTGTAGTGACGGATAAGGTCGGTAGTCATTTGGCCTGCATCGTCCTTGAATACGATAGCAGCGGTGTTGGAAAGGATAATAGCATCGCTCACTTCAAATGGCGGTTCAAGGAACCTGTACTTTGAGTTTTGGATGCCATTAACATATTGGGCTAGGTTACGGAAGCGGTAAGCACTGCATCCGTTGTTTCCACCGATGTAGCCGATAATAAAGGTTTGCATACCGATAATATACATTTTGTGTGGTAAAATATAAGGGTGTAAACCTAATTTTAAGGTAAAAAAATGGCTACAATAAGGGATATTATCTCATCCGCATACCGCTATTCGGGCATCTTGAACGATGTTGGCGAAGTCAATGGTAACAGGGCCACGGAAGCCGTAGCCTTCTTGAACCAAATCATCTACAACTACAACCTTGAGAACTACCTTCCGTATGCACAGAACGTGCGTACCTTTGAAGCTGGTTATCAGACATACGAATTTTTCAACCCCGAAGTTCCCGATGCAGTACCTCCCGAACCTGTGGATGGTTTCGGAATTTCCCCGAAGGTTGTAACAGAGGAACCGCCCGTAAGAATCTTGCAGGTGAGCTACAAGAACGGCCTTCATTGGTCACCGATACAGGTTGTCGGTTTTTCGGCAATCACTCCTTACATTCTCAATGTTCCTGCCATTCCTAGCTGCTGCACATATCAGCGAATCAAGGATGCAGGATTCCTTTACTTGAACAGGCCTTCCCTTCGTGAACTCCGTGTGGTCTACAACAGGGCATTGCCGAAGGTAACCATTGACGATGATATGGACGCACCGCCCGAATACGTGCAGCTTTTCATTATCACTTTGGCTATCCGCATCGGAAGGAAGTACAAGCTCCCGCTGAATGACTTGCAGGTGCTTATCGCAGAGAAGGACGATATTCTGAACAAGATTATGGATAGGAACAAGGACGATCATCAAATCCTGTACACGCAGGAAGATGTAAACCCGTTCTACAACATCCTTTCTCCTAGAGGTTGGTAATGAGCGAAAACAACGGCATTGAATTGCAATCAATCGTAGGAAGTTCCTACGAAGGAAAGTTCAAGGTTGTTTCGCCCGAAATCACCTTGAATATGTTCGTGGAGCCGTTGAATACGGGTAACGAAGGCTACAGCTCAAAGATACTGAAAAGTATTGACGGGAACGAAGCCGTGCTTTACTTCGGCAAGGATAGCGCATCAAAGACTGACGACCCATCGTTTGAATTTGGTGTCGGTTGCCGTGGCCTTTACACAAGTTCCAGTTCTCCCGAAGGCAAACCATACCTCTATGCCGTGTTTGATAAAAACCTTTGGCGCATCAAGCCTAACATGAAGGCTGAAAGCTGCATCAAGGTTGGCGGCATTGAGGCGGTTAAGCAGCCTATCCGTTTTGCTGAAAGCGGTGGCGTGAACTCGCAGCTATGTATGGCCTACGGGCAGACGAATACATTGGTATGCGGGACTCTTGACTCGGACGAAGATGTGCATTTGCAGGTTATCCAAAACCCGATTAACCCGTACAACCCGAATAACCAAAACGAAGACTCCAACCTTAACGTGACACCGTGCCGTTCAACGCACATCGTTGAAATGAAGTCACGCATCTTGATTAACGATGCTGACTACGGGCAGATTTTCATCAGCCGTGTAGGTGCGTTCCAAGGCGGTACGATAAAGGTCTATGACCTTGATGCCGATGGCAAGATTCAGTATAAGAGAGATGGCTATACGCCCAAGTACAAAGAAGTTTTCGCAAACGAATGGGGTTGGAAGGACGATCGTGGTGCGTATATGTACTACACCCCGTTGTCCGATACGGGTGACAAGGTTCTTGCGATGGAGTGCATCAACAATGGTACTCTTTTCGTATTCGGTGAACGCAGCTATGCAGTTCTAACGATGGAAGACAGCGAATACCAATTGAAGAACTCCCTTATGGGCAACAACATCGGAATTGCGGCACCGCAGAGCCTTGCGAAGACCGAGAACGAACTTTGTTGGCTGGGCAGCGGTGACGATGGGCATAACGGCATTTGGTGCGTTGCGCTTGATGGCAAGCCACGCAAGATTTCCACTTTCGCACTTGACAGGGAAATACAGGCCATGAGCAACACCGAAGACGCTTTTGGCTTCGGTTACAACTACGCAGGACACCATTTCTACGTTATCACGTTCCCGACAGCGGACAAGACTTTCGTGTATGACTTTGATACCGATTCTTGGCACAATCGCAGCACCCGTGATGAAAAGATGGATATTGACCACTTTTGGTTCCCCGTATTCGCACATCAGTTCAATGGTCAAGTTTACCTCGGAAATTACGAAAAGAATTGTTTGATGAAGGTCGTTTCTAACAAGCATACGGAATGGGACGGAAGGCCTATCCGCAGGCTACGCAGGACACCCATCATCGTTTCGGAACTTTCCAATTTCATCGTGAACGAATTTCGTATTGAGTGTAACGTAGGTACTACGCCTTACGAAAATCCGTTTGAAGATATGAGCATTGACCATACAGGCGAAGTCCCGCAGGAAGCTGGCTACCTGCCTGTCATTATGGGAAGGTTCTCTCCCGATGGCGGCAATACTTGGCAAGACCTTAACGATGCGTTTATGGGAAAGACGGGTCAGTATGACTACCTATGTCAGTTCCTAGGCCTTGGTATGGCCCGATTGGGGGTTATTGAAGTTTCAATGACAGCTCCAGTTGACCTTGTTATCACTAACAGCAAGATTCGCTACACAAAGACTAGAGGTTTCTAATGCACGGCGATACGGCAGAAGGAAAGTATATAAGCATAAGCGAAGCGTGGTCGAAGAAATTTGACGAAATGCGTATTTCGCAGACCCTTGAAGGACTTAAAGGAGAATGGGGCAGCGAACATACCGATGAAGATTTGCGTGTGGCGAAGTTCGGCAAGGCAGTATTTTGGCAAAAGCTCGGTTCGGGTACAAAAACAATACGAATACCGAAGGCCCCTTACAGGTACTATTGTAAAATATACAGCGAAAGCGGCTGCCTTGGGTGCATCTTCATTGAAGCCGAAAAGGAACAGATTACCATTTCCCAAGCCGAAAATAAAAGATGGCAGGTTGAGGGAATGTTCATACAGGAGAATTAGAAATGTTACCATTGATTGCAGCAGGTGGAATGGCCCTTGCGGGTGCGGCTATCAATGCCAACGCACAGAGCAGGGCGAACCGAGAAGCGCAGCAGGGTGCCGCAAACGCAGCAAACCAAGCATCACAGGCTTGGGGAGAAATTTCAAAAGCTTATGGTGCCAACGAGCAGCTTCTTCGTGACTACGAAAGAAGGGTTGGCGATGTATATACTCCCGATATGCTTGCGAAGGCTTCGGAGCAATACAAGGCCATGCTCTCTAACCCCAATGACCTGTTCTACGAACCTACAGAATTTGATTACGGCAAGTCCATAGAAGATTTCTACGATAAGGCTTGGGAAACGAACGCAAACGCACAGCAGAGGGCCTTGGAACGCTCGGCAGCTAATGCAGGTGGCCTGTACAGTAGCGGCCTTATCAACAATACCGCAAGCCTTATGAGCGAAAACGCTACGAAAGCGTACAAGGATGCCCGTGATGCCTATTTCCAAGACAAGGGCTTGGCTCTTGAACAATGGAAGGCTTACAACGATATGCTCAAGAATAAGGCATCTAGCAAGCTTGGCGTTATGGGAGCCTATGGCGGTGCTATGAGCAATGGACTTGGCTACTATGGCGATATTACGTCCGCAAGGATCAGTAACCAAAACAGCGCAGCCGATGCCTATGCAAATATGTCGGGTACATATTCCAACCTTGTTTCGCAGGCAGGTAACAGGAGCGTGAACCCTTGGGCTAGTTTCAAGGCACCCACGCAGAGCGTTGCCCCGCAGAAACTTTATTAAGGAGCGATTATGTTTGAAAATACAAGATGGTCTAACCCTAACTACCAACCGAACTTTGACTACGGACAGCGTGTTGAAGCTGCCCGACAGGGTATGCCGTGGGCAAACTTCGGTGTAGAAGCTGCAAACACGATTGGCAAAGGCATTGAAGCATACGCACAGCGCAAGCGTGTTGACGATATTTTGAAGCAATTGTATGCAGGCGGTGGTTCTAGCGTAACGGAAGCAGGCAATCCTGTTTTGGCAGGCGGTGGCGGTTCCGTTACTGAAGCTGGTAATCCGATGGTAACTGGCTATGTCCCACCGATTACCGAAAAGGAACTTGAAGAATTGCGTAAGCGATACCTTCAAAACAGATTTGCAGACCCTTACGCAATTGAATACAATTTTGATTACGGAGTAGTGTAACAATGGCAAGAGAATTTGTCGGAACAGCACCATCCATTTATGCAGGGCTTGATACCCTCGGTATCACCAAGGACGGAAAATACACTTTCGGTCGGTACGGGAGTAATCTTGTTATGCCCGTCCGTGGCATTCCTGCAAAGAGCAAGCGTCTGTTCCGTACAGACGAGAATGGGAATCCTACACCGTTGAGTGACGATGAATTAGCTCTAATTAACAAGGCTAGTTCTGAATTTGAAACACAGGCCGCCAAAGACGCTTCTTCAAATACGATTGTCGGCAACAATAACAACGTTACTCCTGTTAGTTTAGAAAAGTTTTTACTTGAACATTCTAATGGAGAAAATAAAGGAAACGAAATTCAGCAGCCTGCAAATACTCCGTGGTACGATTTCTTGAAGCACCCGCAGAACACTCCCTATGAACAGGAACAGATGCGTAACCAAGGCATCTTGCGTGACGCTGCGATTGCGGCTGCGATGAACAAGCCCGTATTCTTCCCCGAAGCAGACACATTGAGCGAACCGATGGCGAAGCTTGCAGGTCAGCAGGCAGGTCTTGCACAATCTGCAATGGGTCAGTTTACCCAAAGGCAGGGTATGGCTGCTGACTTCTACAAGATGGGTTCCAACCTTGTGAACAGCTACGCTATGAACGCCTACAACGCACAGATCAAGGCTCAACAGGCTTACAACGATGCTGTAAAGGCTAACGAAGATGCAAAGGTTGTCCGCAACCGAATCAAGGCTCTTTATGGCGAGAATGGTACAGAAGAAATCAAGCGTAAAGAGTTTGTTAGAAAGGGTGACCTTGAAAACGCAAGAAAGATTGCCGCACAGCGAGATTTGGATATTCAGCAAGCCGTTATGCTTGAAAACCTTTCGCAGAAGAAAATTGAAGATGCTAACAACTTGATTGGAAAGGCAAACGCCTTCAAGGGTTCTGCTAACAAGGTATCAAATGACATTGAACTTGGCTATGACTTCGGTGGTGACATTCCTTTATATGAAGGATTCGGCCCTTCTAGCCAAAATTTCGATGGGCAGAATGAAGCTCTTGGTGGAAACATCGGTGGCCCTATTAACGGCCCTGCATCATCAAACTATCCTAATGTTCCTAATGGTGGAAACAAAGGCGGCAATAAGAAAGGCAATAAGAAAGGCAAGGAACCCGTTGTAGATGTTCCTGTAAACGATGTTCCTACTGAACCTTCTCCCGAAGAAATACAGAAGTATGGAATTGCAGGTGGCTTTACCCCTATTGAATCCAAAGAAGGTGCTACATCAAAACTTCCTGCAAGAGACCTTATATTTGAAAATGGAGAAGTCAAGAAAGCTTCATACAACCCTTCTAACGACCCGATTTTCATCAAGGCAAGCAAGATTCTCGGAAGAGACGTGAAAAATGCAAACTTTGGTGCGTGGGGTATCGGTGAAGACTTGAATGCAGCTTCCATCAAGAGAGCTAGAGACCAAAAGTTCTTTACAGATGTACAAGACCTTGCAGGCGATTTGCTTAAACAGATTAGAAAAGACCCTAGAAATCAAGCTAAATATGTTGGACTGATTAACGAATTGACTGCACAAGGAAATCGTTATGGCGTAAGAAAGGATTTTGAAGATGAAGAAAACTTGAACATACCTAAAAGTCTATCACTTGAAGCATACAGAAGCGAAATTGAATCTGGAATGAAAGGAACAAATGCTAGAGCTAAATCAAGCATAAAAAA